>Ga0123354_10021067_pt1 | contig 10270 bp, 1 predicted proteins | sample TergutLab28metaG_2_FD_97872 | JGI IMG/M metagenome (GOLD analysis project Ga0123354, IMG submission 97872) | Labiotermes labralis P4 segment gut microbial communities from Petit-Saut dam, French Guiana - Lab288 P4 | ecosystem: Host-associated > Arthropoda: Insects > Digestive system > Gut ...
AAATTCCACATTAAAACATTAAAATTGCTCCGACATGTTTCGATCCTAAGATCATCATCAGGGAGCTACACTTTCCTCGCTAAAGTCACTATTAAAATTAGTCACAGTCCACAGGACGCACACCCGTAGTCGGGCACTCTCAACAACATAACCTTACACAATAATACATGCTGCCACAACACCCTGTTTATATAACGAAATTAATCAGTGACTAATTTTAATAGTGACTTTAGCGAGGAAAGTGTAGATCCCTGATGATGATCTTAGGATCGAAACATGTCGGAGCAATTTTAATGTTTTAATGTGGAATTTTTATGTATGTGCATAAGTTGGTATACAAATTAAATAATTCGACGATATGAAAGGCGCAACAATAAGGATAGTACCTTCTTTATTTATTGTCGTTATAACTTGCAGGCCTAACTACCATGCTACACAAGATCCTTACTATCTATTATTGATGAAACATGTGAAACTAATTAAATGATATAACATGATCTTCGTCATGTATTATTTCTAGAAGGTGTGAGCCTGTCTGATAAAAAAACTTCCTTATCTGTTATCGTTAGAACGTGTGAGTAGTCTTAACTGCTTGATACCAACATTTGCTCATTATCTATTGTCTTAAAACGTATGAGGCTAACTACTTGATTCCACAGCGTCTTCATTACTTATTACCTTTACAACATGTGATCCTGATTACCTGATAACACAGGATATTCATTAAAAGCTAAAGGCAAAGTTCACCCTAGAGGACGCTATAGCTTTACTCTTTCTTTAACCTCGGCGCTAGATGGGGTGGTTGGTCAACGCCACGCGCCGACCGCTTTACCCCCGAGAAAGAGACTACCCATTGTGTAGGAGGCTGGGTGGGCCCCAGGGCCGGTCCGGACGGGTGAGGAAAATCTCGCCCCCACCGGGATTCGATCCCCGGACCTTCCAGCCCGTAGCGAGTCGCTATACCGAGTGCGCAATCACGGCCCACACAGGATATTCATTATCTGTTTTATTTAGAACATGTGAGGCTCATCACCTAGGAACACAAGATCATTATCTGTTATCCTTAGAACCTGGTAACAGAAGTTTCTCATTATCTATTATCCATATAAATTGTGGGTCTAACTACTTGGTAACGTAGATCTTTATTATCTATTATCTATATAACCTGTAAGCTCAACAACCTGATAAAACAAGATCCTCACTGTCTGTTACCTGCAAAACGTCTGAGTCTAAATACCTGGTAAAAGAGGACCTTTTTTATCTGCTATATTCAGAACATGTGAGCGTAATTACCTGGCAACGTTACGTTAAAAAGAATATTTTAATGAAGAACTTTTTACAGACATGTCTGAATGACGATAATGTTTTTCAGCATGAGAGAAGCCTAACATGGCGTTACAGTGTCCATAGCACAGTTCTTATCAACGCCATATTACAATAGGCCGAATGATTTCACCACAAATTGTTGTGTCAATGCAAACTGTTACAGTCGCTACGAAACGTTCTTTTGTTAAGTAAAAAAGAAAAAAAAATTCAGGGAGAAAAATTAAATAATGATTGTTATGTCATCGGAGAGAAGATTAATGACACTGGCGCTCGTGTAAGCATCAAAGTGAACACGATCAGAGATCCATCCCAGTTCTTTCAACGTCTTTCACGCTATGATGCACCTTGCGAGCTTTCCACAACTGTATCCGATTATGATTTATTGATGTTCGTTCACACATCACCACTATTCCCCCACCACGGAGGGACATGCGGCGGTCTACACTGTTACAACAGGATGACCGCATAGGGGCTCAGTAATGTAACTTTAGTTAGCTGTTCTCATGAGGGGCCCGTGGGCTGTATGTGGCTCGTTCATGTTATTGTGTCCGAACATGAACAGATTTCAGCAAATGAGGAAAATTATACATTGACGTCATTGGCACATTACAGTCAAAGCCACATTTTAACTGACAGTCTGTTAGTCAGTCAGTCAGTTCAGCCAGTTAGTCAATCATACTTGACGTGGAAGCCCCCTTGGGTCTAATGACCAATTTTTGTTTGTGATCAAGTCTGTTTCTTCTTTGCTAGTGTTTGGTCGCCCTCTCTGACGAGAGGAAAGTTTTATCCCTTATCATAGCTCTTCGCCATATGTATATAACTTTTGCAGTGACTACAATTAAGTAAATAAATAATATTAACCGTAGACAATACATTCAAGACTTCTCTAAAGGCTGGCAATGTGTACTTATTACTCTGCGCATGCAACTCCGAGATACGAAAGAACATTTCTTTGGAGTAAATGCTCAGGTTCGTCGAGTTTTCCGTCTAGAAATAGTAGTAATTAGATGCTGATGAATGTGGAGCTTTGGTGGAATTATATTGACAGGGGAACACCGAAGTACTCGGAGGAAGATATATTCTATCTCTGGTTTGTCCACTGTGAATCTCACGTGGATTTCCCTCACTGAACCCGCTCCTCCGCGCCGTTTGTTTGGCAACGAAATACCTCAGCCATGGAATCGCCACTGAAGACTGACGGTTATTTAAATTATACAGCTGAAATTCACTTGCACATGACAGCGTCTGTCTCCATCAGAAAGACCGGTTGGTTAATGTTGTTTATGAAAATAATCACTACGGGTCACGAGCGGCGTGAGAAGCACATAAATAGCAAAGTGCGACAAAGTTTTGAGTTTCTTCACATTGCAGTGGTTGGTGCATGTAATTAAAGTGGATTTATATTTTTAACAATTCATTTACATATAGACCTTTCATACCTTGAGCTGCTGGCTAAGGAAGAAGCGACGTTGCAGGGCATGATTGGCAGACTGACTGAATTTGGAAGGTGCTATGGATTGGAAATTCATATGAGAAAAAACCAAGGTAGTGAGAATCTCAAGGCACCCGTCCGCGTTAGAAATTATGACAGATCAAAACCAGCCGGAGAATGTGGAATATTTCAAATATTCAGGTAGCATGATAACAAATGATGCAAAATTAAATTCAGGATTGCCGAGCAAAAGCGGCGTTCAAAAAAAGAAGGCTCTTTACACTAGCAAATTGGACTTAAATTTAAGGGAAAAAAACTAGTATAGTGTTGCAATGGGAGAATACAGTTGTGTGGCACTGACCTTTGGACACTTCGGAAAGTGAATCTGAATTCTACGAAGTTATGAAATGTAGTGCTTGAAAAGGGTAAATAAGATCAATTGGGTCGCTCGTGTGAGAAATGAAGAAGTATTACGAAGAGTCATGGAGGGGAATATGTTACAAAAAATAAAAAGAAGGAAGGTTGAATTGGTCACATCTTGCTTAGGAACTGCTTTCTAAAACACGTTATAGGATGAAAGCTAGAAGGAAGGTCAGATGTGACGAGAAGACGTCGAAGAAGGAGTAAGAAGCTATTAGATGACGTTAAGAAACCGAGAGAATGCTGGAAATTGCGAGACGAAGCGCTAGATGGCAGTGTTTGGAGAACATGGTTTGTAAGAGCCGATGGACCGGTCGTAAGACAGGCACAGGATAAGTGAATAAATGAATGAGATATTACGTACTGTTAAATAAACTGTAATTTGAGTGTGAATGTTAGTGAAAGAAATAATCGAAAGAAAGCAACAATCGCCCCTTTGAAGATACTTTCTTTGTACCGACTTGATAGAGACTGAGGGAAATTTTACAATAGTTGTTTCACATTGGTTAATGTAACCAGAGACTTTACTACTGTGCTGCTCTGCTAAGAAACGTTTCGATTGAAATTGCTCTCTTGTTTGAAGTAGAATGTGATGTGTGAGTAGTTGTAATGTACCTAAACAGTAAAATTTAAGAAAAGGGGATTTGGAATAACATTACGCAATTGACGATATAGCATTGGACTTTATTACAGATAAACAAAAGTGAGTTCAATTGCTGTGCTGCAATTTCGATATAAAACATTCGAATACATAGGCCCACTTTTTCTTAATCGCGACTCGAGATGGGGGTGAGTGATCAGATTCTCCCGGTCAATTTACTGTCAGTGAAAGAGCCTTCAGTAGCCTTAAGCAGGAGACTGGATTGGCTCCCAAAACGCTTTGGACCATGTGGAAAAGAAAAAATCTCCTACCTCTTCCGACAATCAAACCATCCTTCTTCTTTTGTCTATCCCTTAGCTTAATTACTATACCAACTACTTTATTCTGCGCCTATATATATATATATATATATATATTATCCCTCTCCATGCGTTGAAGGTGTATAAGGTTAGTAGGCGTTTAGCTGCACACACTGTTAACCTCCGCATTAGATGGAAGAGAGTGGTCTAATTCGCGCATTAGCCACTTATCCCCGGAGAGAACACCCGGTACACAACGAATAGAAGTCTGCGTGGACCTCAGAGTCAGTCTGGGCGTTTTTGTGAAGGTAATTCCCATATACTTCAGCTTATGAGTCCTTCGGTTGTGCTCTTTCAGTGTCATTCCGTCAGTACTGCATACTTGTGTTTATTTCATCTATCGTCGGCATTATGTACTTTAATCTTGACAAACTGACAGCGTTGTTATATAACGCACAGATGTTATTTTACTTCTGGGAACGTCTTTGAGAAATCAGGCAAATGATTTGAAGGACCCGTGAACCAGCATGGCATCCGTACATTAGGTTGAGCATCGCTTGAGTCGTCACTTAACACGAAGTATGTGTATCCTAATTTGTAACAATAAATCACAGGAACTTTTGAACTAGTTATTACTGAAAGTGGCGTTAATCACAGAAGAAGTACTTAGACTCTGTCGTTAAGCCTTTCCAACTTGGACGTGCACAGCCTAGTTGTATTACAGAATCCTGTCAGGACTCGCAGGCGCACGCACCGGGCCTCATCATTTGTCATCGAAATCACAGCAGCAGCGGAGAACAGGGTGTCCAAACTAAACTGTCGATAGAACGAGTAAAAGCGCTGTGTTGTGATGACAAGATACAGTGAAAAGAATTAATTAAATTTGGATTATTTAAACAGTCGATTTAGGTAGACACCTAGCGGCATTTTCAAGGGCCAAATATTCTGGTACCTAATTTTAAAGTTTTGGTGCAAAAAGCTCCCTTCTCTGTTGTTTCGCTGTGTTAAGATGTTCAGGAATGTAACCCCAGTCTTAAAAGAGGGCTGCTTATTCTGACGTTCTCATGGGTAAAGAGTAGGTTGCAAATACATGTATACTAACTGGCAGAAATCAGGGGAAATGTTTGGCCAAGGCATTCACATGTCGGAATTGGCCTGGAGTAGTTGATGAAAACGGTAGGATTTATTGTACATGGTAACCTTTTTGGTAATTTTTGCCCGATGGTGACTGTGTGCTTGAGTCGAAACATGTAACACAGTAAGACTAATATAAGCAAAATATCGTGACTGACGCGCGTTTTTCCTCACTTATGAAAACGGCAGGAACTCAAGACAACCTTTTAGATATCAAATCTCGTATCAGCTGGAATTTGATTTAATAATATAATCCAGGTTCCAGGTTTTTTTCAAGAGTACAGGGGGCTCTGTGTGTAAAATTTTGGACACCACTGCTTTCATATCGATCAGCTGGTAGCATCTGTTTTCCGCATTAAAATCTACAAAATTTTGATATCGGGACTTCGCCTTAGGGCTGTTGCACTTATTAAATGACATGACGTGGGAAATGCTTCGGGGGCAGCAAATAAATGTGGGTTAAACTCTTATTTTGTTTTCCTTTCGCTCACTTAAAGTCTACAGGATGGGATTTCGCAAAAATAATTAATGATGCTTTATGTCATTAGGAAACAAGTTCTTAAAACAACAGCCTTTCGGCGAGAATTATTTTTGCAGATGACAGAAGGAAGATTGATGGTTTGTGTGGCCGAGTTTGTATTTGATTGATTGACTGCTGCTTTTATGTCCTTTTGTTACGCCGTGTATTTGAACTGCAAAGTGTTACCTCACTTGCAGCGGTCTTATTTCTTTACATTATGTGCACAGCGACCTTGAGAGTATAAATCAGTGCACTTACTGGTAAGGATAGTGTAGACCTTCTTGTCTGATGCACCATGTCAGTTTTATGTTGGGTATTTTCTATTGGCTGACACACATTTGATGTGACTCTGCCCGACTTTACCCCCTTCTTCGAGAGGCTGTCTTTACATTGAGAGATTTTTTAAAATTTTTTGAGGTTAGTGGCGACATTTGGAACGAAAGCAAGATCCTGTTAAATACTCTAAGATTGTACCACGCTAAATCCTATACCATAGTCAGGTTGAGAAGTATGATTATGGTCAGCTGAAAATAGAGGTAAGACCACATTCTGAAAGATCGTGAACATTAAATTGTTCTGTACTCGAGTAATGGACACCGTCACTTAGTATTGTACCAACCTATCGAATCATATAATCCCTTGATTTATCTGCGCGATGTGGTTATTGTCGTGATTGCCTATACCATGCAATGGAAACTACGAACTTATGTTTTTGTTATTGTTTACGTCTTGATCTGTTTGGCGTTTGTGTATTTTCCTATTTTATTATCAGCTTGTTGATAAGTTCGGTAGTGGGTTCATTTTGTGTTGTCTTTATCTTGAAATTACCTCCTCGAATTTTATTGAGAGAATGCTGAGCAACGTAGAGAACTCTGTGAAGGAAGTGATCATGCTTATTTTGAAAGTGCTAATTACATGTGACTATCCCGGTGGCCGCATAATTTTCGTGCCGTCCAGACCCGCCCCGAGGCTCACCCAGCCTCCTGTGCCACTGGACCGGACCCTTTCCCGAGGATAAAGCGGCCGGAGAGTGGTGCTGACCACCCACTTCCTTCTAATGTCTTTTGGCGAAAGAGTGGGAGCTCTACTTGCCTTGTCTCTGTGCTTGCATAGGCGTATCATGTGGTGACTTTTCTCTTATAACACGTGACTCGAATCTCCTCAGATTTTCAGCAATGATCTGCGCTGCCAACGGGCACATTTAAATTAATTTAAAACATTTGCACGTTATAATTATTGTGCTGACGTAGGTTTATCCGGACTATATGATATACGATATATTTGTTAACTGCAATTGAGTAGCCACCCGGTGGCAGTAGTACAGTACACATTTACACAAAAAACAATACACAGAACGACACAAAAACACAAAATATTCCGTTTGAAGTACTAAGTATTGCATATTCCAAATTTTTCTTACAGAGATATATACAACGTAAGTGAAATATCACAGAAATCTGTCTCCAACTCACAGGAACATGAGTAATCTCATTATCTTTGCGAAATCTTATTACCGTATGTACTTGTTAATATTATTACAGTTTTTACAGTTATTCAGTGGAGAGTTTCAGATGTTTTAGGCCTAAATTACAGGCCTACATGGAGGATTTGCTACGTTTATGTGTTGGTGTTCCTTCAACTCATAAAACAAATATCGAAACATAAAAATCTGGCTTATGATGACTGAGAAGTATAATTTTTGCCATGATTTACTTATTTCCATGTTTTAATGTGCACACAACAGCTATAGGGCCACCGAATCTGCAGCTGCCAATAATTGACACGTTTAATCTCCGATAAAGATAGATGGAGTTTGATGATAAATTTAATACAGAGTCCGACCCTTTGTGGGGCTTCATCTCCGTTTGGGGTATGCGGTTGAAACATGAAATGATGTCAGAACACGTATGAACGTTTGCTTTTACTTCAGCAGAATCTCGCTGTAATTTTTCGCTGATTGATTAGCTTAATATCTGCCCAACTGCAATACGTTTTCGTTGAAAGTTAGGGAAATGAAACCTGAATTTTTAATTTGAAAATGGGGCTATTTCATTTTTGGTAATGACATCTCCTCTGTGTCACATGTAGGGTCTTGATCAACTAAATTACTTCTTGCGTTGGCGAAATACTTTTCATGAAAAGTGTTTGACAATGAGGTGAATATGCATAGAACAGACCTAAAGGTATGTTTCTTATTATTTTCACTGCTTCAGTTTTTCACTGGTTTAATGTACAAATTCATACTTATTCAGCTGGGTTTAATATGGAAACACCGTGTGCCCTGGAGTCACTTGAGCTTTTAGAGCTAAGAAACTCAGGATTAAATTGAGCGAATAAGGGTTAACTTATGACCTTTGGGAGCTTTAAACGAGAAGTATAAAAGTTAGCAAACATTTCCAGTTTGTTAAAAGGGTTGAAAAGCAAGGGGGAAAGGTACAGAGACACTTTGTGATATAATCCTAAGGAAAGTGATGCGGATTCAAATGAGCCGTGAGTTTTTGTGCAGGGAAGAAGTAACGGAAGTTACGGGCACTTTACAGCTGTGCGTATGAGACTGCATGAAGAAGAAAATGAAAAGACACTGTTCTATTATTATGGCTACTTTCACTTCGCTGAAAATTGTTTCTACACGGATATCGTGTATGTATATAGATACTTGGAAACAATATTACGTAGTATTTATTTTGTGCAAGTTTCCTGACTTTTGTAAAGAGCTAACACTTGGTCACCATTGTGTCCTGTGCAAGTCGAACACATGCGCAATACTTTGTGATAACAAGGGCTTCTACTGGAAATGATTTTACATCGAATTCGGAAGTTCTCTGCGCTTTGTTTAAAGGCATAGTACCTTGATTGCCGATCCCGGTGGTCGCGCGGTTGCTGGATTTGCGGGTTCGAATCCCACCGGGGGCGTGGATGTCTGTCTCTTGTGAGTGTTACGTATTGTTAGTTAGAGGTTTTTTTTTGCGATGGGCCGATCACTTTTCCAGAGGAGTCCAACCAAGTGTGATGTTTCTAAATGAGTGCGTTAGAAGTACCTCACAGGGGAGGCCTAGGCCCACTAGGGATGCCGAGCCATGAGAAGAAAAGTTATCCTGTTTGAGACATGTCGTCTTTACCGTCTGCTCCTGCAGGTGGTAACTGGACCTAAGTCCGAAGCATTCCCTCTGTGTGTTCTAGTTATTTACTGAGACACGCGGGTCGGTCATGATATGTTTACATGGTGTAAATTTTATAACCCAAAAATGTAAATGTGATTATATCAGGGGAATTCCTCGCCGAATAAGTATTATTTGTTTCCAGCGCTGAAGCAAAATGTTGAAGGCCACAGATTTAAAGGTGGTCGCGATGTGGAGCAGTTGTGTCACAATGCGAAGTAATAAAAGCATGGACTGATATCAAGAGGGAATAGAAAGGCCCGTCCCAGGGTGTGCGAAATGCTTCACTTATGGAGGGAATAGTGTGATAAGCCTGCAGTTAATGTAAACGTTCTAATTAGACATTAAAATTAAATATATGAAAGGTAAGTCTCACCCTCTAACAAGCCATAAAGGTCAAGAAGGGGAGTAGAGGTATCGATATACTCTTTTTTAACTTCAGTTCTAGATGGGCGTGGGTGGTCAACGCCACGCCCCGACCGCTTTACCCTGGGGAAAGACCGGGTACCCATTGTACAGGAGGCTGTGTGGGCCCCAGGACTGGTCTGGACGGGTGCGGAAAATCTCACTCCCACGGGGATTCGATCCCGGACCGTCCAGGCTGTAACGAGTCGCTATGCTGACTACGCTAACCCGGCCCACAAAAATTAAATATATATATATTTATTTATTCTGTAAACTTAAGAATTTTGCTTTTAGTCCATCGTTACCAATGTAATGATTGATTGATTGATTGATTATTCTACTCTTTTATTAGAGCCCTGTCGCTTGAAGGTGAAGGTAAAGGTAAGGTAAATGTGTCCCTGTTCACTACATTAAGGGGTTGCAGGAGTGAAGGCTTAGCTCCTTTCATTCTTGATTTCGACGCTTGATGAAGGTGGGTTGTCAGACTGACGCCTCGACCGCTTTAATACAGAGGTGAGCACCCCCCAGCATCCGTTGAATAGGAGGCTGGGTAGACCCCAGGGTCTGTCTGCACTTTTTGGAGAAGAGACAAATCTCTCGTCAAAACTTAAGACAATTTAAATTCAAAAGTGAAATAAGACATTTAAGTAACTTCGCCCAAATATACCGGTTATGCTACCACGGCAAACAGTTACTGATATTGTGCCCACAAAACGCCATGTACGTAGGTAATAGCATCTTCTGTGCACTAATATGGTTTAATATTATAAAGCCAGAGTCTCGTTTTTGTGAAAGCAAATAAATTTTGTAGTATGATATAAATACCTCATAAATCTGGTTATTCTGCACTATGAAGGCAACGTATTCTCTTTCAAAGAAGTATTTTTTTATGAATCCATAAGATTTTACCGAAATTTGTTGTTTGCAGTTTAGGCAGCAGACGTAATTGTAGGATGTGGAATGTTGGACGCAAAA
>Ga0123354_10021068_pt1 | contig 10269 bp, 4 predicted proteins | sample TergutLab28metaG_2_FD_97872 | JGI IMG/M metagenome (GOLD analysis project Ga0123354, IMG submission 97872) | Labiotermes labralis P4 segment gut microbial communities from Petit-Saut dam, French Guiana - Lab288 P4 | ecosystem: Host-associated > Arthropoda: Insects > Digestive system > Gut ...
TTGCAGTATTTGGAACCGCAAGAAGCCCCCACTTTTCTCTGGCCATTATCTCTGTAACCGTTCAACTTTGGATATAGGTGTTTTGGGTTATATCGGTATACTTTAACATAAGGAACACTCTCCTGAAGTCTGGCACATTCCTCCTAGGACACTCTGTATATAGGCCACCTTAAAACACGCCATGAAATCACAGAGGCGAGACAGAGCTATAGGTATGCCCTTTCTTTAACCTCGGCGCTAGAGAGGGGTGGGTGGAAAACGCCACGCCCCGGGAAAGACGAGTACATGTTATACAGGAGAGAGGGTGGGCCTCGGGACCGAATTGGACGGATATGAAAATGGAACGACAGATGTGTGAATGATCACGGAGTACTGGTAAAACTACACTGATGTAGAAGTATCGAAGTACATGGAGACATATTTGTCTAGTGCCACTTTGTCCAACATAATAATGCCACAAGGACTGGCCTGGGATCGATTCTGCGACACTGCAATAAATTCCAATTATAAATGTTACGATATACTTAACATGTAATATGCATTATACTTCTCAATCATTTTTTTAAATGCTAACATTTGCTTTTAACTCTACAACTGCACACCCATGTCATTTTTAGCCAATGTTAAGTTTTTACTTTTCTTTTTCGAATATCTCCGATGATGGTTAAAAAGGCCGAAACATGTTGGAGGTTTGCTGTAATGATTTTTATCATCATCATTATAAACATCAAGGACTGGACCCTTTGATCCGTTCCGTCTCCACAGTTACAGCTGCTCGCGCCAACGCTTCTTCGGTCTTCCAATTGTTCTCCTTCCTTGTGATCTGTTGTGGTATGATTTCAAAGGGATTCGGTTTTGTGGCATTCTTTGCAAGTGTCAAAGCCAGTTCCGTCTGTATTCATCTATCTAGTCTAGTATGCCGGTAATCCGTAGTTCGCGGCGTATGTAGTCATTTGTTTTGTGGTCATAAAGGGCGTAGCCTGCCAGAGGTCTCAGTAACTTCATTTCTGCCGCTTCAATTCTTCGTCTTGGACTCTAAGAGCCTTACAAAGACGAAGAATTGTAATGATTTTACACACACACACACACACACACACATATATATATATATATATATATATATGGGGACCGCGGTAGCATAGTGGTCAAGGTGCTGTGCTACAAGTCGTTAAGGTCGCTCGTTCGATCACAGCTGGTGTCAGTTGATTTTTCATTGATATAAAATGTTTCAGATCGCACTATGGCCCTGGGGTCGACTCAACATCTAACAGAAATGAGTACCAGGAATATTTCCTGGGGGTAAAGGCGGCCGGTGCGTAAGGCTGACAACCTTACCACCATCCTATGCTGTTGTCACGAAATCTGGCAACCTTAACTTCCTGGAACCCTCTGAGCCCCTCCGAGCCTGTAACGGGACTGCTTTATATATATATATATATATATATTTGCACTGAACTATTGTGCAGTTGTTGCAGTAAACACTGTAAAATCGTCTTACTGCATGGAACACGGATAATATAAAATCTGCTGAAAATAGTCACTACATGTGTAGTGTAAGTTTAAAGGTAACGGACATATTTCTCTGCTGACAGCAGCTAACATGGATAAAATAAAACCGCATAAACTGTTTTAAACATCTTTATTTACTGCTTCGATCCTGCTGTTTGTAACTGGGAACCTCCGTCGCTGAACGGCCGCCCTGTTCGCCTAGACTTCATAAGTGAATGCTACTTGTAACATATAGATTTGGAGCGGAGAAACACAAACACCGGCGAAACTGGAAGCAAAGCTACACTACGAAATAACAGCCAGAGCATTGCTCCGTTTCTCTCTTCCTATATGTAGTGATGCGCCCAAATCCAGCGGCATACTTTGTTGATATATACAGTGCGGAAAATCTCCATGTCCAAACTACGTGGTGATAGGAGGGACCGAAACAAGTATTTACTGTCAAGCGACTGTATGTCGGACATGCGTCCTTGCAGTGCCACGAACCATCAAAGTGGGAATGACAAACGTTGAAAATCAAGCAACACCACTTAAGAATTCTGAAAAAAAAAATTATATTTCTTAGCAATTTAGACCAGATGTTCAAACGCACGGCCACCGACCTCAATACACAGTCGACAACGACGCAGCAGAGATTGACGTGAGCGCTCAAACATGTCAGGTTGCTGCTGCCTCAACCAAAAGGGAAATGAAATCCTCCTCAGAATCAATATCTCACCGCCACTTACAACGATCGCTGGCTTGGCCTCCCAGGTCACCGGAACTCACACCACTAGATTTCTTCGTATGTGGCTACATGAAAGCCTTGATTTACATGTCGCCAATTGATCTTGAGGAGGCTGTTATTGCCCGTATCGCTGAGGCAGCAGCAACCATCAGGCAGCAACCTGGCATTTTTGGAGTACATGTCAATCTCTTCTGTGTCGTTGCCGGCTGTGTATCGAGGTCGGTGGCCGTACGTTTGAACATAGGCCTATGCTCTAAATTGACAAGAAATACAACCTTTTTGTTCAGAATACTTCAGTAGTTTTTATTGATTTCCAAACTCAGTCAGACCCATTCTGATGTCCGAGGCACTACAAGGAATCATGTCCGACACATAGTTGCTTGACAATTAAGTCTTTGTTTCAGTCCCTCCTATCACGTCACGAAGTTTGGGCATGGAGTTTTTACACACCCTGTAAAAGATCGGAAAAGAATACTTGAACAGTATCGACCCTTTCAAGTTCTCCAGGATGCTCATGTTTGTTACAAGATATGTTTCTACTTGTGCTGTCCTCGTTTCATCGATGGTACTGGTTTGGGTGTAGCTTGCACAGCGTGTCCTCTTTGTAGCCTATCAGTGAACTCCAAGCCGCATATGTAGCATTATGCAAATTATGCACCACCGACATACTTTAACACACCTATACTCTGGCGTTATGCAAACAATGTAATAATGAATATCATGCAGTCACGATTCACTGTTATTGTGTTTCTACTTATGTGTTTTATGTCCAAATTTCCGCATTTTTTATTGTAAAAGAAAATGAAGACTTTGCAGAAGAAAAGATTTGAGATTGAGAGACAATCTCGACTGTGAATCCGTAGGGAATTTACGGAAATTAAACAAGAAGTCAAAATGAATGTGTGTATTACAGAAAGTTAAACATTTGTTAAAAATTTATACTTATTCTCAGTTACAAAAACATTTTCGATTGCACGATCATACTTGTTTGCTGTGTTCTGCTACGTCAGGTGTTTGGTTACAGCAAAATCTTCCCTTATCTTGCCATCATAATCTAAATAATGGTCACGACAATGCATGTAAACATATTTCTTATCGGTCTGTGCTCCAGGGCCATGTGTGTCCTTGTTGTGCTCAATATTTGTGGATAAAGTCGTAGGACGGCCGCTGTTACTAAAGTCAGTGAGTACGGGCACACCGTGTGACAAAGCTTCTAATTATGTTGCACCGTTTATTTACTGCACATTTCCACAGCTTGGCTACATGCAGTTCTCTTAGTGTGTTTCATTGGAATACAGTACAAAGTTGCGCTTGGACCATTTTTGAACACATGTTTCCGGGGCCTCGTCTCATGTGAGTTACAGTAAAGAAGTCTGTCCCATAGGCACAGAACTTAGTAGTATTTAAATTTGTTTGTTAACAAAGTTTTCGAGTCGTTGCAGACCACAAGGCACTTACATTAATTAACATTCATTCTTTCTTTACCTGGAGCTTCTTTCGGTATTTTTTGCTTATTCGCACAAAAAATATGACGTTTAAATGACTTAGCGATAAGTATCGTTTATTATGGATTTACCCCTATCATAGGAAACAAATGCCTTCGCCAGATGCTAACGAAGGGAAAGTTATGACGAAGCTTGCCACATGAAACTACGGCACAAATAAATAGGGAATTTTAATATCAAATTCGAAAGGACCAGAAAATTGCAGGATCCTTGATTTAGGTTCAGGGAAATAGGAAGTAAAGAAACAAATGATAAGACGTGAAGATACGACTTGGGGGTGAAGTTTGAAGTGTGGAAGACCTTCAGATGAAGTGCTGTAGCATGTGACCCACGCATGTACGACGGGCTAATCTTTGGAGTGAACACAAACCCCTACCCTACTCTGCAAACTCCTGACAGACAAATGAAGTGCCAGTGATAAGACATCGGTAAAGCAATGCCCCATGCAATCAAAGTTTCTGCAGATGTGTGGTACTTGAAACAGTGAGATACTCTCACGTGACTACATGGCTAAGTAATTTATACACTGCATAATTGATAGAGTCAATTATACAATTACGATCGAAATGCCGTAATAAGAGTACAATAAGCTATTTCAGGTGTACCTGCGCGACAAATTTATAGACTAGTTTGCCACACGTCACACTACTCTATTTCAGTGGATCCTAATTAAACCGTGTGATAATAAATTTACTGGTACAGCTCGGGACTGAGCTGTGACTCTGCCCGTTCATTTTCACAGCTTCTAGGGCCGCAGAGTGCCGAAGTATAACAGGAAAGATTTACAATAATAACTAATTACTCTAATGTTTCTGTCTTATATACCATTAATTACATAAATCACTGACCGTTAACAGAGTATAAGTTTCCATTAATAAATGTTGTAATGTGCGTCATTTGTCAGGTGTAATCTACAAATTCACGCCATCGCAAAACTAACACTTCTCATATTCCATACGATAATTTGTTTGTAGATTATTACATTTGAACTGAATTATCAATTTTCATCAAAGTGAAGCACAAATACATATTTCACGTTAGGTCTAGATTGAATAAATCCAACAAGATGCAACTGTATGCAGATATTTATCTACTGTTAAATTTCTCTACATGTTTCGGGCGTCCATCGCGCCCGTCATCAGGAGTACATAAAACTGTAGTTGCAGCCTCTGGTACAGATCATACTATGTGGGGAGTAAGCTTCTTCAAACGTGACCACGTGGTCACGTTTGAAGTTTAAATAAATGTTCGAAATGGCCACCCTCAGTTTCATTACACGTTCAGGAAGGTATTCAAATGTGTATCTCGATCACCTTTACCAAGATCGATGGATCTCTTTGTGGTTCGCAACGCGGGTCACCGACATCTACAGACCTCAACCTCCTCGATTCTTGTCTATGTGGAAACATGAGAAATTTCGTGTATCGGCACGAAGTCGGTTAGTTTTATAATTATAAATCACAACCGGGAGAGACCATTACATTCACTTCTAGACGTCTGACACCGGAACTGGTCAACAAGTGGCCCAACTCCATGACGATGATGATGATAATAAAGATGATAAATCACAAAACTACGACAATGCAGAAGTCGGTATACGGACATCCCACACTTTAAAACACCGTCTATACAAACTCTTAAATTCATTACGCATGTTGCAGAGTAAAATATATAGCCGTGTACTCTTCCGACATGTTATGAATACCAAAAGTCATTAGAAGAAAAGAAATAAAATGTGCGGGTGGCATTTTACTCTAGTCCTTGTGAATGTCTAATCAGAATTCCGGCGGTCTTCATTATGAAAAACTTAAAAGAGTCCGCGCCGATTTATAAGGTAAGAATGGGGAAAAGCACTTCTGCGCTCTGTTTTCCTTCTTTACGCAACCCCGCCTTTCTCGATTCCCTAAGTCATTGTCTTCCTCAGTGTGCTAGACGAAGACGGAGGCTAAAACCCTTCCAGACGTAGGATTATGAAGCAAGTTTTGCATTGCAAAAATTCTTGGGCAGTTAACACAAATACAGCTAGAGATGGAGCGCTAAAACTTCTGTCATATTGACACAGTTAATGAAATGAAGCCGCGTTCGTAATAATGAAATTTAATTTTCCTCAAACTTTGGTTATCTTTTATTTACCCTGAAGAGATGTAAAAACTTGCTAAAAATTAAATATCCTCACCGGCTGGAATTGTAATTATATTAGACCCAAAGTTTAATGGACAGTGAAATAAGTATATACTACGTTTATATTTTTAAAAAATACTTATGAATTCTTATATATTAACTGAATTTAAATTTACGTTATTCTGTTCAGTGATTCGGGTTAGAGAAATCGATGTCTCTGATTCAGCTCTAGGATATAAAATGTACAAAAGGAAAGTCATTCAAGAATTTTTTTAACAGTAATTAGCTTTTTTTTTTAAACTCATGGTTCCGTGCATCGTAATTCAATGTTAATAAAATTCCAACCAGATGCAACAGTATGCAGATATTTATTTACTGCAAAGTACTGCAGTAAATAAATATCTGCATACTGTTGCATCTGGTTTGGATTTTTATTAACAGTAATTAGTTCTTTAATGATACCCAATACTCCATCAACACTCTTAAATCTTCTTTAATTTCATTTATGTTTTCACCCAAAATTGTTGCGTAAACATGAGATACTAAAATCACCTTTACATAGAGTACTAATACTAATTTCTGGCTTTGTAAGGGCGATGATGACACAAATAAGCCTACACATCGCAACAAATACATCATTTCCACAATGACTGTGAAGACGTCTGTCATCTGGGAAGTCAAGGCGTTAGTCTGGAAGGTATGACTAACGTTTCGCAGAAATATGCAACTGCATCCTCAGGAAACAGAGATGGTCAACTATTTTCCAAACGGATACAAATAAAGCTAAGTGGAGGCATAAACGAATCGAGTTTATTGCCATATATACTGAACTGGTCTATACACACAACTGTGTTCCTCTTTTGAACACAAACATTTGTCCAAATCTTCGTAATGTAATTTGTTTTGCCACGAAAAATAGACCTACTAACTGCACTTCTCATATCGAGATCCACACATTACACGCGCGCGCGCACACACACACACACACACACACACAACTCTCTCTGAATAAACATAATACAAAGAAACAGAAGGCTACTAGCTTGTTCGAATTCAACCAGACAAGTATACCTTTACACAATGCATAAATAAAATTTCGAAAGTGTCAGCGCTCCATTCGTGGCTGTGGTAATGGCAATACTGACATTTCGAAGTTTTTCAAGAGTCTGATCGAAAAACTTTCATTTTTACGATATCAGAATGAAGTTGGCTTTGCAATGACAGACGGAATCTTCTGAGACGCTTCTTTTCGCTCGCAATCTCACAAAGCGAAGAAAAAAAAACTTGACAAGGAAGCAGATTACACACAGGACTACTACTTCGTCCTGCGCTAACTATACAATATATGAGTAGGCTATTGCTCGTAGGCCTACATTCAACAATACTTCCAGTAAATGTCACACACACATATAAATTCGACCTAATTTTGTAGCACCCGGCTTAATTTTTCGAGTTACGGTGATTAATTCCTTTACGGCAGTTTCTAAAGATAAAGTTCCATTTCGTTCATGTGGGGTTTTATTGACATATAAGCAAATTCTACATAAGAAGTTCGGCATAAATCCTTGGTGCGAAATTTGAGTGAAATTCGTTCAGTACGTCTGATCACGAAACACGCGGTTGAAGGCGATTTCCGCAAAATAATTGTCTAATTCGCGCGAGGAATGAATGGTCACTTCAAACTGCCGTGACGATAAGTTAATTACACATAATTCATTAAATTCAACTTACGCAGTTTAAGGCTGGAAGAAACTGCATAATAAGGCCCTTCATAATTTGTAGACACTACTACTATGAGCATACCAAGCATATGCTGAACTATAATGAACTGCAAAGATCAGAACTTCCTTCGAGAATCTGAGTACAACTTGAAAGCAACGGACATTTAAGCGCAGACAGAAGGATAATGACAAAGCAGATGCTTAAAACCAACCGCACTACAATTAACAGTAAAGTAAAGGTAAAGCAGTCCCGTTACAGGCCTGGAGTGGCCCAGAGGGTTCCAGGAAGTTAAGGTTGCCAGATTACATGACAACGGCACAGGATGTTGGTAAGGTTGTCAGCCCTACACACCGGCCGCCTTTACCCCCAGGAAATGCTACTGGTACTCATCTCTGTTAGAGGCTGAGTCGACCCCAGGGCCATAGTGCGATCGGAAGGATTATGTCAAGGAAAAATTCCATTGACATCATCTGGAATCGAACCAGCGACCTTCCGATTTGTAGCACAGCACCTTAACGACAGTGCTACCGCAGTCCCTACCACAATTAAGAGTATAAAACATTTTTTTGTATCAAATCATTCAAATATTTCCAGTATCTGTTGTGAAACGATTTCAGTTTTAATCCTGTGAGGTTACGAGTCCATCAAAATATCTTAATATAAGTGAACCTGTTAAATATTCTGTGTGGGTGAAGTAACACGACGTAAGGACATTCGATGGTAGACTGGTTTACTTAGCTTACGACAGGATCCAGTGACATTTTCTTTCCAACATTAAAACGAACCTTTGGGTTTTGCAAAATATGGCGAATATGGTGACATTATACTGTGAGATTCTCAACATTGTACCTGCTCCAATGAGTCAGCGTGCAAAGGTGAAAAGCGTAATGTTAATTTCGTGCCATAACCTGCATTCTATGTTTTTAAGTACCATTTTCATACATTAGGCACCTGGGGATTCAGTTCACACATAACAATAACACCGCCTCAATTTCAAAGCCCATTCGGTTAATGTTTTGTACATAAATACTAGGTATCATGAGAATCCAAACAGAAACATACTGTTAGGGGAAAAATAAAAATTCTTAAGGTTAAAGCGGTACGCGTATTAACCACCGTGCTTAAGAGAGTAAGAAATATCAGTAAAATCAACACATATTAATTCTCTTCTACTCGCTTTTCTACTCTCCTACTTTTTTCCATGTCGCAAACAGGCCTTTGCGTTCCATGACCGCCAGTGCTATGGATTCATAATCTAAATCCACTCACACACATATTGTAGGACTGCTTTGAAGGGGGATCGGCAAGTCGTAATGCCATCTGGTAGCTATTACGAGAACACGCACGAAATAAAATATCGAACTTCGGTGACATAATCCTGCAATATTAATCCTGTTTACATGCACATAATATACAAGGACCTGTGGTTATTGTGATCTAGCAAACTTAGTATCTAATGTCAGGACCGTAATTACTACGTGAAGTTTGCTTGTGACGCTAACGAACTGTAAGCTCCAACACAAACACTAAAACTTGCTTCAGGGGATTGTTCATTATTATAATTTAATGTTACGGTCTACATACCGTGCGGCAGCGTCCAGTAGCTCAGCTAGTCCAGTAATTTCTCCCGTTTCATGGAACCCAAAGGTTCTTCACAGGGTTTACGACAGTCCACCATAGAATTATGTCCTGAAATTGCCGCTTGGCCCACTTCACACAGATTTTCGCTCTTTTAACTTCTATTTTAATGTTCCAGCAGAACCTCCCCCGCCCGAATGGTCTCTCCCCTTCAGATATCTGACCCCATTTTTGGTTTGCATTGCTGATCTCAAACGTTCCACGCGTACTGCCAACCTCATTTTCCCTGGTTTGATAATGTTAATAAAATATGATGAGAGGGACAAATCATGAGCCTCAAATTTCACTCCACCCTCTTCCTTTCGGGGAAGCGACCAAGTTTCACGCCCATATAAATGTCACTCACTTTGATCTTCAGTACTTCAGATAGACAGTAAAAAAAGGAAGAGTGATTATTGTGATCTTATCAAATATTCTCGGAGCTGAATCTGTTCTTTCTGTGTCACTTAAACGACAATGACATAAAAAAAAAATAATTCCGAGGCAGACTACATCAAATCTATTTTATATTTTCCATTCCGCGCATCATAATACAATTTCTGTGTTTTTAACCAACAAATGCACACACCGGTCATTATATTCACAACAACATTTTGAAAAACACTGAACTCCTACATGTTTCGGACCTCAATGGTCCATTATCGGGGAGTACCTTAATTGTTACTGTAAAAGATAATTACAGTGGGGCATGCTAGAACGAACGTAATTGGTACTAGAACCTCGTTCGTTATACCATCTGTTCGTTCTGGCATACATTGAAATATATGTGTTTAGGGGTAATCGGTTCCAGGACCACAGACTAGAGCAAGGTCACCATCCAACACAACCATTTAAACAGGAAAAATAAAATACAAAATAAAAAATATAAGTGTAACTATAATATAAAATTAATTTATTTATTTTATACACTGTGCATATAAATTGGAAAAGCATAAACAATCTAACGCACACGAAAAGCATAAACAATCTAACGCACACGAAAAGCATAAACAATCTAACGCACACGAAAAGCATAAACAATCTAACGCACACGAAAAGCATAAACAA
>Ga0123354_10021072_pt1 | contig 10268 bp, 8 predicted proteins | sample TergutLab28metaG_2_FD_97872 | JGI IMG/M metagenome (GOLD analysis project Ga0123354, IMG submission 97872) | Labiotermes labralis P4 segment gut microbial communities from Petit-Saut dam, French Guiana - Lab288 P4 | ecosystem: Host-associated > Arthropoda: Insects > Digestive system > Gut ...
CACCTTTTTGCCCTTTTCGCGGAACCTGTCGGCGATCTCCCAACCGCGCTTCACCTGCGTGGAGAGCATCATCGAGATCGCCACCAGATCGCACCCGGCCTCAAAGTCTATATCTTCCACATTTTCATCGATAAAAGAGACATCGACGTCGGCGGGCAGAGCGGCGGCGAACACCACCGGCCCGTGGGGCGGAAGATTGAAGGTCGTCTGTCCGGGCAACTTCTTCCATTTGGGATAGATCAGCAGTAAGTTCATGATTTATGGCTATTTATTTCGTTCAACAGATATTCCAGACCGATGAGTTCCCCGCAGGTGCTCAGCGCCGTGAGCGGCGTGCCGACCATGCCGTGCAGGTTGATGTTCTGCCCGCTCAAAAGTAGGTTCTTCAACTTTGTGCGCACGGGGATGTGCGAGAGCATGATGTTGTTGCAATCTTTTTTGACACCGTAGAGCGCGCCCTCTTTCTGATTATAAAAATCCCTGATGGTGAGCGGAGTGGCGCTAAACACGCTCTTGATGCAGGCGCGCAGTCCGGGATAGAGCATTTCCAGTTTGTCGAGAATTTGCTCTTGGCAGCGCAGCTTGAACGCCTCGTAGGCTTCGCCGCGATGGCCGACAGTGGTGTTTTCCCATTGCCTGACCGTGTCGAAGCTCATTATGCAGTTCACTATCATCTTTTGCGCATACTTGTCGCTCCTCGTTACGGGCGGGGTGAGGTACATCATCCCCGTGGGAAAAGTTTCGATGTTGAATTTATCCTGCTTCCAGACCTTGTCGTAATCGTCTATGTAGTAGCGCGTATGGTTGAAGTATGGAAAAGTGTCGGGTTTGAATATGATATAGACCGTAAAGGCCGAATATGTGTTGGGAATGCTGTCGATGCGCTGCCAGTAGGAACGTTGGAGCTTCGAGGTGTCCATCAGCTTGAACAGCGACGAAGGGTGGATGGCGGAGATATACCAATCCGCCTGATGCTGCTGCCCGTCGGCGGTAACGACATATTTTATTTCCTTATCTTCTATCTCGATGTGTGTTACTCCATTGCGGGCGTACACCTCCCCGCCGTGCTGCCTTATGAGGTCAGTGAGCGCGTCGGCCAGCTGTTGGCTGCCGCCCACAAAACGGGCCGCCCCGTCGATGAAAAGGGCGCTGACGATGGAGTGGACATAGGCGGGGGTTTTGTCGCGGTCGCCGCCATAGAGCGGATTGGCGAACATCAGCACGTTGCGCAGACGTTCGTTTTGGGTGAACGAATCGATGAAGTCGCCCACGCTCGTCATGAACTTTTCAGAATACTGGATCGAAAAATCGCCGTATTCGAGATTGAATATTTTTGACTCCCTGACGATGTCGTACATCGCCTCCACGTAGCGGGCTATGTTGTCGCGCTCGTCGGGGAACTCCCGCGCCAGCGTGTCGATAAAGCGTTCCCTGCCTTTGGCGTAGATGTAGGAGCGGTTGTCGCTGCCGACCTGAAAAAGCTCGAAGCAATCGTCGTCGGTGGGCCGCAGCGAGAGTTTTTCCATTACGCCTAACCAAGAACATATCTTGTTTAGTACGCCGCCCTCCTCGAACGTGCCCACCACGTGCATCCCCGTCTCGAATTCGACCCCCTCGCGCTTGAAGTGGTGCAGGCCGCCGCCGATCTTGTAGTGTCTCTCGAAGAGCCGCACATCATAACCCTCCTTGCTCAGAATGGCCCCGCAGAAAAGCCCTCCTATGCCGCCGCCGATTATGATCGCCGATCGCTTGCCGTCCATTTACGCGGATTTTATTTGACGCACTATGTTATTCACTCCCAACAGCTCGCCCGAGGTGAGGATGGAGCCGATGATGACGCCCAAAATACCGTGGGAATTGACATTTTGCCCCGTCTGAAAAAGGTTGGGAATGCGGGTGCGCGGCGACACGAGCGCCTGGATCGACTCGTTGCAGTCGCGCGATACCCCATACATCGAGCCGCGTTCGGTACCGGTATAGTCCAGGTAGGTAAGAGGCGAAGATGTATAAAAATGTTCGATGTTGCGGCGTGTGCCGGGCATCTGGCTTTCGAGCAGGTCGAGCAGCCTTTCGGCTTTTTCCCGCTTGAACGCCTCGTAGTCCGCGCCGCGTCGCCCCACTTTTGTGTCTGTCCACCGGGCCACATCCTCGAAGTTCATGTAGCTTATCAGGACGGCCGTCTCGGCATATCGCTGGTTCTCAGACGAACACAGGTGCATGTATAGAAAGCTCTTCGGCCATGTTTCCCGCGCATAATCCTTCCCCCGCCACACGTCTGCAGGCGTGTCATAATGATAAAGATTGCTGTTCAGGTAGGGAACGTTATCCTTTTTGAAATGGATGTAGACGGTGAAGTTGGATATCGTGTTGGACAATCCCTGTATCCTGTCGCGGAACGACTTGCGGATCAGTGTCGTGTCGCCGAGCATCTCCACCATCCGGGCGGGATGCACGTCGGATATAAAGAGGTCGCCCTCGATGGTTTGGCCGTCTTTCAGCTCCACGCCGACCGCCTGTTTGTCGTTGCAGTTTATCCGCGCGACCTCCATCCCCGGCAACACCTCGCCACCCATCGCGCGAATGGAACGCACGAGCGACTGCGCGATGGTTTCGCTGCCGCCCACGATGCGCCAGGTGCTGCGATTGTAGAAATCGTTTATGAACGCCGCGATGTACATGGGCGTCTTGCCCTGCTCGCCGGCATAGAGCGGCAAATTGCCCGCCAGCACGAGCCGCAGGAGCGGGTCGCCGGTGGTGCTGTCGACAAAGCTGCTGTAGCTCTGCTTCATGTGGGCGGGGTTGAGGATGATCGGCTCGTCGGTGGTGCGCAGCGAGTGCAGGGGCGAACTCTCGGTCGCCTCGTGGATCGCTCGCCAATAATTTTTCAGATGGACCTTCTCCTTTGGAAAAAATCGGGAAAGCTGCTGCGAAAAATTTTCCGCGCCGTTGGCAAACGGGAACCGCTCGCCGCCGATGGATATCACATCGTAGGCCGACCTGTCCATCGGGCTCAAACGCACATCTGGCAGCAGACCGAGGTATTTGAAGAAGCGGTGCAAGAGCTGCCCCTCCTCCATACTGCCGATGTAGTGCATGCCGGTCTCGAACTTCACCCCGCGCCGCACGAACGTTTGCAGACAGCCGCCAACCTGCGCGTTCTTCTCCAGCACCGTCACCCGGTACCCGTTTTTTGCGAGAATGTAACCGCAGGCCAAGCCGCCCAAACCGCTGCCTATTATGACGACATGGTTTCCCATTCCGATGTGTGATATATCGTTAAGTTCTTAGGCAAACCCAAGCAGCCGCGCGCTATGTCAACCTTGTCCCGATCTTCTTCGAGAGCCACAACCTGCGTCTGCTTATTCGAAAGCGCATAGAGAAAACTGAACACGCCGTAACCGTTGTTCTCGATCAACACCCGGCCTTCGTCCAACTCTTTAATTTCCTTTGTCTTGCCGAATTCCTTCTTCACCTCCCGCCAAAGATCGAGCCCCTTGTAGATGTAATTATGCCGCACGAAAGAGTCGAAGTAGTCCAATGTCTCGATCCCTTTGGCCATATCCGAAAAAGTTTCGCGATAGTATTGGCGCACCTGTTTGGCGCGGAGGGTGTAATCGGCCGCGAAACGGCTGTCGGAGGGGGTGATGCGCTCACGCACCTGCACCGTGATTTGCCCTTTGCGCAGCAGGAAATCGTTTTTAGGCAACACATGCCCCGCGCCGTGCAAAAATACGGGCACGATATCCAGACCCAACTTCTCCGCCAGATAGAACGCGCCGCGATGGAAACGCCCGATGCTGCAATCCACAGAGCGCGTGCCTTCGGGGAAGACCACGATGGAATAACCGCGGTCGACGGCCTCGCGCAGCCGTTCGATGCTATTTTCAATGCCGTTCAACACGGGATAGAAGTCGGCGTAGCGGATGATGCGCCCGTAGAACGGACTGCGCCACACCCAATCGTTGGTGAGGATGATCAGCTTGGGTGTGAGCATCATAAGGCACATCAGATCGAGGTGCGACTGGTGGTTGGAAATGATGACCGCGGGCTTGTCGAACGTCTCGCCCGAAAGGTTCTCGTAGCGGAACTTCACGTCGGGGACGCGCCGGATAACAAAATCCGCCGCCCAACGCAACAGTCTGTGGTAGCGCATTTTATTTCTTTCGCTCGCCTTTTTCCGCAGGCCGAACAGAGCTAACCCGTAAATGGTGGTCAACAGCGTCCCGATCAGGAAAACGACAAAGGAATATGCCATTTTCAGAAAGCGCCACAATGTCCACGGGACTTCGCGAAATTTGCCTTTTTTGGTGGTCAGGAACCTGAAGACGAGCGGCGGGAACAAAAACGCGCAGCCCACCACGGAGGCCATACCCACTATGGTTACCTCTGCCAGCGAGCGCATTGCGGGATGTTTTGCAAAAACCAACATTCCGATGGCGATAAAAAGCATCGAGGCGGAGATCGCTATCGTATATTTGTACAGGCCGAGCAATTTTTTGCGGCGGGCATATTCGTAAACCAGCCCTTCGGTAACAAAAATAGTATAGTCGTTACCCTGGCCGAAAATGAAAGTGGCGAGAATGATATTCACGATGTTGAATTTCAGCCCGAAAATATTCATCATCCCCAGGATCCACACCCAACCGACGATCATCGGCAGGAATGTCAGGAAAGTGATCTCGATGCGCCCCAGGGAAAAGAACAGGAACGCAAAAACTATGAACGAGCAGATATAGAGCACGTAATTGAAATCTGCAGAAAGGGCGTTCACCAGTTTTTGGGCGATGGAGGTATTGTTGAAAACTGTCACATCGCGGTATTTCGGATCGTTGATGTATTTATTGGCGACAGTCAGTTGCTGCGATGGCACCGCCACGATCGTACTGATAAAATATTTGCCATCAGCTTGATATATATAATTGTTCGCGAGGGAGTTGAGGTTGCCGTAAAAATATTCGAAGCTCTGCGGCCGGAAATCCCTGTCCAATGTCTCTGTGAAATTGCCGAAGACGCCTTTATTAAAGCTCTGTTGGGCGGCGGCTTCGTTAAGGTTTTTCAGAAATGGCTCTTTCCGGCTTTTCCAGAAGTCGTTCCAGCGGTTTATTTTCTCCTCCTGCATCGAATCCGAAGGAACGTAATTCCCGATACCTGAGACCGATCCCTTGAAATAACGATAGACGTCTCCATGCAAAACCTCCTTTTCGTAGATACGCAACGCCTCCTCCGCTTTTTCCTGCGCAACTACAAAATAAATATAGTCCGTCTTCCCCTTGTTCTCCTCCATCAATTCATTCATCTGCTCGCGTTGTTCTTTGGTCATGTAGTTTATAGACTGCAAGTTGGAGTCGAACTGCGTGCCGAAACTGAAAAAGAACAGCACTATGGAGAGAGCGAGAACGGTCAGCACGATAAATTTGTTCCTTTCGGGAGCGAATTCGGATATCTTCCTGATCCTGCCCGATTTTTGGAACCTGTTAAGGGTGGGTTTCCCTGCAAGGTGAGGCAAAAAGATTAAAACGAATAATAGAGTGCCGGCCAATAAAAATGACGCGAACAGCCCCAGGTCCTTCATCGCATCGCTCGAAATAAAAAGCAGCGAAAGAAAGGCCCCGATGGTAGTTATGCAGCCTATTAACAGAGGATTGACGACTTCCTTGAGTGCCTGCAAAGGGGTTGCCTCGTGGCGGTGGTGCGCCAAAAAATGCAATGGATAATTCATTGCAATACCAAAAATAATAGAGGAGACACCGATGGCGATGATCGACACGGTGGATTTGAAAAGCACGATGATCCCGAACGAGAACAATCCTCCAAATAAAACAGTTAATACAATGAAAAACAGCGATTTGACATTGCGAAAAAAGTAAAACAGCAACAGGAGGATCAGCGCCACGGCAACGCTGACCGCGAAGATCGAATCCTTTTTTATCTGATCGGCGTTGGTGATCGAGATTAGCGCCGCCCCGAAAGGCACGATCTTCACTTGATCCTTAAACTCTGAGACCGTTTTATTTACGGCATCGTATATCTCATTTGCTAACAGTTTGTTTCCGGCCGTTTCCGATACGGGATATTTCGAGGTAATCGTTACCAGGCATTCTCCTTTACTGTTGAAAATAAAGCCATTGTCGATATTGGCGTTGTCGCTGAACTTGAAAATGTCGAGATTTTTGAGCGCATTTTGCGAAAAATGCAACGGGTCGTTCAGTACCACATTGCGAACAAATCCGCCCATTGGAGACATCAACAGTTCTTTGTCGGCTTTCAGCTGGGATTCAATTGCTTGAGGCTGTATCAGACTGTCGATACGGAGGTAGTCCCCCTCCTCGAGAAAATAGGGCAGATTCTGTGTAATGAAATCGGTTACGGCGCTTATTTTCTCATTATCAATTTCATACAATATATCCTTGATGTGCCCCGCAGAGTCGCTTTTTTGCAGGATCTCGGCAAAACGGGTGGCGGCGTCGCTCAAAAGATCCCTGTCGACACCGTTTGTGGCCAAAGTGTCCTTTTGCGAAAATGTTACTATTATCTTATTCGCCGCGCCGATATGCTGATACGCCTCGTTAACGCGCTTACTGTCAGCATTGTTGGGCAAGAACGAAGATATGTCTTCGACAAAACGGATACGGCTCGCAGAGAACGCCAACAGAGCGACAACGGCCGCCAACAGCAACCACAAAAGCGTTTTATGGTTGCGGAAAAAATCGAATAATTTCAGAAAGAAATTGTTCATAGCTTAAATATTTTTCTCAAAAACATTGATAGATAGCCATATACTATTGCCGCCAAACACAAAACCGTGTTCAGAAGCGATATCCTGAAAAAATCCTTGCCGGCACGGAAATGCGAAATTCGTTTATCCACAGGTGGATAATATACATTTATCTGTTGCGTAACGAGCGGAATGCCCCGCCATGCGGAGCGCACCAAAAGCTCCAACTCCGCCTCGAAACGATTTGTAACCAAGCGCATTTTGCCCATTTTATGCAGCGGGTACACGCGAAACCCGGTCTGCGTGTCGGGCAATCTCCGTCCGGTTTGCGCCATAAACCAAAAATTCGAAAATTTGTTGGCGAAGCGGTTGCCTTTGGGCATGTTCGGATCGTCGAATTTGCGCACTCCGACTATCAAGGCATCGGGGTTATTTTCAGCAGCTTGTGTCATCGTTTCCAAGTCGCTTGCCAAGTGCTGCCCGTCCGCGTCCATAGTTACAGCGTGCGTGTAACCGAGCTCCAGCGCCTGTTTGAAACCTTGACGCAAAGCATACCCTTTCCCGCGGTTTCTGGTGTAGGAGACCACCTCGAGCTTTCCCTTGTCGAGTTTTCTCTGCGCCTGCTCTCGAAACACAGAAAGCGCTTCGAATGTTCCGTCAGTCGAACCGTCATTCACAACGAGCACGTGATCGGTATATTGTAATACCGACATGATGACCCCGGCGATCAAATTTTCGCTATTGTAAACAGGTATGACGACACAGGCTTTCATATCAGCACCATACTCATTTTTGCGAAAACCATCTCATTTTTCCCGACCACAACTTTCAATTGCCAACCACCGGGGTTGCCCGTGTCGCCGGTCTCATTCGGGACGGGTTCGAGTGGGGTAAATTCGAGCGTGAAATCCACCTCGGGAAATTCCAACGGACTGACGGGCGCGATGAATTTCACATTCTTCAACGTTTTGATAGTGAAATCTGTTTTAATCGTGAGATCCTCGCTTTTCGTCACGCCGAAAAGCTCCACCGCCATTTGAATTAGACACACGCCGGGCGTGATCGGATTGTTCTGAAAATGAGCTTTGTATACAAAGCTCTCAGGGTTCAGGCTTAGCCTGAACCCTGCATGCTTTTCAGAAATATCGCTATGCACTATCGTATAAAAACTGTCTCTCAAAACCATGGCTTTCACATTGAAAAGTGCGTGCCTGACGTGTCAAAAAGAAAATTTACTTTGTGGGATTTCGCTATCCAATTCTTTGTCGATGAATGAAATGACCGTCTTGTCGCCGGAGGCCTCGTTCAATACGATCCGCTCGGCGAGCAGGGTTTTGCCGTCCAGCACCATCTCTATTGTGCTGTAAAAATCTTTCATGCGCTTTTGTACGGGCGTGAGTACTACCCGAATACGCGTGTCGGTCTGAAAAATTTCGGTGGAAAATTGTTTATTGTCTTTGAGACTTTCGCCGCTTATCACGTTGATTATCATGCCGGCAAGTTGTTTAAGCATTCTTGCGTCGCCGACTTTTTTACCGTCCTTGTTGAGCAAAACGGCGTTGTTTCCATTGAGGATCAGGGTCGAAGGGGTCGGCTCCTTGTATTCCCATCGCAGCGAGGAGGGTGCCTGGTATACTAGAATGCCCTTTGCCACAGCCTTTCCCGTCACCAATGCAGAGGTCTTTTCCTGTACGAAGCCGCATTGCAAGCTCTTTATCGCCTTCGATTTTTCGATTATCGTCTGCTCGAGGGCCGCCTTTTCGCTGTCGCCCAATTTGATGCCGCTCTGTCCGTCCTGCGAAAAACAGATACCGCAATTCAATGAAAACAATGCTGTTACAACTAATATCTTTTTCATATTTTCAAGTATTATTTTGCAATGAAGATGGTCCCTAAAATTATCAATCCTACGCCGATCCAGCGTGTGGGCGGCACGGCCTCGTGAAAGATGAAAATCGCCGCCAATATCCCGAATACGTATGTGAAAGCCGTTAACGGATAGACGATTGAGAAGTCGAAATGTTTCAGCATATAACCCCAGAGCACCGTCGCCCAGATGAGGCAAACGCCGCTTGCCAAGAGCCACCAGTTTGTGGCCAGATCGCCGAGGAACGCCCACGTCCACTGGAACTTGCCGATCTTCGCCACCGCGAATTTGAAGCAGATGTTCCCGCTTACCAGCAGGAAACATTGGAGCAGGATTAATGATATTACTTTCAGCATATTTATTTTGATAACAAGATGAATGTATGGTTTTTATCTTCGAATTGGTTGTAGCATAATATTTTCTCAGGGGTTCGGTGTCGAGTATTATGCGCAGCCTCGGCGGTCAGGTGTCCGGGAACTCTCCCTCTTTGCAGGCAAACCGCCGCCGCATAGACGCCCAAGGCGGGCGATGTGTAACTCTCGCCGAAAATATTTTTATATTGCAAAAGCGGAATCTCCGGAAACAGTTTCCGGCAATTTTCGTAATATGTGCGATCGTTCCGCTCGTCTCCGTTTATGCTGGTCATTACAAAGTCAATGGCTTCGTCCTGCATTATTTGCGCTAACAGAAAACCTCCTGCCCCTGCGCCGTCATAAACTTTTTCCACCGCCTCTATTTTGCACAGCGTATTTTCGGTTTTCCCGGTCGAAAGCATCATGGCCACCGCCGTTTCGCCTGCAAACGCTTGATTTTCACGGCCTAAATAGCCAGCCTTTTTCAGCAGCGCAAAATAGGCCGGCGTCATTTCATCGTGTGCGCCCACCAGCGCCGTATGAATTTTGCCCGCCTGCATTTGCAAAAACGCATCCTGCAACACACATTCGAACGAGATCCCCTTGTGCGCGTAGGTGGAATTGTAACCGTGGCACTTGGCGTCGATGGCCACCAGCGAGGAGACCGTGTTGTGCGTGGACTGCATAAAATAGGTAGGATTAAGCAGTTGCTCTCCTTCGCGCACAAGTTTGTCGAGAAAGATCTCCGTGTTTTCGATGCAGCCCAAACCCGTCCCCGTGATGATCGCATCGGGGTCGGCGACGCCGCTCTCCTTCATCGCCTCACGCGAAACAAGCAAAGCGCGTTTGAGGATTTTCCCGAAACGCCGCGCTTCGTTCGGCGTGAAATGTTGCTTGTAATCAGGATCTATCGCTCTGACATACTCCTCATTATATAAAACGGGAGAGTCGAACCACTCTTCCGAAAGTGGCTTTTGGGCGGAAATCTGCTTTATTGCGTTTATATGGATGTCGACATTCATATTCTACTGAAGATCAAACTCGTGTCATTACCCCCGAAACCAAAGGAATTGGAGAGGACGCATTGCAGCGGTTTTCCGGGTTTTCCATCCGTTACCGGCGCGAAATTCAACTCAGGAATTTTCTCCGAGAAATTCAAATTCACGGGCAAAAAGTTGTTTTGCAGCGCGAGGATCGAGATCACCGCTTCCACTCCGCCAGCGGCGCTCGTGGTGTGGCCCGTGAACGATTTCGTGGAGGAAACCGGCGGGATCGCCGCGCCGAAAAGCCGTTCTATCGCGGTGCCTTCGCTCAGGTCGTTGTTGTCGGTGCC
>Ga0123354_10021075_pt1 | contig 10268 bp, 6 predicted proteins | sample TergutLab28metaG_2_FD_97872 | JGI IMG/M metagenome (GOLD analysis project Ga0123354, IMG submission 97872) | Labiotermes labralis P4 segment gut microbial communities from Petit-Saut dam, French Guiana - Lab288 P4 | ecosystem: Host-associated > Arthropoda: Insects > Digestive system > Gut ...
AACTTGATGCACAAAATTTGTTTCACAATAAGTTTTATTTCATGTCTCTACATGTTTCGAGCACATGTGCTCATCATCAGGAGGTCAAAATTGCATTACACAGCCTTTGGTATCATCACACCTGTAGGTGTGATGATACCAAAGGTTAAATACTGAGATAAATATACTGAGATGCACGGTCAATATAACGTCAAAATTCATAACAGTAACTTACACAATTTTATTAGACGTTATTAATAACTGAGATATAAATTTTACAATTAAACCAGTACATGTTGCAATGTCAGATGTCTTACAGTACTTAGTGGCTTATCACGTTTAAATGTAGATAGAGAACACACAAATCCTGCATAAATAATAATTCTTTTAACTTTTTTGATCAGAAGCATCACGATGTGCCCATAAACGTTATGTAATATTAAATAATGTACGTTAGCACAACTACTTTATTACACAAGGTAATTATATAGGCTACATGCTTCGACTATTGATCAGTCATCTTCAGGCCTATTTTGTCAATTGAGTCACAAGATGCTATGCACACATTGGGGATCTCATCGTGTTTACATTAATGGAAATACATAAAAATTAAATCATTTGTCTCAAAGGTGTGACGTGCAAATTGTGTTTACAGCAGTAGGATACATAAAATTGGATCACTTGTCTCGTGAAATGTGTTATAAAAATTGTGCAATAAAAAGTTAAAATATGTAAAATTCTTAAAACGGTATATTGGTGTTCATTAGTTAGCAAATACGAGTATAAGTCCCATTACCGTCTGGTTGTTTTTGGAGCTATGTGATTCTATTTACTGGTGACGTCGGAGTACGTCTTTATTTCTGCTTCGTAGGAGTGGGCGTGTTATCATGTGACCTCATGCGATGAAATTGTCTTGTAGAACTGTGGACAGTATTGTCTGGTAAGGAACGCTGTTTGTTCTTATTGTTATGTTGTAAGGGACGAATAAATGGGCCAAGTTTACATATATCGGTAAAAGAAACAAGACAAATCAAAACCATTTTCAGAAATACAAACGTAAAAGTGACCTTTATGACTAAAAAACTTAGAAAAACTCCTAAAACCACAAAATAACCCACAGCCCGACAAATATGAGAAAAATGGAGTTTACCAACTTGAGTGTCTCACATGCCACAATATATCCACAGGTCAGACCGGCCGTCCTTTCCATATAAGGTTCAGCGAATGTTATAACGATTTTAAATAGGCAAACAACATATCTACGTTTGCCGAACATCTCATTAACGAAGGCCACACTTTTGGCCCAATGAACAACATAATGAACACAATTCACTTCGTGAGGAAAGGAAAAATGTTAGATACCCTCGAGAAATTTTACATTTGCAGAGAGACCAAAAACAGAAACCAAATAAACAATAGACTTACTGTTCAGAGTAATCAGATATTTGAAACATTACTGCAACATTCACTTCACAGAGGGCAACACCTACGAATGCAGTAAGTACACCAACACTCAGTCACCCCCAAAGGCAGTACGTCGGAGAAGCCGTCCAAAATATGTACAGTGAATATAATACCTAGAACAACATAGCTATAGAACGATACATTATACAGTGGTTAATATTCAGTGCAAACGTATGGACATCTACGCTGCAGACTACATCTGGTTGTAATGACTCCATAAACAGCGGAACCAAAACTCAACACTTGTAAGTCTTTCTGTAATTTATTCAACAGAACTTTATTTCAAATACCATACAGCAAAAAGCTAATATCGGTTTCCATTTCTGTTCTTTAGACGTCAGGAGACAAACCTTAACGGGAAGCTTATTCGTCCCTTACAACATAACAATAGGAACAAACAGCGTTCCTTACCAGACAATACTGTCCACAGTTCTACAAGACAATTTCATCGCATGAGGTCACATGATAACACGCCCACTCCTACGGAGCAGAAATAAAGACGTACTCCGACGTCACCAGTAAATAGAATCACATAGCTCCAAAAACAACCAGACGGTAACGGGACTTATATTTGTTAACTAATGAACACCAATATACCGTTTTAAGAATTTTACATATTTTAACTTTTTATTGCACAATTTGTATAACATATTTTTCGAGACAAGTGATCCAATTTTATGTATCCTACTGCTGTAAACACAATTTGCACGTCACACCTGTGAGACAAATGATTTAATTTTTATGTATTTCCATTAATGTAAACACGATGGGATCCCCAATGTGTGCATAGCATCTTGTGACTCAATTGACAAAATAGGCCTGAAGATGACTGAACAATAGTCGAAACATGTAGCCTATATAATTACCTTGTGTAATAACGTAATTGTGTTGACGTAATTTTTTAATATTATATTAAATTCTTTTAAAGTTTTAATATTTTAAACGACCTAATCCACTTTTTTTATATCATTACACAGAATCTGTCTTTACAACATTTATTTCTTTAATTTTAAAACTGAGTCCTCGGCTATCAGTACTATGCAATAAAACTGTATACCAGACATGTATAAATTTTGTATTAGCCTTTTAAAGACGAAACGTAATCTGCTTTGTATAAGGAATCAGCCCGTACCGCGCTGTAAACACTTTCCACCACGGTTATAAAAGCAGTCAGTTAATGATGTATACAGCAAAGGTCACTGTCTGTGCTGAGATCCGTACAAAACACTCAACGCAAAGCGAGCACCATGTAGAATTTTTGAATGTTAAACCTGGTGGAACGTAAAGAAACCGCTAGACACTAAAAGGTTAATGGTCTGAAGATGACTGAATGAGGTCGAAACATTTTACCAGAATAAAGTATATAACATATATTAGTTGTGTTTGATGGTACTGAAATCGTTCTTGGTTGAAATTAACACAACGTGATAATGAAACTAAAATTCACGGAAGGCAAAGTGGTGCAGGAGCTTAAGTGACAACGTTAATTGGTACACCTACAATTGAGTATTTCATGATATTACTGCTGTACATTATATGGAACGAAGTGGCTTACAGTAACTATAAATAATAAAAATAATGTAACTTACATATAAAAATTTAGCTGCTGCTTTATACTGTGTGACCATTACACAAAGCAGTCAGGTAATATCTATAACATGAATTGCGTGGATAAAATGCAACAGCAAAATGCAGAGATTTTGAGTGTGAAATTTGGTGGCACATACAGCAAACTCTACAATTTGGTGGCACATACAGCAAACTCTACAATTTGGTTGCACATACAGCAAACTCTACAGTTTGGTGGCACATACAGCAAACTCTATAATTTGGTGGCACATACAGCAAACTCTATAATTTGGTGGCACATACAGCAAACTCTACAATTTGGTGGCACATACAGCAAACTCTACAATTTGGTTGCACATACAGCAAACTCTACAGTTTGGTGGCACATACAGCAAACTCTAGAGTTTGGTGGCACATACAGCAAACTCTATAATTTGGTGGCACCTACAGCAAACTCTATAATTTGGTGGCACATACAGCAAACTCTACAATTTGGTGGCACATACAGCAAACTCTACAGTTTGGTGGCACATACAGCAAACTCTACAGTTTAGTGGCACATATAGCAAACTCTATAATTTGGTGGCACATACAGCAAACTCTATAATTTGGTGGCACATACAGCAAACTCTACAGTTTGGTGGCACATACAGCAAACTCTACAGTTTAGTGGCACATATAGCAAACTCTTCAGTTTGGTGGCATATACAGCAAACTCTACAGTTTGGTGGCACATACAGCAAACTTTGTAATTTGGTGACACATACAGCAAACTCTACAATTTAAATAGTTAACGCCTAACTAAATGGTTGGTTAGTATAGGAATGCACAAATGTCGGGCGCCATGTCTCGCAGGCAACTGAGTCCACAAGATGGCGCCTAATGTTTCCGGGTTCTCAGTAAGGAGAATGCTTCATGCTGTGGGTACACGTCTTAGTAAGTGAAGGAACACTCGTTGTTGTTACGGTCCAGATACTTATATGATAGAACAGAGAATGGGGAAGGAAACTGGCTTGGAATCCACCCTTTTCATTTGCTTTGCAAAATTAACAATTATCAGTGTTTTCCTTCTTAAAACAAACAGCTTCTACCATTACTGGTATAATGTACGAATACACGCATAAGAGGGAGCGGAGGAGAGGAATTTTTGAAATGATGATACAAATTTAAGATGTAACCGTCGAATTACTGTTATACGTACAAGTGGGACTACTGGTATGTAAGGGCATACGCACCCCCCTACACACCCTCCCCCCCACACACACACACACATATGAAATAAAGACTTCTTTCTTTTGCTTATATATCTCTGTCGGAAGTGACGAATTCCATATCCGTCTATTGTATTTCCCGCTATTTGTGCGCAGCCACTATCCGGCGAATTAGATTTCAAGTAACGCAGTTTCGGACTTAAAAGTAAACGGCGCACTGAATTTTTCCTTGCGACAATGAGGGCACAAAAAAAGGAGAAGGTGGTGGGCGATAGGACAGGTGACGGGGCGGCCATGCCGCGTCCGGTCAGATTCCATTGTGTTAGCGTTTGTATTTATGCTAGCTCTCTTCTTATGTAGATATATAGCTGAAGATACAATACTCAGTTCCGACTAGAGCCGGACCTTCCGGCATAGGACCAGTGCGTTAGGTCGGTTAGTGTCTATACTGGTAAATGGCGACTGGAGTGAACGGGTTTGAAGTTCAGCACAAGGCCCTGGGCTTCTAAATCACAAAGACACTGTCAGAGGGCGGGCAAGCATCTGAAGGGACTCGCAACACAACTCATATACTGTGAGTTGAGCATTTATGCTAGTCTTATAGAGGCGTGTTGAGGAACTTTTATGATTGGTGGACTTGTAGCGATCGACACGAATAATCAACAGAATAAATTACAAGGAAAAAACCATAAGACAGAGAAACTATTACTATTACTTACTTCATGGTGCAGAGTCCTTCTTGAGAAACTAACTGGTTTGCAGCTAGTCAAGAAATTCCCCGCATTTCACGGAACCCGAAGGTTCATTACCGCACTCACAAGCGTCCGCCACATGTCTATATCCTGGGCCAGCCCAATCCATCTACGCCCAGGTCTCCCCAGTGGTCTCTTTCCCTCGGGTTTTCCCACCAAGACCCTATATACCCCCCTCTCCTCACCCATACGCGTCACATGCCCAGACCGTCTCATTCTTCACGATTTTATCACCCGCACTATATTGGGTGAGGAGTACAAATCATTTAGCTCCTCGTTATGCAATCTCCTCCATTCCCCCGTCACTCGTCCCTCCTAGGTCCAAATATTCTCCTCAACATCATGTTCTATTACTTAACATAAATGGAGCAAAAACATTTGAATATTTTAAACAAAGTAAATGTGCCTTTTGTGCACATTTGTTCACATCGCAAGTAGACGAAAGGTCTCAAATATTTGAATTCTCTTTTTGTTCCACGTGCACATTTAGCAGGTTTTTATGAGCTTTTTTGAGTTCATTCACGCCAAATTATGAGCCACACTGTATTAGTTTTATACCTCAATAAAGCCCGGTGCGACACTATATTAACATCCGTATATGGCCCGTTATTCGGGTATTAATGAACGGTAATGAATGCCCCTTTTCCCGACCAGTAAGGGCTTAGTGTCGCTCTTTCTCTCTCTGTCCCGTACTTCAATTTCCTGCTTCACCGTCTGACTTCAGGGGACGCAAACATTCGATCTACGGGCCAGATACAATAACATATATCCAATGTTACAGAGATTACGTTTGCTGGCATGTAATGCCGCTGTGTATGAACATTTCAAAGGAACGCACCTCCTCCAACTTTAGTGCGTAGGAATGATCCGGACAGATTCGAATCTGTTGGCGTTGGTTGGCACACCCTCCGCACGGGGGAATCTAGAAGACCACACTCTTAATCGTTTAACCTCTATCCTACCAGGACGCGTATTTATATTTCAGCCGTTGGTGTATGAAAAACGCGAGTTTTATTCGAACAGAGAAAGTTAAAATTTTTTAAATTAACGCTATTTTGTGGAAAATAAAACATAGATTATGCAATGCGCCTTAAACATTCTGTAAGTTTCTTTGTTTCCTAAATATAAAAAATTAATTTCTAGGGATATTTTCCTACGTGCGTTCGTTTGTGTCAAAGCAGGTATTTAAAATGTTTGAAGTGCAGTAATGACTATAACAAACAGATCACCTACTGTAACATTAAGAGGATCTTCTTTTTTTCTCCCACAGACAGAATTTCCTGCTTTGTGCGATTTTTGTAGTAAGTAGATAGACTTATATCACGAAGAGCAAGGATTCGCAATGGATGATTTTATTTCTAGTGTTTTCTGTGAGATGGGAATTCAATATAAAAATACATTTTAGTTGAAATTAGAGGTAGGCATAGCAGAAGCAGCATCGGCCAAAGACTGGGAACATTCCAGCAAAGCGATGCTCGATGAATCAATTAGTAAACCAGTATCACACACAATAGTATATTTATTGTGTGCCCATAAGTTACATGTTTTGGCCGTACCGAAACACGATCACGTTGAACGTAAAAACTTAAGAAGCGGATATAATGCAAATACTATTTACGTATTTGACATTCATAGAGCCGCGCATTGTAATATGTTTCTATAAAAACAAACTAGATGCAGCAATGTCTAAAATTTATTTATTTTGGAATCACATTCTACATGTTTCGGACGGTCTTTCCGTCCATCATCAGGAGTTCAAAACTGTACATACATACATGATGGACGGAAAGACCGTCCGAAATATGTAGAGTGTGATTCCAAAATAAATAAATTTGAGATTTTGGTGCATCTAGTTGATTTTACTATAGAAATATCATTCACGTACTTCAGGTGAAGTACAGGCGGTATCATATGTGCATTTCTACTTTCTTGTTAAGTTGTTTGTTTACAGCTTGAAGAGTGTCCGGTAGAACCGAATATGTAGCTGACGGTTACATATAAACATTTAGCTGTGGTTCGTGGTGGATCATTCGTTAATTAGTAATTAATAAACAATAAATACTTAATAACAAAGAATCAATTAACTTGCATTAATTATTGATTGCTTAAAAATTAATAATTATTATTTACGTTTTTAACACAACGAGATGCCTTCTATGAAGTTAAGATAATGCGCTTTTTCCAACCCCCGAAAACAAAAGCGACTCTCACGTCCCCCTTGTTTTCTACTATAAGTTACGATTCTCTCTCTCTCTCTCTATCGTCGTTACAGGAGGAAAAACTGGCCTTTACAGAGATCCGAATTATGCAGTACGGGCCCCCCTCATGACCAGTTCATTTAACCCGTTCTCTTCGCTAACTTTGTCACACCAATGCATATTACACGCGCGGGCCTGGGATTGCACATAGATAGACTTATGTTACGGTATTTGAAATTCATTATTATTATTATTATTATTGCATAATTTTACATATTTAAATGTAAATTCATATTGCAAGGAAATCACGGAGGTGGTAAATAGAACAAAATTCTGAACAATAATCATCACACGCACGCACACACACACACACACACGTATATATGGGTTGGCAGTGTTTCCGTCAGTGACATGGCATCCCTCCACATATCCCCCACCTCCCCGTTATCTCAAGCATACCGCTTTCATAGGCATACGTGTAGGTACGTTCAAAGTACTAATTTTATACACAATTTACTTGCTGTCACATGACTACACTAAGCTGAATATTTATAATAATGTAAATTGGAAAGAAAAATTACAAGGTTTAAAATATAATAGGAAAGTTAACAGTACTCAAATCTGTGTCTTAATGAACAGTTTAATAGATAACACCAACAAATACACAAGTACTGAAAGGTAAACCTTCACATATAATCCAATAAAACTCCAAAATATTTCGATATTCTTCAGATCATCATCAGAGATTTTACATCAAACAAGAATATATAAAATAAAGCTGAATTACCATATTGTTTCAAATTTTATCCCTTAAAAATTGTGGACACGAATTTTATGATAACCACAATTTTTAAAGATTGAAATTGTAAAATATTTGGTAATTCACCTTTATTTTATATATGCTTGTTTGATGTGAATTTCCTGACGATTATCTGAAGAAGATCGAAACATATTGGAGTCCTAGTGGATTATATGTGCAATTGTACTTAGTAATACTTGTGCATTTGTTGGTGTTATCTATTAAAAAAAAGAAACAGGAAAATTGTTACCACACGATTTTAATTTCAGATTATCGTACAGACTGTGGTCACGAACAATGCTGGCTTTTCAGATCTGCCCCTCTATTAATAAAAATGTCTGTCCTGCCTTGTGATAATATTCATTCGTAGGTAACTGAAGTAATCAGCATAGACTAGAGTCTGAGATATACACATTCGTACTCTTCCGAGGACATTGTGGTTAGTACGACGAATGGTTCTTTTCCATATTTATCTACCAGCAACAGTTGCTTTACGATCAGCGGTGGGATGTTTGATTTAGTTTGAGACGAGTCCTCGCAAATGGCGGAATGACGAAGCGAAATTCTAATTTACCAAACGACTAAGTTCGCACTGCGGCAGGGTGAGGAGGCCGGCATCTGAACGATACGTTGGATAAATGAGAACTGGTGAACGAGACAGATCCACGAACGAAAGAAATAGCGGAATAGTAGAGACAGGAAGACGGAGATGAGAGCGGGCGGTTAGAGAGTTAAAACAAACAGCGAGCCACGCACCGAGAAGTCACTGTGATCGGTCAGGACCGCAGTACGAGCAGGATCGGCGCAGAACACACGTAAGTTGTCATGCAGGTAAGTATTACTATCTGTCAGCACCAGTGAAGATGAACTGCAAACTTCACACTGAAACAAAACAAGCGGCGCCCCTATTCCGCATTAGAGCGAATTTAATTCTAGTCATGTAGTTAATACAGAGTTCCGATTTTGTTTATTTTTAACCATTTCGACAAAAAATGTAAAATATTAAGACAAATTTTTGTACTACCAACCACGTACTGCACCACGTATAACTCAATAACTCTATGGAGAAGAGTCCTTCTTGAGAAGCTAACAGTTCCTGAGCTAGTCAAGAAACACCCAATATTTTATGGAACCCGAAGGTTCATTACCGCATTCACAACCAACCGCCACTTGTCTCCGTCCACACCCAGACCAATTCAATCCATGCCCTCAATCCAATTCTTGAAGATTAATTTTAATATTATCATCCCATCTATGCATAGGTCTTTCAAGTGGTCTCTTTCACTCGTGTTTCCCCACCAAATCCCTGTATGCACCTCTCCTCTCCCCCATAAGTGCTTAAACGTCCCGACTAGCTTATTCTTCTTTATTCGGTCGCCCGAGCAGTATTTGGTGAGAAGTAGCCCAAAATGTTAGGATTGTGATATAAACAAATACATATTAATATGAACGAAATGGGATCCTTATCTAATTTATAGGACTACTTACAGTCAATATTTTAAAATAACACTGGAGATGGCGAAACAGGACCGATAGGGATATGGCGATTAATTAGAAAACGGCGAAAGAAACCGGCGTGTGGAGGGCACAGAGCATTGTAATTAACTGAGAAGTGGCAAATCAGACTCGTGGAACCCTTCGACCGGAAGGAAGGAGAAGACCGCCTGGTGAATGAAGAATGGCAGAGACCGGTCCGGGCTGGTGCCCACGGATGGTCAGAGCCATTGGTCCGTTTGCTTATATGTTCATTCGGACCCGTTCATTCAGGTACGACAAATAGCTGCTTCAACTACTTACTTCCTGGTGACAACATCCACTGCCTTGTTGCTGGTGTGATTTGTAGACAGATTTACTCAAAATAGCAGTCCTATCCAGAACCAAAATATAAAGATGTGTTAAGATTAGTCTTGAGAATCTCTACTCGTGTAGCCCATGACAGTAGCTGGTTGTGTAATAACCAATATTACATTGTGTGGTAGACATAGTCCTGTAGCTGCCAGGTATACTATCTGGTCAGCTGGCTACATAGCAATACTGTATCAGCTACACTAATGACACCTTTAATTTCCCAGAATGTTTGAATTCATCGTCCAGTTTTCAACGAAAACAAAAAAGCTTTTTCCCTGTGGTTAATTTTTCCCAAGTTTACTAACTTCATTTTTGTCACAGGCACACTCGGAAATAGCCCCGTCATGAAGTAATTTGGGGAAGAGAAGTTATTGCTCTGATCGTACTTAAACTTGACGCTAGATATAAGTGAGTGGCCAGCCTCACGACCTCTACTCTTTGCCCCCCC
>Ga0123354_10021076_pt1 | contig 10268 bp, 8 predicted proteins | sample TergutLab28metaG_2_FD_97872 | JGI IMG/M metagenome (GOLD analysis project Ga0123354, IMG submission 97872) | Labiotermes labralis P4 segment gut microbial communities from Petit-Saut dam, French Guiana - Lab288 P4 | ecosystem: Host-associated > Arthropoda: Insects > Digestive system > Gut ...
GAAACCGGAGGGAAAGAGACCACTGGGGAGACCTAGGCGTAGATGGGTGGATAATATTAGGATGGATCTCCAGGAGGTGGGATGTGGGTATATGGACTGGATTGGGTTGGCCCAGGATAGAGAAAGCTGGCAGACGCTTGTGAGTGCGGTAATGAACCTTCGGGTTTCGTGAAATGCGGGGAATTTCTTGACTAGCTGCAAACCAGTTAGCTTCTCAAGAAGGACCCTGCACCATGGAGTAAGTAAGTAAGTAATACATAAATATTTTACTTTGATAATTTTTAATGCAATCTTAATAATACAGAAACTACGTAACTTTAGCGAAGTAAAACTTTGGAAATATCTGAGGATGATACAAATGTATCGAAACATGTGAGAGAGATGGTAATATAAATATTGTTGTATGCTTTCTTCTGGGTAATTCCCCGGTGTCTGAATTTTATATGCCGATGTTTTGGCCACACTGTCTGTTCCATCTTCATAGGCAGGTAGGTATGAAGGATGTCTAGGTTTGAGAAATGTTGGAAATTCAGAAGCTGGGGAATTACCCAGAAGAAAGCATACAACATTCAGAACATGGTGAAAGCTGGAAACCAAGAATATAAATATTGTTAATATAAAATTATATATTATAGCCTAGTGTACATTGTTGGTTGAAATAAAAACTGTAAGTTACCTTGTTTGCCAAAGCTTATGGTGCAAATTATCAAAAAAACTGTCTACTTGTGTTCAGTGTTTCAGTCAACATATGCTAGCCAGACTGATGCATTTTTATTTGATTGATCCAGTACACAATTACCTTGGACTGAACCATCAATCTGTGCCTTAGCCTACTACAGACAAACCTAAACATGCCAAATGCTAATATTCTTACAGCAATTAAATTCAAATCACATTATGCAAATCAAACAACAAGAAATGAAAAACTCTTGAACCTGAAACAATGAGTGAACCATTCACGTGGTGATGGACGCAAGAGAAGAACATGAACCAAACGGCGAAGGTTGCTGCAAATAATACAAGATGGCAACTGAATGGAACAAAATGGTTGCAGATACAAACCTGTGCCTGTAGAACAATATCCAGGCAGCTTGGAAACGACTGCAGGAAAAGGAATGCCATTAAAACATTGCTTTACAGTTTCACACAAGAACACTATATGCACCAATCACATCTGTGAAGCCTGATAATAAATTCACAGCAGAAAAAGCATCAGACAAAAAAATATCAATATGACAGCCATTAAACTACATATGGAAGTACCACCACTGCCTACATGCTACAACAGCATAATTTACTATGTTGAAGTCTGGAACCTTTAAGCCAATGAAAGCAATGTAAGTTTTTGGGCTGTCACAGAGGGTACTGCTCATTGACAGTACTCTGGCTTATTACAGGATGTAGGATCATAAGTTTGTCACTACTTTGAAAGAATGTGTTGTAGCCAAAGATTTTGGTATATCTGAAATGCCAACTTGATGCAACAAGGTCATTTTATTGATGTATTCTCAGCTCTACATGTTTCGGGCACATATGCTCATCATCAGGAGCATTAGAAGCTGAGATGCAGCATATTGTTTTCTGCACTGTAAAGAATGCGAATATGAAGTGTGTATGTAGTGGCTGTACGCCGTGTTATATAGGTGTTTATCAATGCAGTCTATGAAGTATTGTACAGGTCTGTTTGTATGGGGACTGGAGGTTTGTGCTCACCTGGTTGTGGGAGGGGTGTGTGTAGCGTGGGTTCATGGTGGAGGTTTAAGGTGTTGGGGGTTGTGTGTGTTTGTGATCAAGTCTCTGCGTAGTTTGTGGGTGTTTAGTGTGATGGTTGGGTTAGATAGTGCAGAAAACCATATGCTGCAACTCAAAATATAATGCTCCCGATGATGGGCATATGCGCCTGAAACATGTAGAGCTGAGAATACATCAATCAAATTACCTTGTTGCATCAAGTTGGCATTTCACATTATTTCATGACGAAGATGCATGGTCAAACAACCCTCAAATTTTGCTATATTTGTTTATTAGATTCGCTCGCATCAATTACGGGTGGTTCACAGCCATAAGTTATAAGTTTAATCTGTCAACGTATGTTCAAGAACAGCTGGTGATAGGTAGGAGGGGTTGTGTACAGAGACAGATTTAAACGAGGAAACGGTTAGCAGCAGATAACGGACAAAAGCAGTCCAGTGAGAAAGTAGTTGTGTACGAAAGCGATGTAAGTGAGGGAGCGCAAGTGAAGGGACTGTGGTTTTTTAATAGAAAATGATTTAGTTGTGTAACTGAATAACAGCACGCCTTTTATATTAAGTATAAACAAATAAATATGTGGGGGGGAGGGGAAAAAAACTAAAACTCTATGTGATTTAGTGAACCACACCCGTCTCCCGAAAGAAGTTCTCCTACCAGGCTGGGCACGTCGGGACAAACAAGGTAAAAAGGGTGACCGTGTAGAGTGTGCTGCTTCCATCCTTAGAGGGAATGAATTTGGTTCAGGCAGATGCTGGAATGATTGGAAGGAGGACACAGAACACACAAGATGAACAAGCTTATGTTCCTACATGCTGTTGTGATCTAGAAGACTGTTACAAGAACACGCAGACAAGGTGGGATGGCACACTTTTAACGTACACAAATACATACAGCCCTTCCAAATATCTAGACACATAAACTGATTATGTAAACAACATATTTTTCCAGTAACTTTTGCCTAGTTTAGTGTAAGATTGTGAGAGATAAAACAACACAAATTAAACTGTAATATCCCGAATGTAGTTTAAGCAATTTAAACTGACGTAACCTGTTTGTAAATTAACAATACTGAGATTTATTTTAAACCATCTCACAAACATCTATTGCATACTCCCATATTACAGTTAATTCATTACACTGGTTATGAGATACCTCTGCTGCATGAAGGCATATTTCACAAGAAAGGCAATGCACGTAAAACATAACACAGTGGAGCGTTCACAAACCACCACTGCTGTGGAAAAAGCATTAAGTATAACATATTCTGAATGTATGTCTGTAGCCTTAATTATCCAGCAAGAAAAGCACAAGCATCATATTGTACAGTATTACGATTATTATTATCATTATCATCAAGTATAACATATTCTGAATGTATGTCTGTAGCCTTAATTATCCAGCAAGAAAAGCACAAGCATCATATTGTACAGTATTACGATTATTATTATCATTATCATCATCATCATCATCATCATCATCATCTATGGCCTGTCTGGTTCCACCATATTTTTCCGCATTATCTCATAAACGGCAGGATTTTTGGAATTATAAGCATAAAATGTGTGTTTTGATTTTCTCTACAATTTTGGTCTAAAACACTTCTCATTTTACGATGAACTCAGCACAATATTATCACAAATGTACACAGGTCTTCACCCAAACATATCCATATATCCATTATTCTTGTCAGATTTTAATGAAACTTGGATTTTCTTGATAGATTTTTTAAAAAAAAATTCCTCGAACATCAAATCTTACGAAAATCTGCCCAGTGGGAGCAGAACTGTTCCGTGCGGACAGACAGACAGACATGACAAAACTCATAGTTTTCTTTCACAATGTTGCAATCACTCCTACAAACTTAACATCCTATATGGGCTGCAAATGGAGTCAAAACAAGGACAGCCATATTCTTTCAACAAAACTGTACATATGTTGCAGTTCCCACAGTTGATGCTTCCTCTTGACTGTTCCTATTTTGTCAAAGATTTAACCGACAAAATGAGTTGCTCTTTGTAGGTTGACATTAAGTTGAATCGTGTGTCAGGATGGTGTCATTCCAAATTGCAAGGTTGCAAGTCAAGTCATAATCACAAAGATGAGTAACAAGATTTCCCAATCATTTCATGAAATTACTCAAATTTTTCAAGTTATACATGAATTTAAGGATCCAACCACAATTCAAACAATAAAAGTCTGTACAGCAGAAAATATTTCCATACTTAGACTCTTATTCATCAAAGAAATCATGACACTGGAAGTTGGGCAATCCTTGTGACCTTACGCAAGTAACAAGTTTTGAAACCAAAAATTAGTTGCATTACACTGTCAACAGATGACTGTGTCACAACATGTAGCAAATTAGTCACGTAGCCACACATTAGACCACGTTATACTGAAGACCAAAACACACAGAATTACCAAAAATTAGTATTTTAATTTCATCCCACTGTAAGCTGTATTTAATAAGATAACATTAACATTCTCCTGATAAAACTGAAACATGTAGTGGACAGACATAACTACAGAGTATGCACGATATACGAAGCTTCAGGTCTTGTGGCACGTGGGGACACGCTGACTGGTGAAGGCTTGTAGTTAATACTTTGTCAGAGCAGCTTGCTACCACCATTTTCAGAGTCCAAAGGAGGGGGGGAACTGAAAAGACACCCTGGACCCTGCAGAAGAGGGGAGCAAGTGCCCCAAAAATGCCAGTAACTGTTTACCAGCCAACATGACACTGTATCCCAAAATACTTGAATCTTCATCAACACTGCTGTGATAATTTCAAATCTTGTATGCACAATATATGTTTATGACAGCTGTCAATAAATCTCATTATAATGTAGCTTAACCATTTACAACACAGGTCCATGTGATACACTCTGAGTGTGTTTCTTTTTACGTAAAAATAATCTATACGCAACACTCACGGGAAGGCAGCCATTGTTGATAATTTTACATAGATATCCCTTTCGATACGGCCAGAAGCTGTGAACGGATGTGGTGCCGGCAACTTATGCTGACGGCAGAAAGCAGCTGGCTGAAGTATATAATCTTGACGAGTCTCTTCTAGATCACATTTGTTGCCAACTATCAGAACAGGGATGCTGCTGTCAACAAAGTACTTCTGGAGGGTGGAAAAAAGCAAAGTGGCACAATATTAATGTTGATTAATGTAACGGTAGAGTTGTCACTATGCTTAAGCACCAAACTGTGAAGATGTACGGAGTGTGGTGGAGGAACTGTTCCTGTATTTTAGATCTCAGCACCAGATGGACAAGAAAGGTTAGATTCATGCCCTGGCCACTTTAGACCTGGAGAAAGAGCCTCCAGTACCCACTGGATAAAGGTAAAGTAAAGTGATCCCGTTACAGGCCCGGTGTAGCCCAGAGGGTGGGTATAGGTATAGCTCTATTCTTCCATGACTGCGGCACTAGAAGGGGGTGAGTGGTCAGCAGCACGCCCCGGCCGAACTTTACCCCCGGGAAAGAGCCGGTACCCATTTTACAGGAGGCTGGGTGGGCCCCAGGGCTGGTCTGGACAGGCGGGAAATCTCATCCCCACCGGGATTCGATCCTGGACTGTTCGGCCCGTAGTCAGTCGCTATACCAACTGAGCTAACCGGCCCACAGTACCCATTGGATAGGAGAGCAAATTGACCCCTGAACTGGTCATGACACTATTGAGAACAGACAAAGCTCTTGTCCCACAAGTGCGCAGACGATTGCTGCCAGTTCTAATTACTGTGTCCTGTCAATTAATTACAGCACTATAAAGACTCTCATCAAATGTCAAAGTTATCTTTTATACCAGATTAAGCACATACAGTATTATTTAGACTTACTAGGTAGATGCGTGCAGTATACTCAAAAGACTTGGGATTGCTGACATCATACACTAAACAAGCAACGTCACACTGTACTTCCGACGGTTGGAGTGGCTCCGATATGTTGCAGACATTAATGTCACGCAGGACAAGGTACTTTTCCTGACCATACACTTGAACTGCATTTACAGTGCACTGAGGACGGCCTTCCAGTTCTGACAACTGTATGTCCTGCCAACACAATCAAGATACAATCAAAAAAAAAAAAGGAAACCACGAAAAACCTGTGTCGAGGTGGCCGGTCGCAGGACCTTCCAAATACTGATTTCTAGCCAGCAGTCCGACATCTAAAGTAAAAACAGCAATACATACATAGTAAAACAAATACATATAAGATGACAACAATACACACAAGAAAACTACAACAATACACACAAGACAACCAACAACAATATACACAAGACATCTTAAAATACAACATGTTGAAAAGGTATTAAGATAGACATATGTGTTACTGTTGTGGTTGATGGCAACAGGTATGTCAATTTTCATCAATATTGTAAACATTACACTAAGAATTCATAAAATACAAGACTCGAATGGTCAGTACTGCGTGATACGCAGCAAAGCACAGGAAGCACACCCGCAGTCGGGCATTCTTAGCAACATACCCTTACACAACAAGACATGCTGCCACAACACCCTGTTCATACAACGAAATTAATCAGTGACTAATTTTAATAGTGACTTTAGCAAGGAAAGTGTAGCTCCCTGATGATGATCTTAGGATCGAAACATGTCGGAGCAATTTTAATGTTTTAATGTGGAATTTTTATGTATGTGCATCAGTTGGTATACTAATTAAATAATTCAACAATATGCATGGTGCAACAATAAGGATATGAAAGAATATTTAGTGAAAAAAGAACACAAAGTTATGTGTAAGGAAAAGTGATGTCGCTTGAGATGCCATACTAGCATCCGTCTGAAGGTAATGAGGAAAAAAACCACACAAAAACACAGTCTGAAGAGCTGGTCTGAGGCCAGGATTTGAAACCAGGACCTCATAAATAAGAAGCAAGAGTGACAGCTATTCAACCATGACATTCAGTTTGACCATGACCATATATATACATGTTCACATACACATCTTCAATAAATATTGCATGATTTAATGCATGGCAATGTGTTTTTGGGGACTGCGGTAGCACAGTGGTTAAGGTGCTGTGCTACAAATCGGTAGGTCACTGGTTTGATCCCTGCTGGTGTCATTGGAATTTTTCATTTACATAAAATCCTTCCGATCGCACTATGGCCCTGGGGTCAAACTCCAGCCTCTAACAGAAATGAGTACCAGGAGCATTTCCTGGGGGTAAAGGCAGCCAGTGCATAAGGATGATGAACCACCACCATCCTATCACCATCCTGTGCTGTTGTCATAAAATCTTGGAACGTTAACTTCCTGGAACCCTCTGGGCCCCTCCGGGCCTGTAATGGGACTGCTTTACCTTTACCTTTACCAATGTGTTCTTAATTTCCTCTCTGAATTTATACACAATATGGAAGAAAATATATTCAATAGCAAATGACCCATCAAAGGGGAAGAAATTATTTTCTTTATCCCCTTCATACCTTTAGCTCCTATACTTTCACCTATACTGGTTTCCCAACCCCACTGTCATCCCTATTGTCAATTATCTCCTCATATCCTAGTAATGACAGATGACAAATTTTAAGTCTTCCCTCTACATTAGCAATGATGATAAAAGCAAGCAGTTTGTTTTCCCCAAGTGTATCAGGAATTGGCTATTTTTTATATGTAGAAGAAAACAATGAGTAACTGAAGGATGAAATGTGAAGGGCAATGAGAAAATAATAAAATGAATACAATCTGTCAGAAAGCATGAAGGGGAAAGATGACTTGGCATACCTAGGTGCAGATAGGAAGACAATAAAATGGTTCTCAAAGATGTGCAAGTGTGTCGAATGGATTAATATGGCTCAGGACAATGTCCACTTGTAGGATCTTGTATGCACAGTAAGGAACCTTTCAGTTCAATGAAAGACACTGTGACCAAACCAAGGACAAACACCAAGTCTACCAATTGCAGACAAACATCATAGTTACAGACTTGTGATAGGAAGGGTTGGGAGCCCTTACCACTTCTGGTACATATAAGGTCATGGAATATCGCAGGTAAACTAGGTTATGGTTAGGAACAGTGATGCAAGGGGTTTCCACAGGAATAAAGGTGTGTATTTAGTAGCGTCAAATCAGGAGAAGCAACTGACAACTGTATGTAGCAAAGCTGTTCACTGAAGTTCTGTTATGTAGCCACATGCTTTGAATAAATAAAGGTAAAAGGTAAAGCAATCCATTACAGGCCTGGACAGGCCCAGAGGGTTCCACGAGGTTGAGGCTCCCAAATTTCACGACAGTCGGCACATGAAGGTGGTAAGGTTGTCAGCCCTACGCACCGGCCGCCTTTACCCCCCAGGAAATATTCCTGGTACTCATTTCTGTTAGAGGCTGAGTCAACCCCAGGGCCATAGTGTGGCTGGAAGGATTATGTCAATGAAAAATTCCAATGACACCATCGGGAATCGAACCCGCAGCCTTCTGGCTTGTAGCACAGTGCCTCAGCCAACTGCACCACTGCATGCCCCTATATGCTTTGAATACACTAGCATAAAGATCATATGAACAACCCCAAGTCATAATGTCACTGTGGCCTGAACAGATTAATATAAAGTCACGGTACTCAACCAATAAGACTTCTCCGGTTATGAATTTATGTGGAGTTGTGAAGATTTTGCTTTTGTTCCAGCAAAATTTTAAGTTACAAGTACCTAGCACCACCACCCCTAAGTGTATTGTGGTCTCTGTGTCACAACACTTACATATCCCAGTTCTGGACTGCACAACTATGTGTATTTGAACAGACGTCTTATCAATGGCTGACCAAACAGAATATGCAATGAGAGAAATCTATCAGCAAGGGGTAATGAAAATTCATCATTCATATGTGAGCTTGAACCAGACACTTTTCAGATGGTTAATTTACATCATGTAGCTGTCACTCTGGTTTTCTTAACAAACCACCCGCAGTGTGCAAAACTTTTTCTTTCATCTCTCTGATGCAAAAGTTCTTTAGATAAAAGGAAATAGGACAAAACACTGAGGAGGCAGACCTTGTCTTCTCAGTTAATGACCACTCCGGAGTCAAGCTACTGTCTTCAAAATAAAATCAAAATAAATAAATAAACAAATAAATAAATAAACTGAAAACAGAAAAAGAAAAGGAAAAAATGCAGGAGACCACATGCTGGATGACTGCACAAGGGAAAAGCCAAGCTATGAGGCTGGGACTTGTAGGACCACATGAGGAAATTGCTTGCACATGAAGTCAGAAGCCTTAAAGCTGTTCTCTGGAGTTACTAACGAACTAGTTGCAAAATTAAACTGAATCACCATAAAAAAAAATTGTATGTGTACACCACACACACACACACACACACACACATATGCCCAAAAGTCTACTACAGAAGCTTTTAAAAAATCTAAGAATTTTTACACATCACAAACATAAAAAAAACTGAAAATTATAATAACAAATGAGAAATAAACACCCCTTTGCACCTTACCTCTAAATTATCTCCTATGAAACAACGGCAGAACATGGATTTTCCTGTGCCTGAAGGGCCTATCACATGACACTGATATACATTGCGAGTTGACTGCTTTTTGGCCAGATCTAAGTTTTTCTCTCTAGTCACTGCAAAAAAAAAAAAAACCAGAATGATGAGCTCAACAAGCGTTAAACTTGATCACGTGGTACATTATCACATCCTCAGTTAGGCAGAGGCTTCACCTCTGATCCAGCACTTTGCTGCTCATACAGGAAGATAATTAAACTTTAAGTACTGGGACTTAACCTTTTGGCATCGGAATTATTTTTTTTAAATTTTAGCATACCCTGTATATAAAATGTGAATAATACAGGAACCAAATGAGTTAGAATTATGAAACAAACTGCATTTTGAAGAGAAAAAAACGGAGAGTATATACCATGTTTAAAATATTCAGTATCTATATTTGATGAATAAATATATTAAATGCAATGTTTAGAGGTTAGCGGTTCGGTACAACCACTATAGTGGTCGTTAGGCTTCAAATGGTTTAATCACTGGTCTTGAAGCTAGGAGCTTTATCTCTCTCACATTTGACTGGGAAAGCCACAGCAAGAAAATACATTTTTTTAAATTTTAGGAAGTAAAGGATAGCAGACTTTGAATATTATTACTGACTGTACCTAAAGGACATTATTTCCTACAATCTGAAATGTTTAGTGATGTGCTACTGTACATTCAAAAGAACAACAATCAGATACATATGACAGCTGAGACTGCGCAATTACAACCATGCGGCAATTTCCATTCTCTTAGTTGTAACCACAGAGAGTCCCACACACGATTGTGAATGACCACGAAAATAATGTACCACGTACAGCAAATCATAAAAATTATATGTTTATATTCTTGTTAAAATACAATAAAATTGGGTGTTGAAAACAAAAGACCAACTTGATGTCACTTGTTATTTTTATTTCACTTCTTGTGCACTCAACATGTTTCGGACATTAATATATCCATCATCAGGAGCTTACGACTATTCTGTTGAATTACC
>Ga0123354_10021077_pt1 | contig 10268 bp, 5 predicted proteins | sample TergutLab28metaG_2_FD_97872 | JGI IMG/M metagenome (GOLD analysis project Ga0123354, IMG submission 97872) | Labiotermes labralis P4 segment gut microbial communities from Petit-Saut dam, French Guiana - Lab288 P4 | ecosystem: Host-associated > Arthropoda: Insects > Digestive system > Gut ...
CTCGAAGACGGCCGGCAGATCCTCGCGCTCGACCCCTCGCTCACCCTGCAGGTCTTCGTGAAGGACAGCGCCTCGATGGACGCTCTCGTGAAAAGCGGCATCCCGCTCGGGAATGTGGTGGCGTTCGTGGGGCACACCTGGCCCGCGGACCCTTCGGTCTTCGCGCTGCTGCACGCCCACGGCATCAAAGCCATCGTGGGCACCTCGCGCAACGTGGACAGGACGGAGCACAACAGGGGGGCCGACGCCGGCCAAACCTACCGCGACTACATCCGCGGCGGGGCCGACATCATCGAGGCCGACAGCGCCGTAGTGGCCGGCGAGGCGCTACGTCCGCTATGGATCGCAAGCCCGAACGCCGCAAAATACGTGGGGCGAAGATAGAACACTGTGCATATCTGAAAAAGAAACGCCGGCCACAATGTGGCCGGCGTTTCTTTTTCAGATTCGAAAGCAGCTCCGCTACCAGTTGAGTATCTTCATGAAATCGTACTTCTCCGGGTTGGGCACGTACTTTTTGGCGGCCTCGTAGTCGGCGGGGGTGATGTACGACATGATATATTTGACCGTGTTCTTGAACTCGTCCGATTCGATATTCACCAGGCGCGGGGGGATCTTGCCGCTCTTATGGTCCTGAAGGTCTTTCAGGTAGAGGGGCGACACCTTACCCGACTGGTCGACGAAGACCATGCAGCCAGTCTTGCCCTCGCTGAAGAGCTGGTAGACGCCCATGCCCAGCGACGAGCAATAGACCAGATCGAACGCCACGGGCGTCTGGCAACGCACCTCGTAACCGATCTCCACGGGGCGCGATTTGACCTTTATACCAATCGATTTAAGTTTCTTTTCGAGCATCTCATTGAACACGTGCGCCTTGGATACCTTACCCAGCTCGGGGTGGCCGTGATCGTCGTAGGAGAACGTTACGCCCGACTTGGCGATCTGCTCGTCGCTCAGCTCATGGAACACGCCCTCGGAGATGATCGCCGCGCCGTAGTCCATGCCCATGATCTTGCGTTTGATTATGGACGAGACCACCAGGTCGACTATCTTCTCGACCGTTATCTCGGTCTTGTTGAACATCTCGGGGATCACCGACATGGGAAAGTGGCAGGCGGTGCCGATGCCGAACGCCAAGTGGCCAGCGCTACGCCCCATGGCCGCCAGCACGAACCAGTTGCCGCTGGTGCGGGCGTCGACATAGACCGTGCGGCCGATGACCGACCCCTTGTCGAGGGCCGACTCGTAACCGAAGGTGGGAGCGCCGCCCGGCAGGGGCAGGTCGTTGTCTATAGTCTTGGGGACGTGGATATTGGCGATGGGATGATGCTTCTCTTCGAGGAACTTGCCGATGCGGTTGGCCGTCGAGGCGGTGTCGTCGCCGCCCACCGTGACAAGGAGCTTGACGTGGTTCTTGACGAAGAAGTCGAGGTTGAAATCCTCGGCGAAATTCTTGTCCGTGGGTTTGAAACGGCTCATCTGCAGATAACTGCCGCCGCGGTTGAAGATGTCGTCGGCTAAGGGGTAGTCGATGTCTTCCATCTTGGGATCGGCCTTGAACAGGCCCGTGTAACCCTCGTGCAGACCGATGACACGGTAGCCTTTGGTGAGAAAAGTTTTGGAAACACTGCCCACCACGGTGTTCATGCCGGGCGCCGGGCCTCCGCCGGTGAGGATTGCGATCGCGTCTTTCATTGTTTTATGATATTTATGGGTTTTCGGAGCTTTTGGCTTTTCGGGCGGTAAAAGTAGGATTTTTTCAGGAAATTTGAAAATCACCGGCCGCAAAATAATTATCGCCCGAAAACCGTTAACATAACGCCATTATTGCGTAACTTTGCAAAGTTAAAAAATTTCGCATTATCAATGCTGTGAAAAGGCTTACAATAATAACTGTTCTCGGGGCGCTGCTCCTCTCGACGGGGCTGCCGACAGCGGCACGTGCGGGGCAGCTACAGGTCGATCCGACAGTTAGTTACTACACTTATTTTGGGGAGCCTTCGATCATCAACGGCGACACCTTGCAGACGGTGGTCGCGCTGCCGGTCTACGTTTTCACCGTGGGCAAGGGGGGCAAAGGCCAGAGTGGCAGCGCCCGCAACGACCGCGATCGCGCCCGCAGGCTGGAAGAGATCCAGCGGCTCGTCTACAACGTCAAGACAGTCTATCCCATAGCCAAGGAGGCCAATCGCAAATTGGACGAGGTGGAGGCCCATTTGAAGACAATTCCCACGAAAAAAGCTCAGGAAGAGTACGTTAAGCAAGTCGAGAAGGAACTCAAGGCCCAATATACCCCCGTACTCGAGAATATGACCTTCTCGCAGGGCAAGATCCTCATCAAGCTCATCGACCGCGAGACCAGCAACACCTCCTATGACCTTGTTAAACAGCTGCGCGGCAGTTTCAGCGCCTTCTTCTGGCAGGCCATCGCCCGCGTCTTCGGCGCCAACCTCAAGGATACCTACCAGCGCGACGGCGACGACAAGATCATCGAGGAGATCATCCAGCTCTACGAGGCGGGATTAATCTAAAGGAATAACCATGCAATAAGCGGGGCGATAACCAGCCCCGGGAGGAAATTTATTACCGGTATACGCGTTACTTTCAGCAGGTTGAGACCGATCCCCAGCAGCATCAGCCCGCCCACGGCGGTCATCTCGGCGATCATCACGGGCGTGAGCACCCCGCTGAGCGATCCGGCGAAAAGGGTGAGCGCCCCCTGATAGAGGCCCATAGGCACGGCCGAGAAAAGCACCCCGAGCCCCATTGTCGAGCTGAGGGCCACCGACGAGAGGCCGTCCATCACCGATTTGGTGTAGAGCAGGCGCGGAAAGTGTCCCAAACCGTCCTCAAACGAGCCGAGGATCGCCATCGAGCCGACACAAAAGAGCACTGTGGCCGTCACGAAGCCCTCGTTGAAACGCTCCGAGCGGAAGCGCAACCTTTTCTTAATATGAGCTGCGAGGCTGTCGAGGCGGCGTTCGAGGCGCATCCACTCGCCGAGGATGCCCCCGAGCATGATGCTCACCACCGAGACTATCAAGTTCTTGGATTCCAGCGTCATCGACACCCCGATGGCGAGCGTGGCCAGCCCCACCCCCATGAACATGATGTTCATAAAACGCTCCGGGAGACGGCGGCCGATGAGCATCCCCAAGCAGCTCCCGGCGATCACCGCCGCGCAATTTACTATCGTTCCGAGCATGTCTATTTAGCGTTTGGCGCTTTGAGCGCCATTTCGAGGGCGGTGGTGGTGATGTAGTATTTCGCCTTCATGCCGGCAACCTCCCACTCGGGCAGTTTGCCCAAGACCAGAAAATGTAAAAAATTCTCGGCCACCTGCCCGAAATGGGCCTCGTGGCCCACGTCGTAGCTATCCGGGATGACAATCTGCCACCTGCCCACAGGCGGTGGCACAACCATATCGTCCGAAGCCTTAGGCACATATTTCAACTCCGATAAACCAACCGGCCCCACGGCCACGACGTTCAACCCGGGCCACGCGCCCGCGGCGAGACGCGCCACGCACCCCCGAAGGGTAGAGCCGAACGCCGTAGTGTCCTGACCCGCGGCGGCCTCGACATAGAGCGTGGGCTTGTAGTTCTGCGCGGCACCCTGGAGTATTACCACACTGCCCTTACTCCCGCGCACCACTGCATATTCGTTATCGCCGCCGGCGGGAGCCATATAATCCCACCGCGCGATGACACGCACGTTCACCCCACGCAACGAGTAGTCTATCTGCCCGTTGGCAAAGACCTTCAACGTGTCGTTCTGGATATAAGGTGCCAAAAAATCTGCAAAATTGGCCTTGCCCGTCACGAAGTGATATTGCGCGCGGGAGAGCGACGTCTGCCAGCGGCTGGCGGAGCTGATGTGCACATCGCGCGTGTAGTCGACGGGCTCCTCGCCCGCCACCGTAAGCTGCACCAGATCTATGAGATGGGTGGTGGCGTCGACGATGCCCTCGCCCTGCTGCGCCGTGTCGAAATACCACTCGGGGCGGACGAGCGACGTGCCCGAAACCACCTTGGCAAAGTAGTGGATACTCTGCTGCACGATCGCGGGGTCGTCGGGCGTGCCCTTGTCGATGGGGCCTATGAGCTCGGGCATGCGCGCCAATTCGCGTTGCAGGGCGTTGGTCGCTTCGTAACGCTCGGTCATTATGTCGTAGAGCAGCAGGCCTTTGCGCTGCGCCTTGTCGAACGCGCCGAGCAATTTTTGAAAACCCGCGCCGTCGATGACCATCGGTTTGTCTGCAAGAACATTCATATTCGCCGAGATCGCCGCGAGGATGTAGTCGATCTTCACGCCGTTGCGCCCCGCCAGCACCACCACATTGCCGCGGCGTTCGTCCAACATGCGTTGCAGGAAGTCGGGGCCCTTGTAGACAATCTCGTTCCAGCGGGTGGGGTCGTCCTTGCGGGCGTTGTAGGAGGAGATTTTGTCGAGGTACAAGCCAACGTCCTCACTCTCGGGGGCGTAGACGTGGACATTGGCGTTCACCTGCCCGTAGGATACCTTCTGCACCAGCGCGGCGTGGAAATGCCCCGGATCGAGGACGACCAGATGCACCTCGCCCGCGGCGCCGGTGAACTTCGAGGCGCGATTGGAGCGGCAGCCCCAACCGCCGGCCGCCAGCAAAAGGATTGCCAAAACAAAGATGGACGAGTTCTTCATAATGTGATAATTTATTTTTCCGAAATATCAAAGGTAGGATTTTTAGTCGTAACTGCAAATTTTAGTTATGGTTAAATTTTTTACTATCTTTGTAGAGAACTCTAAAAAACGGGCATGAAAAAAATTTTACTTTTATTTGCAGGATTTGTGTTCTTCGCCGGCTGCCTCCATGCGCAAACCGATTTTCGGCCGGGATATGTCATCACCAACGCCGGCGACACGCTGCGCGGCGAGATAGACTACCGCGGCGACAGGTTGATGGGGGAGATATGCAAGTTCCGCTCCGCCGATGGCAAAATCGTCAAATATACCCCCTACGACATCGCGGCGTACCGCTTCGTCGACAGCAAATATTATGTAGCGAGAGAGATCCCGGACAAAATGGCTTTCCTCGAATTCCTTATCAAGGGGCAGGTGAACATATATTACCTGCGGGAGGATGACGGGGACGAGCGCTATTTTATCGACAAGGAAGGAGAGCCGCTCTCCGAAATCCCCTACGAAGAAGGCATCCGTGAAGTCGACAACAAACTGTATTTCTACCAGACAACTGAGCATCAGAAAGTCCTGAGCCGTTACATGCAGGATGCGCCGCAGATTCAAAAACAGATCAGCGAACTGGACCGGCCCGATCACGACAATCTGATCGCGTTGGCAAAAGACTACAGCAACGCCGTTTGCAAGGGCGGCCAGTGTGTGGTTTACGCGAAAAACCTGCGGGCGATCGGCATTGCCCTGGACGGCGTGGGCGGTGCGATATTCTACTACAACGGCGTGTCGTCATTTACGGGCGGCGTTTTAGTGAATATATGGTCGCCGCGCATCAACGAAAAACTCTATTTCAGGACGGGTCTGTTGGTTTCGAGATACAAATACCGGGATGACTATTGGGATGGGCAGAGCGGAATGATAGTCAATGTTCCCCGCTGGCGGAAAGAATCCATATACAAGATTCCCCTTATGCTGGAATATATCTATCCGAAATCGACCATAATAAAGCCCAAAGCCGCGTTCGGATGGAGTGCATACTATCCTGCTGATCTCTCGCTCACATGTATGGCGGGTGTCAATATACAGTTGGGAGGCCGAGCGAGCCTCTCTGTGGAGTACAATATCGATTTTGTGCCCCATGCTTTTCCCATTATTCCCAAAGAATTCTTTTCCCAAGCGGTTTTGGGCGGATTGCATTTCCAATTTTAGTGCGCGATTGCTCAAAGAATGTCTAAATTTTAAGAATACGATAAAATTTTAACAACGATTTCCATGGTAACGAATTTTGATTTATCTTTGCAAGGTCAAAAATAAGTCTATTTTTGTAATATATATTACTTTTCTCTCATGGAAATTTCAGGACAACCCAAGGCGTTCCTAAGCAACGAGGCGCAGCAGCTGCTCGACCTCTACCGTTCGCTCGGCGAGAGGGCGGAGATATTCCTGCCGCGCCACATTTTCGACAACCTCACCAGCTTCGTCGCCCTCTGCATGGAGGAGCCCGACGACCCCGCGCGCCAGCAGGCGGAGATCAACCAATATCTGCTGCGTTTCCGCGAAGACATCCCCGGCTACGTCGACGTGTCGTTGATGCTCGTCCCGCACAGCAACTCCAAAGCGTTCGAGCTCAGCGCCAAGCGTGGGGCGTTCGTCGGCAAGGTCAACTCGCTGCTCGACACCGACGGCGTAACGCCCGAGAAAAAGGCGCTGCTGCGCAATATAAAGGACACGCACGACCTGTCGGTGGGCACGCCGCCCGTAACCAACACGAGCATCGAGTTCATGTCGCAGCTGCAGCTGGGCGGCCACGTGCGCGACCTGCGCAAATACCGGGATGTGATCGGCGTAACGGGCGACATCAACGAGGCGCACTGGAACTACCTGATGGACACCCTCGAACAGATGATCAGCCAGAGCACCCACTACACCACCGCGGCCGAGAAGACCGACTTCCTGAACCGCAGCCGCTGGACGGTCAACTTCAAGGGGCTCAACGGCATGATCCGCACGGTGGTGTCGGGCAACGCCGACAAGGCGGTCGAGCTGCTGAAGGGCGACGTTTTCAGCGCCCCGGCGGTGCAGGTGATGGAGGCCCCCGACCCCAAGGAGCTCTACCGGCGCATGATCGCCGACACGACGAGCATCTTCGTGGTCAAGGTGCCCCACGCGCGCATCAACCACTACGCCGGCGAGGAGTGGTTCCCGCTCTTGACGCGCCTGGTGCTGGTCGACGACTCGAAGGAGTCGCGCAGCTCCAACACCTCGCTGGTCTTCTGCTTCCACAACGGCATCATCAACACGCTCAACATAGTACACACCAAGAAGCTGGGCTCGGCGGCCAACACGCAGCTCAACCTGCGGCTCATCCTCGAGAACGTCAACTTGTCGTACCTCAACGAGTTCCGCACCAAGATCGAGGCGCAGATAGCCTCCTACACCCGTGAGCTGGAGCAGATGCTGGTCGAGCAGACGGGCAGCGCCGCCGACGCCGACAAGCGCATCACCCTGTTCAAGTTGGACAGCTTCTCGCGGCAGGTGGTGCAGGACAAATATTCGCTCGAGAAGCTGCGCGACTTCATCTATTTCCTCGAAAACTGCCACAAACCCGACAGCAAACAGGTTCAGACACAAGAGCTTATCGACGAGTTCGAGGAGCGCATGAGGGACTATTTCTACGCCGGCAACAAGCAGATCGAAATTGTAACGATCCTCGAGGGCGGCGGGCGCAACCAGATCCGCGCATACGGAGCCTATCTGCGTGCGCGCCAGTTCAAAAATCTCTCGGACAAGATCCGCTACGCCTGCCACCTGATCCTCGACCTGCTGCCCACGTGCTATGAGCGCACGTTGCACAACCATTTCCACAAGAATTTCGGCCTGAATCTATTTCTGGAGCGCTATAAGGAATATATTTCAAAAACCGTCAAGGAGGCCGACAACAAGGGGCGTTACGAAAAAATGCTCATCGACTTGGGCATCCGCGACGAGTATTTCGCCCTCGGCGAGGACGACCAGAACATCGTCAAGAATTTCCTCTCGGTGCTGGGCAACACAGACCAGACCTCGATCTCCGACTCGGTGCAGATGATCATCCGCGACCTGCTTTTCAACCCGAGCGGCCGGCCAAAGCCCTATATAATTTACAATCACTTACAAGCGTGGGAGTATAAAGACCTGCTGCCCGACGATTGCTTCGACGTCAACCCGTTCGACTTCGAGCTGGAGAACCACGCCGACGGGCGCGTGGCCTTCGACCGCCTGCTCGACACCCTGCGCCGCACCAAGGCCACGCTGGCCCTGTTCGACGATAGCGGCGCGCTGTGGGACCTCTTCTGCGAGAACACCACCATCATCGTCAACGACCCCAACAACCCCACGGGCTACTCGGATTTCAACGACGAAGACCTCAACGAGCTGCTCAAGTTCCTCAACACCTGCAAGATCACCCTCTTCCTCGACGAAGCCTACGCCGAGAGTGTCAAGATCGAAGAGCACGAGGAGCCCAAGTGGCGCATGATCTCGCGCTACATCATGAACAACATCACCGCCCAGAGCAAGATCCACGCGGTGTCGTCGCTGTCGACCACCAAGAACATCTGCGCCACGGGCGAACGCCTCGGGGCCGTCGCCACCACGCCCAACTCGCGCGAGTTCGCCGCCTACGCCCGCAAGTGCAACAGCGCCGAGCACGGCAACAACAACTCCCTGCTGATGCTCAACAACTCGCTCGAAACAGCCCAGATAGCCAAGAAGATAAAGGACGTGATGGAGGCCGAACTGCCCAAGAACGCCTCGCGCAGCAAGATCAAGACGACCATCGTCCGCTTCATCAAGGCGCAGATAGAGAGCACCGAACAGAAGAACCGCGACAGCCGCGAGAAGCTGCAGCTGCACAAGACCGCCGGCTTTGAGGGGTCGCCCCTCTACTCGTTCCTGCTCAATGAGTTGGTGGCCCTCGACAAGCTCGACGTGCTGGGCCTTCCCGACGATTTTAAATATAAGGAAGAGCCATATTTCAGCTACTACCAGACCAAGCTGGTCAAGAATCTCAACAAGTTCCGCGTAAACAAAAATTTCCGCGAGGAGTCGCTGCGGCGCCTCGCCGTGGCCAAAGGCCTCGCCGCGCGCCTCGTAGAGGAGCGCGGGGTGGGCGATTCGATAGGCTGGATCGACTCGGACGGCTCATATCTGTTCAATTTCCGCATCCTCGAACGGGCCTCCTACGCCGATATGCTCCTCTTCTGCGAGGGGTTGGCGCGCCACCGGGGCATCGCCATAGTCCCCTACCCCACCGGATTGATGCGTTTCTCGGTGGGAGGTTACATTTCCGCCGGCAAGCAAGGGTTAAAAGTTTTCTCGGCGGAATTGGAGGATGCGTTTTCCATATTCATAAAGTATTGGACGGCTTTCGCGGCGCTACGCGCCGACGCGGCCAACGCCGAGGTGGAGAGCAAGGAGATCATCGAAAAGCTCTTCATCCGCGAGCGCCGGGTCGAGTTCATCAACACGCTGATCGAGGATTACGCCCTCTCGGCGCAATATAAGAAGGACAAGGCCCCCTCGCTGCAGATCCGCGACGTGCGCTCGCTCTACCACAGCTCGCCCGAACGCAGCGGCGTAACGATCACCACCATAGGCCGCTCGGTCAACTCGGTGATCGAGCTGCACGGCGACATCATCGGCTCGTGCTCGGACGTGTTCGAGTTCGTGCGCAGCACCGCTTTTACCAAAATTTACGAAAATCTGCTTGCACAAGTATACAAAAGGGTGCCCGCCATCGCCGACCTGGACTTCAACACCGTCAGCTCGCGCTACTCCAAGGCCGTCATTCTCAAGTACATCACCAATAAGCGCACCTTCCAGCCCAACAACTACGTGCTGGACGACCCGGACGAGATGAACATCATGCGCGAGGTGCTGGTGGAGATGGAGAGCCTGTTGTTCTCCGACAGCAAGATGAAAATCCTCGCCATCGACGCCACGGGCGACCCCTCGCTCGACAAGTCGAAGCTCGAGGGCATCAACTCCATCATAAAGAAGTATATACGCGAAATCCTGCTCCATTTCAACCTTCCCTTCGAGAAGGAGAGTCTCGAGCCGAGCCGCCGCGAGATCATCAAGGTGGCGGGGATGTGTTTCGAGGAGATCACGGGCATCAAACTCTCGGAGTTGAACCTTAGCATCTGGATCGACGAGTTCATGGCCGGGCTGCGCGACCTGGAGGAGTTCCGTCAAATCGACATATCGCAGAAGAGCGTGGGCTACATCGTGGAGGCGATCCAGGCGGGCGTGGCCAGGCAGGCAGAGATCACCGACAAGATACTATACCTCTACCTGCTGGGCAACGACGACTCGTTCTACAACATGGTCTGCAAGCGGTGGCGCTACTTCAACGACCGCATCCGATCGACCGAGGACGGCGAGATCCGCATGTTCACCGAGGAGTTCGTTACAAGCATCCTCCCCTCGGAGCTGCAGGACATCAGCAACTACATCATGCGCAAGCGCGACATCAAGATCGCCGAGAACGAGATATATGACGTGGCCCGCAAGGTGGTGCGCTTCTACGTGGGCCTGATCCAGCGCACCAAGGGGAC
>Ga0123354_10021078_pt1 | contig 10268 bp, 7 predicted proteins | sample TergutLab28metaG_2_FD_97872 | JGI IMG/M metagenome (GOLD analysis project Ga0123354, IMG submission 97872) | Labiotermes labralis P4 segment gut microbial communities from Petit-Saut dam, French Guiana - Lab288 P4 | ecosystem: Host-associated > Arthropoda: Insects > Digestive system > Gut ...
TATTTTCTTTTCACTCGTGTTCTATTTATTCATTTTATTCTTGATATAATAAACGGAGCGCTATATCCAGTCGAACAACTAGATCATTTCTAGTAAACTGACACAGTCACTTCTCTACACTCCTACCTACACCACACTCGTACGCGACTCACTTCCTTACCGGACTGCTACCGTCCGTTATCAGTTCCCAACCGTTTCGGCGTTTAAATCTCTCCCCTCCTACCAATCACCAACGGTTCTGAATATACGCTGATAGATTAAACTCAAAACGTACTGCTATAAACCGTCCGTAACTGACGCCAGCAATCCTAATAAACAACTATATAAAAAATGTTCGGCTACAAGCTGTACTCTTTCTTTAACCTCAGCGCTAGATGAGGATGGGTAGTCAACGCCACACCCCAGTCGCTTTACTCCAGGAAAAGAGACAGGGTTCCCATTGTACAGGGGGCTGGGTGGGCCCCAGGGCCGTTTGGAGCGGATGCGCACAGCCTTGCTCTTACAGGATTTCGATCTCCGGACCGCCAAGTCTGTAGCAGGTCGCTACACCGACTGAGTTATGCCGGTCAGCACACCCACATGAAGGAACAGGCTACATTTTTCTACTAAAAATACTTAGGCTCTTTGATACGAAATGTTATAGCCTGCGAGAATACAACACCAGCCTACGTCACAGCTTTCAGTTCCAGACGTCTTTTCTTTTATTTTCAGACATTTATACAAGTGCTAACGACGGAAGTGTTTATTTTGGGATAATCTGACTAGGCCTGGATGGATAAGTGATGATGCTGACTAAATGGGTTGAAAGAGGGGAGAACTGGACTTTCATTTCCGGCTATGCTTAGCAAGAAATCAGACAGTATATGATGCTCATGTACCGGGTTAAACCGGCCTGAGCGTGAAGCTGACCACTTATTCCCTTATACTTACACGGTTAAGAAAGAGTGGAGCTGTAGTCCACCCCAATATGTGTATAGATTAGGGTTCTTAACTAAGCACACGAAGGAGCTTAACGTTAACTGGAGTTACATGGCAACCTACATAGTAGTTTCATGCCCAGACTTCAATGCCAGACCAGTCCATGTAGAGTTTGTGGCGGATAAAGCTGCATTGGGACAAACATTTCTCTGAATACAACAGTTATATTGACACCGTAATTTCAACAATGTTTCGGAATCGTTCATCCATCTACCAGCGATGTTACATAATCGAAGTAATTGGCTTCATTAACTACACTTAACTAACTACAATAAAAAAAAATAATACACTTAATACATTTGCAAAGAATCTTTACATTATCTATCTATTCAAAAGTTTATGTGGGTATTTCTTAACTATACAGAATGTGGAGAAATGCTGTAGATACAGTTTATACATGGTGCTGCGTGCTGTGAACCATTTCGTATGTCTTTATGTTTATGTTTATGGTTTGTCTTTATGTTTAGGGTTTGTCACATCGAAACAAATAAATTCACTCTCAGCGATTCTGAACAGGGTGCACACACACTTACAGTACAAATACACGTAAACGCACTTCCCAGAGTGAAGGTCAAGCTCCATAAAGGGTTTGTGATTTATTCAATTAGCAGTAAAACTCATATCCAAATGGCTAATAATCGTAACAAATTTCTCACCGCACTGTATATACTCACATAGCTGCATTATAATTAGGTAATATACAAATATGTGACAGTACTACTACATGTTTCGGCTTCTTGTGTCTCCCGCTGTTGTTTAAGTCACCACGCATGGTGACTTAAACAGTGACATAAACAACAGCGGAAGACATAAGAACGTATACTTTAAAGGAAGATTCATTTCTGCAAGATATCTTATGTTTATTGGATCGTGTATCGCTGTGATAACTGAAGAATAAAAAAACCAACTAGATGCCACTTGATATTTTATTTTACTTCTTATAGGCTCAACATGTTTCAAGCATTACTATGCCCATCATCAGGAGCTCGCGACTAGGATGTTGTTTACCACATTGGTCGTGTCGTTCTTGGTTTGCTGTAGTTTGGAGGTTGGGTGCAGTTAGGCTGGAGTAGTGTCCGGGTTGCAGGCTCAAGCTTGAGCCTGCAACCCGGACACTACTCCAGCCTAACTACACCTCGCCTCCAACATACAGCAAACCAAGAACGACACGACCAATGTGGTAAACAACATCCTAGTCGCGAGCTCCTGATGATGGGCATAGTAATACTTGAAACATGTTGAACCTATAGGAAGCACAATAAAATATCAAGTGGCATCTAGTTGGTTTTTTTATTCTTCAGTTATCTGCAAGAGATGTTTGTTTGCAATCCAATCTACTGCGACACATATGCTGTGCTATGCTCTTTGTGTTTTTAAAGTATTTTAATATCTGTATTTTAACTTTGCTTCTACCCATCTGTGACATAATCAGGCATTACTGCATTTTTGTTTATAGAGTACATCCATCAAGATAACCAAAAAGATAGCAACATGGAGGACTGACAGATGTTAGTATATTTTTGTACCTAATTATAGTGCAGTTGTTGGACTGTACATGGTGACTTGTCTTACTGCACGTTACATGGATAATTTGAATATTCACACCATTTTCTCTCTTGTTTCTGAATGATAATATCTCTGATTCTTGTTGCGCTTGAATTGCTTGGAAACACGTAAATTGACATGTAAATTACGTCGCCACTGAAAGGGGTTTCCTTCTGAGATTCAGAAGTGTGTGTTGACACACGTGGAGACATATTGTATAGCTAAGCGTATGTATTACCTTATATGTACTTTCGCTCACGCACGAAGAGTTTGGAATGACTGAATCGCCTGGAAGTGTAAATTGGGGCCCCAGTGTATATTTAAATTGGGACCTAAGCGTATATTTAAATTGGGGCCGCAGTGTATATTTAAATTGGGACCTCAGTGTATATTTAAATTGGGGCCTCAGTGTATGTTGAAACTGGGGCCTCGGTGTATATTTAAATTGGGGTCCCAGTGTATGTTTAAACTGGGGCCTCGGTGTATATTTAAATTGGGGTCTCAGTGTATGTTTAAACTGGGACCTCGGTGTATATTTAAATTGGTGCCTCAGTGTATATTTAAATTGGGGCCTCAGTGTATGTTGAAACTGGGGCCTCGGTGTATATTTAAATTGGGGTCTCAGTGTATGTTTAAACTGGGGCCTCGGTGTATATTTAAATTGGTGCCTCAGTGTATATTTAAATTGGGGCCTCAGTGTATATTTAAACTGGGGCCTCAGTGTATATTTAAACTGGGACTTTAGTGTATATTTAAATTCATGACATACTTAGTAAGGAACGCTAACAATTTACATTCTTATATAGTTCATTACGTTAACACATCCAATCATTGTGACATATCGTCAACTAACTGTAATTAATTGGCTACTGATTGAGTTCACTTCATAACGACTTAAAAATTTCATGAAATAACTTCTATAGTGGTTAATAAATTCAGATTTTAAAGTAAACCGAGTGGATGGAAAGATTACAAATCCAGAAAACAGAATGTAAGAATTCGGAAGACTGCAAAGGAACGCAGTAAGGGCGGGGGGGGGGGGTTATTTCTACAGTTTTAAAATAACTCGCTTTGAATTCTCCTTCCTGGTAGCATTTCCACCTGTAACTGTAAACACGAACTGGACTTTTCATAATCTAAAATATAGACATTGTCATTAAATAATCCGCAAATAAATAGCCAATGACCACACAAATAACTAAAAATAAATATTTAAACATGTGTACAAATTAACTAAAGGAAATGAACAATTCCCTGACACATTAAAACGCCTTACACCTAACGTGTATCGAGCGTCTAGGTGATGAACACCATATTTCTTCTTCAAGACGAAAAATTACCACAGGCATACAGACCTGTATAAGATTTATGGGTAAGGGCTACTAGATAATCACTTCCCTTAAAAGATTGTAACAGTATCTCTGAAACGTCTGTAACAATTATCAATATTAGCAACCACCAATGTCGATGCCAAAAATTTTATTTACCTCTACAGCACGGGAGGAATTCTAAAGCTTATAAGGCAGGATACGTTTCACATAAAAGTAAATTCTCCAATGGTACAGGTAGAAAATTAGACAAAACAACAATCGTGAAACAAGCTTTATTTTTGTGTGTCATAGCAGGGCAAAATATTTGAAGAGATATCAAAAGTTAAAGAGTTTTGAATTCATTGCACTATATACGTGGGAATTAGTTATTAGAACAAAGAATACTAACAATGAAAATATGATATATCTTGTTTGGGTGTTTCTTTACAGTGTTCTAACGTAGTTAGAAAAAGAAAACTGCGAAAGTGCTATTTGTTAGCTACCGAAAAAAAAAGTAGTTATGCCCATCGTAACATTTTTTACCTGCTGACTAAATGACAAAAAAACGAACCAACCAATTAGCCAAATAAAGCAATTAACCTTGAAACTGTGTGAATAACTAGTCAGCATTGGTTCAATAAATTCCTGGCTCATTAAAATCCGCTATATTTCAGCACAAAGTGACCTCGCTCCAAAAATAAGCCACCCACTGCATTTATTTCATTTAATACAGAGTGTTGGCGCACTTACAGAATGCCAGTCTAAAGTTAAATATTCCCTTCAGTGTAGCATTTTTAAATGTAGATCCAACTACATAGATGTTAGTACTGTATTTCTGGAATACCTGTATTTTTTCATGTTTCTACCGTGCATCAATGACGATTATAAATACGTTATTATCCAAAAGTTGCACTAATATATAATTCGTAGATACAATTAGAATTATTATAAAATATTTAAAAATATTTTATAATAATTCTAATTGTATCTACGAATTATATATTTGTGAATTCGTTGGACAATAAAGTATTTTAACCTGTAGTTTTCTCGGCATAAAGTGAAAGATGTGAAAGCATAAATTTGAGGTCACATTCTTCTTCACATGTTTAATTTTCAAAAACTTTGACAAGACGTCGATTACATTTCTTAAGAGAGGGGACAGCACTGAATGTTATCAGGAGACGTGAATTCATGATCGAATCAGCTCAATTAACCTCCAACTCTGCATAATATTCAAGTCACATTTTACAAGATATTTTTCGAAATAATTCTCACCTTAATTTGTTCAGTAAGTTTCGCTGTGTGAAATCCAAGAATGGATACGTAATTCTCGTCTCGGTGCAGTGCGGTTTCATTAAACACGAGACGCCTGCAGTGAATGCGGCATGAGACTAATAAAGTATTCAAACCAAGAAAGAAATGATGTAATTTGTTGGATGAGTAGTTCCTTAGTTATTTCAGGTCCCCATTTATAAGCACAATGCATAAGCGGAGAAATTTACAGATGTGTTCAATAAAGATAGACCAACTTGATGTCACTTGCTTTTTTATTTCATTATTTGATGCTCGACATGTTTCGGATGTATTAACAGCAGGAAACATGTCGAGCATCAAATAATGAAATAGAAAAGCAAGTGACATCAAGTTGGTCTATCCTTATTCAACTATCAAGATGATGCACGGTCCAGTAAACATAAGATTTACAGATGTTCATGTACAACACGAATATTAACCCTTCGAAATTCATATAAATAATATTTAAGAAACAATTAGTACAATTATACAATATAAACTAACGAAATGCACATTTCTTAAATTAATATTTTAATTTTTAATTTTTTCTACATGTTTCGAACCCGAGTGTCCATCTTCAGGAAGACCGTTGTATATACAGATGTGGTATAGTACGTGGTACATGCATCAGTGTAAGCAGTTCAGTAGGTAGAAGAGTAAGTTCGATAATCGAACCGTCTTCCTAAAAATGAAACCCTCGGTTTCGAAACATATAGAAAAGGTAAATCAGTCCCATTACAGACCCGAGGTGCCCAGAGGGTTCCAGGAAGTTAAGGTTCCCAGATTACGTGACAATGGCCCAGTAATGATGGTAAGGTTGTCAGTCTTACGTACCGGCCGCTTTTATCACCAGGAAATACTCCTGGTACTCATTTCTCTTAGAGGCTGAGTCGACCCCAGGGCCATAGTGCGATCGGAAGGATTATGTCAATGAAAAATTCCAATTACACTATCTGGAATCGAACCAGCGACATTCTGATTTGTAGCACAGCACCTTAACCACTGAGCTACCGTGGGCCCCTTCGAAACATGTAGAAGGCATAAAAATTTAAAATTAAATGATTAATTTAGGAAATGTGAATTTATTTGTGTTTATATTGTATAAATGTGCACAATTGAAAACCCAAACAACATGCAATTATTTAGCACCTCACTGAAAGCACACCGAGGCCCCAATTAAACACCAATCTGTGAACGTTGTCATTGGATTTGATGAAGATTTATTCGGAGAATTACGTCAAAGACACCAATAAGCCTACGCTCTGCGGAAAAAAAATGACGTAATTATTTTAATACACAAACTGGCTGTGTGTTGAGGAATACGCAGAACATGTGAAACAATTTCAAATTTACAACCCGCGGCTTCCATTCAGCAGGCTGAGATGGTTGTCACCTGTGGTGTAGCGAGCGAATAGCCGGATCAGCACTGATCGGGGTCAACATAAATATGCAATATTATTATTATTATTATATTACGGCTGGGATGGGGCATGCGGTGGCGCAGTTGGTTCGCTACATGCCGGAATGTCTCGGGTTCGATTCTTGATGATGTCATTGGAATTTTTCATTGACGTATTCCTTCCTGGCGCACTATAGTCCAGGATTTGACTCAGCCTCTAACAGAAATGAGTACCAGGAATATTTCCTGGGGGGGGGGGTAAAGGCGGTCGGTGCGTAGGGCTGACAACCTTACCACCTTCATATGCCAATTGTCTTGAAATCTGGGAACCTCAAACTCCTGGAAACATCAGCGCCTGTCCAGGCCTGTAATGGGATTGCTGTACATTTCACAGCTCGAATGACGTGGTCGCTACAGTGACCAGCCAACGGGCTGCTCAAACTAAGAACTTTGTTTCGATTCGTAGCAGAATTCAGAAATTTTTCTCCTCTCCGAAACGATCAGACTGGTTTTGAGGCCCATGAAACCTCCAGTTAAATGAGTACTAAGGGCCCTTTTCTGGATGCATAACGACTGGAGTGTGAACCTGATCGATCACTCATCCCCCCCCCCTCCCAAGTGTCGTGGAATCCGTACATCCGGCCGTCATGTTGAGGTGCTCAATTATGCAGAAGTAAAGTTTTTGTGTTATTATTGTTATTACGTTTTACTATTTATTGTCACATTTGTTCAGGCATTTACAGTTGTGTACGTGAAACAAACGATGTTTCTAGTATGTAATATTGCAGATATTCTGTGGGTACGCCTTATGGCACAAGTACTGACATTTCCTATGATAAACATTTTGTACTTTTACATTAGTACAGTAGAACTCCACTTTTCAGGACGCTGGTTGTCCGGATAGCCAAATATCCGGATGGGTTTGGTCCTTAGGATGAATTTGTTGAGAATTCTACAAAACTAACTAGCCTTAGAAGTTACCGGTTATCGGATCAAGTACAGTACAGTGTTATGGCTTCTAGAACTTCAAATCAGGAATATGGCTGAAACGTTTAGACGCAGTACATACTGTAAATAGTAACAGCCGAACTTCAAACTATCAATATAGCCTATTTTCTAAGAAAAAATTCAGTTATCCGGATTTTCTGCATATCCGGATGACTCACCGCCCCAGTTAATCCGGATAAGTGGAGTTCTTCTGTACTTAATAATAATAATAATAATAATAATAATAATAATAATAATAATATTATTATTATTATTATTATTATTCAAAGGTTAACCTTTCCTGCGAAGCGACACAACTAGAAGTGTGTTTCTGTTGTGAAGAATTTTAACATGGATGTAAGATTCCATTGTTACAGAGTCATTGTTGCGCGATATAAAAAGCATACTGTCATGAAAGACGGCCGAATGGTCAAGTGACTAGGTCAGGGCTGGCAGACCTACGGCACGCGTGCCCGAAAGAACACGAAGAAGGATTTCCCTAGCACGTGGCATTCACTGCTATTCCAATTCTTTCTTATTTCTTTTGCCCTAACAGCTCATCTCTATATTGTGAATAATATATGTATATGCATATACATACCTGACAGCGTGGAGACTGTGCATGAATTAACGTTGCTACCAAATAGTACTGCGAGTGAAATGTTTTTACAAAGATCAGGAGCCGTGCGAAGTGTTGACGGGATTCTGATCACCGGGACGCTGGCCTGGGGTCGAAAGTGCTAATATGCGACACTGGACAAAACATTTCAAAATATTCTTTTCAAACAGGAAGCAGTAGCAGCTCCAGTTACTTGCACATTTTCTTCCTATCACGTTCCTCGAGAAGGCCTGTGTTAGAAATACATTAATTATACTATGCATTAATTATATGATTATAATGTGCACTGATAATAATTATAATGCAGTAATAAATAGTAATTTATGGAAGGCTCCAAGACCTGATTTTGCTCTGCAGAATTCTCATGGGAAAGCGAAAGGATTTCTTCGAAGTTTATGGACAATCTGGGCACTCACCCTCAAAAGTTTCGCCAGCCCAGGACTAGGTCATTCACAGTCTGTTCGTGGCTGTCAGTGTCATTCCCTTAGCTCCTTGCTAGGAGCAGTATTGCCTATATAAAGCATTACAAAGTTCTAAAAGTGCGCTATCGCTGAGGCTAGACCACGTGGTTTCTTTATTGTCAGACTAGTACAGTCTATACGGCTATCGGAGTGAAAAGTGTGTACCCAGCTCGTCAATACAACTGGTTTTCGAGAATTCTATTGAGCGTAAGATACGCACAGGATATATTGTGTAATTAGCAACATTTAGTTTCGTTTAGCGACTCAGCAATTTATGGCCAAAATTTGGAACAGAAGATGTGCCTTCGTGTTTATAGAACTTAATTTAAAAAAGAATAATTAATTAAATACACTTGACATTTCATTATAAAATTAGTATCTGTTTTGACCTTCCATTTATATATTGTATAATTTTCGCCTGATTATGACTTCTTCGGTTGAAACAAACTGCAAAAACAGACGTCGTTTTTATACAAAACATAGCTGTGTTGATTGAATTATTCTTTTATATATTAGGGCGATAATTACGTATAACGCCTTCAAGCTAATCCTAATCCCAAAACTGAATATACCAACCGCTTTGTTCAGTTGCTAATACGTAACTTTTTCACTGTCAAAGGCAACAAATGAAAACAGGTGCGATGTCAATCTCTGATTTAAAGCACACGGTTACAATTTGCCCTCTATGTTGCGATTAATTTGGTATATTACAGTTGCTGCTAATTAGCAACTGAAGTTTTACAATTACACCAAACTCGTTTCGGTTTTCTAAGAAACGCCATCAGTACCCATATTGCCACGTTTATAAATATTTTGTCATTATTTGTCTTTGCATATTAAACTCTTACTCTGCATGTACATAAATATTCAATATTTTTTCAAATTAATTATCATTCACGCACTTACTGGATCCAAGTATTTGTCTTGTATTATTTCAACGTTAAAAATATATTCTTTCTTCAGTAATTTGGTATTTGCAAAAGAATTGAAATAATTTGTTTTTTACTATTCTTTGTTGACAATAATGTTTTCCTGTGGCCCATGTAGTTGTAGTTTTGTGCGACATTATTACGATGATCTTATCTTGCAGTCAACATATTCACTGTTGCTCATGGATTTATCATTTCAGCATATTACTACTATTATTATCTTTGGTGAACTATTTCATATTCGCTTCTAAAAATATTATGTTTATCATTTGCTCTTTTATTTCATGTTATCCGACGAATTTAGTATTGACTGCTGTAGAACACTCTGCTGCAGTTCTCTAACGGAAGTATCGTTCTAGCCTTCCACATCTCAAGCTCTTGGTCGATATGACTGTTGTGCCTGTTCACTGCAGCTGTTTGATCTTTACCAGTAAAACACGTTGTTCGAAGTCAAGCTGTTTGCTGTGCAGGAACGTCCATTATGTCAAAGTCGATGATCGTTCAGTAAGTTAAATAATCGGTTGTAAAAAGTAAAGGTAAAGCAGTCCCATTACAGGCCTGGAGTGGCCCAGAGGGTTCCAGGAGATTAAGGTTCCCAGATTTCGTGACAACGGCACAGGATGGTGGTAAGGTTGTCAGCCTTACGCATCGGCCGCCTTTACCCCCAGGAAATACTCCTGGTACTCATTTATGTTAGAGGCTGAGTCGACCCCAGGGCCATAGTGCGATCGGAAGGATTTTATGTCA
>Ga0123354_10021081_pt1 | contig 10267 bp, 7 predicted proteins | sample TergutLab28metaG_2_FD_97872 | JGI IMG/M metagenome (GOLD analysis project Ga0123354, IMG submission 97872) | Labiotermes labralis P4 segment gut microbial communities from Petit-Saut dam, French Guiana - Lab288 P4 | ecosystem: Host-associated > Arthropoda: Insects > Digestive system > Gut ...
CATGTGCTCGAAACATGTAGAGGCATGAAATAAAACTTATTGTGAAACAAATTTTGTGCATCAAGTTGGTTAAATACTGAGATAAATATACTGAGATGCACGGTCAGCAAAACGTCAAAATCCAGAGTAAGTTTGCTGATAGGATTTGTTAAACACGCCATGTGAGCCGATAAGCTGTGTTTTTAATAGCTGCTGTGAATTTAAATTTTCATTATAAAAATCATATTCGAACTTGTGCGGTAAATTTTGTAAGCATGTTGGGCCATTTCAGATTTTTGTATAAAATTCTCTTTCAGTTTGTGCATGTGCTCAGGGAGCCGTGTGATTGCCGGCCTGTTTGTTCATTAATGTAACTTCTGCACATTCACAGGGAATGCACACAATTTTCCATCCGAAACTCATCTCTTTCTTGTCCGATTCTCACCGCCGAACTGACAGGTGTGAGTTTGAAGATTTTTCTAATGCTGTAACAACTCAGGATGCGTTTGATCTTCTAAGAAATGCCATTCACATAGGAGATAAACAAGAACCAAAGGACTTAAAATAAGGTTTCTGACGACTTATTTCCACGCAAGTGTTGCAAATTGAATGGAAGAAACGTCATTGTCACCCAGTTATCTAAATATCCTGCCCATTATATCAGGTTTATTGAAAAGTTCTTAGCCTTGTTGGCATGTGGTAGTAGGTCTGTTACGTAGGCTGTGAATAACTCTTTTTTTCTTGGAGTGGACGATAGGGGTTAAAGTGCAGGTACTCATTAGTATAGTTAGATTTTCTTTAAACGCTGCTGGACAGGGCTGGTCTTTGGCATATACGAAGACTATCCAGAAAAGGAAACGCACGGTCTGATTTTATTCTCTTCGTGAACTTGATAGAATGTCTCGCACTGTCGATGTGACCGGAGAAATCCCACCTTGCCCCTGGACCATGTGGCCGGGTCACAAATTAGTTATGTACATACTGGAGATATAGCGATGATTTGTGATTCGCCGTGTCAAGAGCCAGCTTCTGAAAATGCCGCATGAAGATGTTACTAACGACCGAAGGCAGGGGGGTGTTCCATAACCGTGTTACCTTTCTGTTAGAAGAAATTATTCATCCACATAAAAGTGGGTAGTTTTTCATACAAACTTCCAGTAACTCCATGTCAGCTTCCACCTGCAAGACGAGACTGTCTGCCGTTAAGGAGATTTCCGTGTGTGTCCTGTAGGACTTTGTCAACTGTCGCGTTAGTAAAAAGACTGACATAAGAGCTGAATACTGCATCTAGTATTTGAAAACTCACAGATTTCAACAAATGTAAGGTATGGTGTAAGTATGTCATTATGCAGTGGAGATAACAGTTCCACGCGTTTTTTAACCCCCACAGTAGACGCAGTTGAGTGTTTAGTTCGGGCTTGCTTTGTAGCTTGAGAGAGCACCCACACGTGCGAAAAGGAAACTGGTGGGCCTAGAAGCCGGTCGGGATTTAATATCGAAGAGAAGAATCCTGGTTCATGCTGATAGTCGACACGTTACTACTAAAGGTAAAGCAGTCCCGTTACAGGCCTGGAGTGTCCCAGAGGATTCCAGGAAGTTAAGGTTCCCAGCCCTAAGCACCGGTCGCCTTTACCCCCATGAAATACTCTTGGTACTCATTTCTGTTAGAGGCTGAGTCGACCCCAGGGCTATAGTGCGATCGGAGGGATTTTATGTCAATGAAAAATTCCAAGGACACCAGCTGGGATCGAACCAGCTACCTTCCGTTTTGTAGCACAGCACCTTAACCACTGTGCTACCGCGGTCCCCACACGTTACTAGTAGAATTAGTATTTTGTGAAAGAACCGACTCCGGATGTAGGGTACAGAACCAATACACCTCAGTATTGGTGTCAGTTTAGTGTTTCATTTGTGTGTCTTTAGGGACACCACATAAATGTGGAGGTTTACTGTGATGTGGGGTAATGAAGTTTAAGTTACGTCGTTTGAACAATTTTTTTCATTTCAATAGTTCTTGCAACATCCTGCCAGCTGTTGCTATGTTGCCTTCAGGGAAGGAATTGAGAATAGCTCTTTCTATCTCAGTCAGCAATGTGGTTGATGTGTGTGAAGTCCCCTGTTGGGTGGCCAACGGGGGACTTCACACGTCCTTTCTTAAAACGCTGTATTCTTTTTGGAGTAATAGACCATGGAAAAAATGTTAGAAACTCAGTAAGCTCAAATAGGCAAGTTTGATATAAACAGTGAAGTGATAAATTTCCTGTGGTTATTGTATCTGAGATTGAAACTACATAAACGCGTTATATTGATTTATTTGACAAAACTTTTGTTGCAGAGAAGTCAAAGAGCTTGTCTCGAAACCAAAATTTATACGACTTCTACTGACCATTCCTAACTCCAGTCCTGTACTAAAATTTACTTTCTGTCTGCCAGCTGGTGTATTTCACTGTTATTATGTTACATGGACACTGACCTTCACCACCGCCTCTGAAAAGTACACCGTAAAATATTTCGAAGCGTAAATGACATTTAATTGTCGCAGCTGAGTCTCTCAATTTTAACAACAGGCCTGTTAACTGTTTGTACACGTTTCCATAAAGGGATGAAGCTTTTTTATTTATCAAAATTATACCACTTTATTCTAAGGATATTCCTCAATACAAAATCTCATAAAAACGCCTTTCATAAGATCTCCGCCCGTACTAGGTCACGGAAAAAGAAACTGGACACATTGGAAGGTACATAGCAATGTCATTACGATCAAGCGTTCGGTTCACCCGACTGTTAGAATGGCGTATTTGGATATTCCTCAAAACTATATTTCTCCCTAAATAGAACACATAAGTTTAGCGTCGTTTACTCAGCTTTACTGGTTCTGGACTCAGCTGTTTTAAGTATTACGACGATTGCGTGGGATCCATTGGCAGAATGTTTGTACTCGGTTTCATGAATATCGGTCAGCTGGTTAAGAAGGTAGCGTTAGGGGACACACAGACATCCACAGACAGGATAATGGCTTCAGAAGACCCTCTTCTTGATGAGGGGAAGTAAATTAACACTGTAGTTTTTGACTTCAGCGCAGGGTGTGGAATTGTATTGGCGGTTGAATGGGTCATTGATGGATAGTTAATTGCAGAGGATTTGCAGGAAAGCGAGCTAGGCCTAATTACAATACTAACCCGGGGGTTTGTCGGAACAACGAAATACAGTTGTGGCAGCCAGTGTTATTGCCGATATTTCAGCCAGGCACTTCCTTGATACAAATCGAGTGACCGCTACGCCAACCTGTTCAGTAAGGTGAAACTAAAGGCCTCATGAACAGCGTGAGCGTCTTCGAGGTGTGTCTGTACTGTACTTTGTCTACGCAAAATTAGTGGCCAGTTACAGATTATACAGGGGTGCTGATAAGTCCTTAGCCCGACCAGGAAGGAAGCAAGCTAATGTTTCTGTCAGAATGGCGTGAATTTCCTTCGGTACCTTGCCTTGCAGGAAAAGAAACTTCATGAGAGCTCGCTTCTCGATTTTGTTGAAATCGCGCGCGTCCATGACATCCTTCCGAGCTTGTTTCCTTCCTGATCGGGCTAAGGACTTATCAGCACCCCGATACCACGACAACTGCTTGGTTGAAGTTACCTATGTCACTACACAAGCGCTTTAGTGATCTTTTACTCGTAAAACAGGTCATCTTAACAAAATATTACATTCTCTGCTTTGTTATTTGTATGTAGTAATTTAACATACCCATATCAAACATTGCAGACTGTGTGCCTATCGTATGCTCATTGTGGGTTTAGTCGGTGTTTTGAGGTAAACGCCGAAGTACAGTGCTTTGTTTAATGCGGCATTGTGCATGACTGAGCACTGCAGAACGGTCGGTACCGTCGCTTGCTATGCAGCAACACCCGCGATTAACAACGTCCTGCACAATACAGATTATTAATATACTCTCGGGTTTGCGGATTCTGTGAGCGGGTTCCGCTTTAAACTGGAGCCTCTGTTGTACCCAGGTAGACCACTGCAACCTCCATGCACCCCCTTGCAAGGTGCCGAAGGCAAACGCGCTTGACTTACGCGTTAATTTAATCACTGTATAGTTGTGGAAACATCTTTAACGTGACAAGCCAAAAGCAAAACCTATAGCAAACCGCGACTGTGTCATGTCAGATTCACTCAAATTCGCTTGTTATGTGACGATGCAGAAACTCTGTAGTTGATTCAACAAGGTTACAAATACCCTGTCATAATTTGAACAATAATATCACATGCTTAATATACTCGTATAGTCGTCTGGTGTGTGGCGATTGTTAATTTGTGAGGTTGCCATGGGAACGCTGATTGCAGTAATGCATGGACAGAGCTGATCTGCAGGGCGCAGGAGTCGGCTCGCCTCCTCCCCGCAGTCGGCGGTCATAAGGGGTGAATCCTTATCGACAGCGACGCCAGTCGAAGTCTGCCTTTCCCGCGACACAGACGGAACCTTCTCCAATTTCAGCATATACACATACACACATACACACACACACACACACACACATACACTACACAACAAGTGGCAGGCATGTTATTCGTTGCCTTCGTCGGAAATTCCATTAAATCGCGAAATTTTAACATGCATATTACTTTCTTTCGAAACATGTCTTGACGTTTGTTTTAAGGCAAGATCCATTTTTATCACGATACGACTTAAGTGTTTTTGAAGGAAATTTACTTGCATCCCTACAATACTTTGAGTGGGATGCACCTCTGTGAAAAAAAAAAAAATAAATTTTGCTTTTTAATGTTTGTACTCCTGATTTAATATATGTTCTTCCTTTTGCTGTTTTAAGTCCCAGAAAATTTTCGATATATGCTGATATTGACGGGTGATATACATTCTGGTAGGCGCCATTCGGTTTCGTACGATCATTTTATGTCGATTTCCCATCAACGGAGACGAAGATGGTGCCGCTGCTGCCTTGACCCAGTAAGCAGGTAAGTTTTCAACTCTTTCGCACGCTTTGCAAGTAGTGTACTCTGTTCGATTCCTGTCTGTCGCCTATCTCTTTTTGTGTCTTCCTGTGCTCTCTAAACAGTGACAAAATGTTTTAACGTAATTATGCAGTACATTTGTTTCAATTATTTTATAACTACGCTTTTTCTCTTTGCTTATATTTCTAAATGTTATCAGTTATGGCCCAAAGTAACAGGACCACATCGAAGTGCCGAGCGAGAAGTAGGCCAAAAGGTGTTTGTAGCCGATTTTAAGGTATCACCTTTCAAATATTTTTGGAAAAGCTGGGGGGGGGGGGTCTAAAAAAGTCTTAAGTAACGATAGCTGTAGTCTGGGCCCACGCTTGAACCTGTGAGTGGGAAGCACTGTATTGCGACGTTCAGTGGCTTAGGTGTATCAGTTAGGCTTATCTTTCGCTGTACCTAACACTGTACGTGTAAAAGTTTAAGTTAATGTATGAATTACAATAATCTTATGTATTCGAAATTACTTTTGCAGCTACGTAATTATCCTTGCGATACGAGAATTACTATGCATAATTGTAAAAAAAAACTGACACAATGTAATCGAGCATTAATGGAATCATAAAATATGTAGGTAAAATATAGTCAAACACAACATTAAACAAGTTGTGTGTGTGACTAAATTTTGCCCATATTTTTCATGATTCTATACAATACAACGGGGATGTCTCACCCGAGAGCGTTTGTGGAGTGAATTGTTGGTATAAACAGTGCGGTAGAAAGTACATTTTATGCTACTGCTTGGTGAAATATTACACGGTACTAACTGACACGACATGCATATACTTTGGCAGGCATTACTCGCTTTGAGGTTACAAGGCTGGTTATTTGGAAGACATAAGTTTTTGAGAAAGATTAAATAGTTAACTCATGATAACAGTGAACATTACTTATTAGTTTTTACAAAAAATCGAGGGCCCTGCTACTAAGTAATTTGGACAACTTCTTACAGCACGGGTTTGGATGCGCAGATCCGAAGTGAATTTGCGTGGCTATGAAGCTGACTTGTCGAAATGCCACCCGCCATAAATACAAAAAAAAAAGTGCAAAATAATATATTTTATGTGTTTACAGACATTGAAACAGTATGTACTGCAATGGATTAGTTTCTGATACAAATACTTTTCTTTAATTTACATATTTATTAACGTTGCGCTTAAAAAGATCTGTTTTTGACTATGTATGCAGGCCGATTACCAAACTGGAAGGCTGTAACTGTATGGGACTGCGTATGGGATTTTTTAAAATTAACAAATTCTCTAGGGAGATAGCTTATTGGAAAGTAAAATGGGTGTACTTGACTCAGTATCTTGTCGAATGACGGTCTTTGGTATTAAGACTGTTTGATCGTTCGTATTCTACAGTAAGAGAGCTAAGTTTATCTTATTGCACCGTTTTGAACAAAAACTGAATGAACAGGCACATTGCAATATTGTGAGTTTGTGAGTTTCATTTTCGTGTTATTAAGTGATTGTGCTATGTCCAACACACACACACATTTACACTCACACACACACATTTACACACACACACATACACTCACACACACACACACATTTACACGCAAAACACATTTACACTCACACACACTCACATTTACACTCACGCACACACAATTACACACACACATTTACACTCACACATTTACAAACACACATTTACACTCACACACGCGCGCACACACACATTTACACTCACACACATACACACACGTTTACACTCACACACACATTAACACTCACACGCACATTAACACTCACACGCACATTAACACTCACACACACATTAACACTCACACACACATTTACACTCACACACACACACACACATTTACACATACACACATTTACACACACACACACACACACACACACACACACACACACACACACACACACACACACACATATAAACACTCACTCGCTCGCACTCAGTATCGCTATCTATATGCCGGGATCGAGTGTTAAACGACGACTGCAGATAAGGTACTGTTATTTAATTTAGGTATATACTTATTTTATTAATTGTTCTGCGTTTTATTTATTTATTTCTTATTTAAATATTATTTATATGGGTTTAAAATCAAGCACTTATATGTGTTTGTGTTGGTAGGAGAAGATACAAGATAGGAATTATGTACGTGAGTTTACAGAGCATTGCCATATGTTATTTGCAGGTAGGGACCGAATAGTTACGTGATGTCTTGCTGTAATCATGCGAATGTTACTTCATTTTATTGCCTGGACTTGACAGTCTTTTGATATACTGCAATCAGAGGATAAAATACGCATTTATTTGAAGATAGTAAGTACATATATCTTCATATATATATATATATATATATATACATATCATTTTATGTTTTTATAACAAACTAAAGTCATAATGTCAGCCGTTTGAAAAAAGTAATCGTGAACTGCATTAAGGTAACGTTATGGAAGTCTAAGGGACGTAAGGAAGAAACCTTGTGACTTAATCTGTAAAGAATAGGTCTGAAGATAACTATTTATTAGTCGAAACATGTAGCCTACATATTACGTTGTGTAATAAAACAGTTGTGCTGACGTACAAATTAGTATTACAATACGTATCCAAGCACTTCGTGATGTCTTCATTCAGAAATGAATTATAACAATGCCAGTAGGTCATAGACCCATAATATTTATAATCTGCTCTCCGTAACTAATTTCACACGCGTGGTTTCAGTAATTAATTAGTTCTTATAATAAAACCAACTAGATGCACCAATTTCTCAAATTTATATTTGGAATAAAATTCTGCATGTTTCGGACAGTTCCTCTGTCCGTCATCAGGAGTTTTTCACTGTACATATACCATTATTGTGTGTACAGTGAAAAACTCCTGATGACGGACAGAGGAACTGTCCGAAACATGCAGAGTTTTATTCCAAAAATAAATTTGAGAAATTAGTGCATCTATTTGGTTTTATTATAAGAATTTTTTTCACGATGTCTGGTCACCTGAACGTCAAATTAATTAGTTATTACAACCAAACCGGAAGCTACAGAAAATGCTCGCACGGCGTTAATATTTTTATTTTACACCACAGAAAGTGTATTAATAATTGAATATATCTTATCATACGTAATATTACGGTTATTAAATAATGTGGCGCCAGTAGCGTTCCCACATCGACCATGTTGTTACTACTGGCTGCAGAAAATTAAAAGTGTGCAGTGCTGGGAAATGCTACAGTGGAATAACTGCCACACCAAGTTATGTGAAAGTAGGCGAACTGATTCTAAAGGCGAAACTGGCTTACCTACCGATTCTTTCACAGATGTAGATACAGAGCGGCATGTACAGCAGCGCACTGAGCTTAGGAGCCTACTATTTTACTTTGTAAGTGAGAAAAGTAAGTTAAATTATGTGGGCACGTCACCTTTAACGTGTTTGAAGAGTTTAAAGTGTTTCTGCCTATCGTTAACAGAAAGGAAAGAGTTAATAGAAGAATACATCTGTACTGCAGACAGTTTTGGATTTGTAGTGGTCCGTTTGTTTGCTGTATTAAATTAAAGATGTATAATAGTGAAACCTCAAGTCATGAAGCCATACAAGTACAAGTAAGTTGTCTGTAATGTTGCAGATGGAAGGAGACGCTACATATTTTATTTATAGATTTTAAGATACGACAGTGTTGCTGCTGTTGAAACATTTTATCTCTATTGTGCGTCATCCCCGTTGTGTTTTGTACAATAGTAGGAGTTAGGAATGTTAACACTTACAGTCGAACACAACTATATTTTTTTAAACTTGGATCCGCATACTGATCAGCTGACCCACACAACCGCAAACCACAGGTAGCAGACAAGAAGTAGCGGTACACGACTCACCAACGGGACTGTACAATAGTAGGAGTTAGGTATGTTAACACTTACAGTCGAACACAACTATATATTTTTTTAAAAATATACAGAACTTGGATCCGCATACTGATCATCTGACCCACACCACCGCAAACCACAGGTAGCAGACAAGAAGTAGCGGTACACGATTCACCAACGGGACTGGCATACTCCACCTAAAATCCACCACCACCACTCGGGCAAAAAATACGGCCAGAACAATGACCAGCCTCAACCCAGCTGCATACGCACACCCCCTGGTCAACAAATAATTAAACAGGTTAAAAAGTGACAAGGAACAATAACAAGGTCACGGCTGGACCCTTTCTCAGTTACTCAGCGCCTCAACACAAGGCGTAACCTATATTATTCTCACTGATTGTACATATTATAGCCTAAGTAATTATACTTATATATTATATTATAATCCCTAGCATAAGAAATAACCCCTATGGGAGAAAAACGATATCCAACCAGATACATCCGGGACCATACTACCCCGTTATATAATGAGACCTCGAACCCGCCCCATTACGCCCCAAGACCACTACACGCATCCTAGTATAGCCTAAGCTGAAAGTCCGACCACAACCTGATGATGGCCCACATATAGGGCCGAAACATGTCGTTGTTGTAAACTCCTATAATGTAATAACAAATATAGTTGTGTTCGACTGTAAGTGTTAACATACCTAACTCATAACATTTTATCTCGTTCGCGTGTTAATCTTTTCACTCAGAAACTTCCCCTTGTCATTTTTCGAGATTTATCAATCGATGGCACTGCAAGCAGTAAGTGTTTTGTCTGAAAGGGGAGACAACGCCCGAGGAATTAGTGCCGTCGACGGTGGAGGATTGTGGCGACGGGTATGCTGCTTGGTACTGAGGCACAGAACACAATGTGAACATACCCCAGGCTAAGTAGGGATCACATTTCCCAAATTGCAGTCGTCTCTCTTGTGACGTGTTCGACTATAAGAATACTTAAATCTGACGCTTTTTAAAGAATGCTGTGGAGAACATTTTGTGGGTATCATGTTTGAAACCATTTTCTGTGAAACGAGTACCATAGTGAATTTAATTCAAACAAATCAGTTAAGATTTTAATTACAATTCCTAATGTTTGACATGTCGTGTTTATGTATGTTCATGTGCATGTAGTGGTGAAATATGAACATGTGACACCTCAGAGCTGCAAACCGTACTGCGATAGACACACGTGATCATGGATCTTAGCTCTAACTGTTTGGGTGTTAGTTTTATCGGTACTTACTTACTCCATGGTTCAGAGTCCTTCTTGAGCAGCTAACTGGTTTGCAGCTAGTCAAGAAATACCCCGCATTTCACGGAACCCGAAGGTTCATTACCGCACTCACAAGCGTCCGCCACCTGTCTCTATCCTGGGCCAG
>Ga0123354_10021082_pt1 | contig 10267 bp, 6 predicted proteins | sample TergutLab28metaG_2_FD_97872 | JGI IMG/M metagenome (GOLD analysis project Ga0123354, IMG submission 97872) | Labiotermes labralis P4 segment gut microbial communities from Petit-Saut dam, French Guiana - Lab288 P4 | ecosystem: Host-associated > Arthropoda: Insects > Digestive system > Gut ...
ATCAGACTTCGGGCAATATAGCGGTATTCGACGATGACGTGATTCGTTTCCTTGATTTTGGCAACCAATTCAGCAAAATCTTCGCATTGGCGGGCGCCGATATTAAGAATATCTACCAAAAATTAGCTAAGAAATTGTCCGGCAAAAAACCGGGCGAGCCCGATCTACCTGAAGTACGCAAACTCAAAACCGCTATCCGGCGCAGCGAAGCTATGGCTGCTGCACGTTACCTGGGAGTGCCCGATGATCACGTACATTATCTGGAAATGCCTTTCTACGAAACCGGTACCGTAAAGAAAAGCGAACTGAGCGAAGCCGATGTACGAGTAATCATCGATCTGCTACAACAGGTGCAACCACAACAGGTATATGCCGCCGGCGATCTTTCTGATCCGCACGGCACGCACCGAGTATGTACCAATGCCATATTAGCCGCTTTGCATGAATTGAAGAACGAACCGTGGATGAAAGACTGCCGTGTGTGGCTCTATCGCGGCGCATGGCAGGAATGGGATCTCGACCAGGTGGATATGGCCGTTCCGCTCAGCCCCGAAGAGGTTTTGATTAAACGCAAGGCTATTTACAAACACTCGTCGCAAAACAACGGACCTGTATTCCCCGGCGCCGACCCGCGAGAGTTCTGGCAACGGGCCGAAGAACGCAACCACTCAACCGCCGTGATGTACGATAAACTTGGAATGGCCGAATATCAGGCAATTGAAGTATTCGTTAAATATATGATAGAGTAGAGACGTAAGGCCTTACGTCTCTACTGCTATTTCGGTATACCGAAATGCATGTCTGCAAAATCCATAAAACACTTCCAGTCGTATTCGGTAACATCGTGCACCCCTTCCCTGATATGGTAGCCTACATCATTCATGATGGGTTGGTGAAGGGGAGGATGTACGTTGGTACCCAACCCTTTGAGGCCATATAATTCGAATGCCGGTCCGGCATAAAATCCTGAAAGGAACTCGCCTTTTGGATCAGCCCATTGATCTTCCACAGCACTGGCAATATAAACCTTGCGTGGAGACATCAGGGCTATGAGTTCGTGCTGGTCGAAAGGCAGGTTAGTCTCGTTGTTGGCATACAGGTTAAAAGCCGGACAAAACCAGTGGGGAAAAGAACTCGTAATACGGGCAACCGTCTCGCCGAATACCCGTTTGGACATGGCCGCACCGCCACAACCCGATTCGTTGGCGATGACAATTTTGAACCGTTTGTCCTGTGCACCAGCCCAAAGCGCTGCTTTCCCATGCCGGGAGTGTCCCATGGTGATGATTTTGTTCATATCAACCCGTTTCTGAGTCTGGAGATAATCCGCAATGCGGCTCGTACCCCATGCCCATGCGCCCAATGCCTGCCACTGATCGGGCGCTTTCTGTCCGGATTGATAACCCGGAAATAAGGATACTATGCTTTGTTCCTCCATACCCGGACGGTCAGAATAAATATCCTGATAAAACATGGTGGCAATTCCATAACCGCGCTCAATAACTTGATCAAAACACCAACGGGTCGACTGGTTACCGCGTTCCCAATCAGCATGACCGGACGCTGCAAGCCGGGCGAAAGATGATGAATATTCAATGGTAGGATCGGCAAAGGTACTGTGGTTGCCATTAAAGTTATAGGCAACAAAAACCGGCACTTTTCCTTTGGTCTGATTGGGAAGCACCAGCAGCAACAGGGCTTCTATCTTTTGATTACCGTTGGCGAAAACAAATTTCACCTGTTTACAGGTTGCCATTCCACTCATAAAGTTCGGATTTTCCGACACCGTTTCGTAGGTCACGCTGATTTTGTCCTTTGGCGTGCGGCCAAATACCTGCGAGGCAAAAAACTCAAGGATTTCAACGCGTCGCTGGTTTTCCCACTGTTTGACCGTAGTTACCTTCTTCCCGTCATTGAAGGTCAGCGGATCGGTTGGGGTAAAAACAGGGACTTTCGATTCATCATAATTGATGCCTTCCTGTTGCGCGAAAGAACCCCAAGCCAAAAAAAGAAATACGATGGATAAGATAAAATATTTCATTTTGTGAGATATTTTCAGGATTTGCTATTTACATCATTAATATAAAGATTCACCTCTTTCTCTCAGCGGAGTCATCCATTGCGTCTGTTTGTCAAAATTTCTTGACATTTTGTACGGTTTGATATGGTTGGCAACTTTTTCACCAACGATTTCAATTTTGTTGAGGTCATATTGTCCCATCCCTGCATCGGCGCAGAAATTCAGGTATCCGATGATGGCCGGGTCAATACCCATCAGTTCAACCCCTACACGGTCAACCGCCAACCAATCCATACCGGCAACACATACTCTGTGGTCAACCGTGGTTCCCTGGGTGGGGCCGTCGCCTTCCATACCGTCATAACCATCAATGAATGCCAGATCGGGACGGATGTGGTATGCCATGTTGAACAGATTATAGTTGATTCCTCTGAATCCGTTACCGTGTACAATCGCTTTGTCGGATCTGGTTCCTGCTACACGGTTTCTACCGGAAGCAAAGCCGGGATCTTTGACTGGCGCTCCCAACACTACATTCTTTAATGACAGTGTGGCAGTAATACGGTCATGGGTTTTCATACGGGCCACAGACATAACAAAAGTATTGCGATCCGTCAGTAATGAAGACATTCGTACAGGTTTCGGACGAAAATCCAATTCATCCAACACAAAGAGAAGATGAGAAGGATTATCATCTATATCAATGAGTCTAACTTTGTATTTATCAGCCACAGGAATATAACCATAGTTATCGTATGCAACCATTGCCGGGCCATCGGCCGTGGATTCGGCAATGACAACATTTTCTAATTTGTTAATTGATTTGTAAAATTCCAAAATCCCTTCAAGCGTCTCTTTGTGGGTGGCGCTTAATTGTATGGATGAGGAAACCATATTGGGCTTAACAATGATACGTTTGTTTCCTGCTGCCTGAGCAATCTCTTTTGAAAAAGGCTGTAAGGAGCGGAATGCCATATCTGCCCGATTGGCTCCGGTAACGAGCGATACCCGTGAATTGACATCAACGGTTACTTTGGTCTGTTCGGCCAATGATTTCATAGCGTACGTGGGTATTGTTGCGGCGGCAATACTGCCAAATAATGAGGTTCTGATAAAATCCCTCCGGTGCAATTTGTTCATACTATTTTTGTTTTAAGATTATTATTTAACAGGAATATGCGACAAAAGTAATAAAAAATACTGCAACCGGAAAAATTTATCATAAAAAAAATATGTAAGTGATTTTTTTCTATTTTTGCGACATAAAAAAACAAAAAAAAATTAACGAACATGGTAAGAATCTGCATGTTGTTATTTATGTTTTGGGGCGGATGCCTGCTTGCTCAGGATATCGGACGCCAGCAATTAACTGACAGTTCTGCTGTCAGATATTTGCGACAGGCCGACAAACAATCGGTGCTTTATTATGGTAAAGAACAAGAATGGTCGTCGCGTACAACCAACCACCCATACCTGAAAGACGAGCTATATGCAAAAGCCCGCCTGTCATATCATCAGGTAATATACCCTGAAGTTTTGCTCAGGTTGGATTTGTGTCGGGATGAGTTGATCACTATCTCGCCCGGATTTCGCAATATCGTTTTATCTCCCGAAAATGTCGATTTCGTTGAACTGCATGGTCGGCACATCATTTATTTCCGCTCAGACGGTTTGCCCGGTTGTCCTTCGTCCGGATATTACATTCTGTTACATTCAGGAAACAGTAAAATTTTGGAAAAACAAACCGCTATGTTGATGATGGAAAGTGAGGCTGGCAGCAGAATGAGATATTATTATGCGTTTTCGACCCGGTATTATCTGTATAAAGACGGTTTTTATTACACTATAAGAAATCAGCGGGGATTATTGAAAGTGTTGAGTCCTTACAAGAAAGAACTGAAACGATTTATTTCGGACAATGGTTTGCTATTCAGGCAAAACGCTGAAACATTCCTTACCCGTACAGTAAAAGAATATGAAAAAATAACCGGCTCGTTATGAAAAAGAGTTTACCCATATTATTGATTTTGATGTTTTCCGGTTTTTCGGTTTTCGCGCAACAGCATGTAACCGTCCGGTTGTTGGGACAGCCGATGGCTGATTTGTTCGAAGCCATCGAAAAACAAACCAATTACCGGATTTATTGCGCTCCTGAAGTTTCGGATTCCTTAACAGTATCTGTAGACGAAACGAATGCAGATCCGTTGGCGCTCATTCGGAAAACATTGCAAAATACGTCTTTTCAATTGTCTGTATTTCAAAACACTGTTTACATCATCAAGAACAGGGCTTTACTCACGGCATTGCCGGAAAGTTTTTACCGAAAGTCTGCTGTCACTACAGACAATAGCCTGCCCCAATTTGAGCGGGAGACAAAGGCTTCATCAGAAACGCTGATTTATGCTATCGGCAACCCGAACGCGCCATCGACCACTGATGTGGTTATGACGGGAGTGGTGACCAATTTTAAGACCGGCGAAACAATGCCGGGCGTCACCCTGTTACTCGAAGATCCCCTTATTGGAACCACTACCGACGCTTTTGGATTCTATTCTTTACGTTTGCCTTCGGGACGTCGCGAATTGATCATCCGTAGCGTGGGAATGAAAGATTCCAAACGGCAACTGATGCTTTTTTCCGACGGTAAATTAGATATTGAACTGGAAGAACAGATTTATTCGCTTTCCGAGGTGTCTATTTTGGCTGATAAGATAGACAATATCCGGTCGGTGAGTGGAGGTATGGAACGTCTTCAAATGAAAACCATTAAAAATATACCTACCGTTTTGGGTGAAGCTGACATCCTTCGGATCGTTATGACGCTTCCGGGCGTAAAATCGGCAGGAGAAGTATCGAGCGGATTCAATGTCAGAGGCGGCGCAACTGACCAAAATCTGATTCTTTACAACGATGGCACCATTTATTCGCCGACGCACATGTTCGGTTTGTTTTCAACTTTCAATCCCGATATAGTTGACAATATGGAATTGTACAAAAGCGGTATTCCGGCCAAATACGGAGGTCGGATTTCATCCGTTCTGGATATCAGTTCTAAAGATGGGAACAGGAAAAAATTTCAGGGCGCTGCCAGCATAGGATTGCTCACCAGTCGGCTTACTTTGGAAGGTCCGCTGTTCAAAGGGAAAGGATCGTTTATTGTTGGCGGACGGACAACATATTCGGACTGGCTGTTGGGAATGATTCCCGAAAAGAGCGGCTATAATAATGGAACCGCCGGTTTTTACGATTTGAACGGATCGGTGAATTATCGAATCAACGAAAACAACAGCGTTTATCTGACCGGTTATTACAGTCGAGACCGCTTCAGTTTCACCGACATGGATCAATTTGCCTATCAAAACGCCAATATTTCAGCCAAATGGCGACATATTTTTAACCCGCAGTTTACGAGTACGTATGTTGTCGGATATGATCATTACAGTTACAACAACAAGGATATAACGGATGTTTTCAACGCTTATCAGTTGGATTACGAAATCAATCAATTTTTCGGGAAAGCCGATTTTTCGTATTATCTGAATAACGAACACACGCTGAATGCCGGATTTAACACCATATTATACAACCTGAGTCCGGGAAATTATCTGCCGGCGCATCCGCTATCGATCATCAAGGAAGAGAAGCTGATCACCGAAAAATCGCTGGAATCGGCAGCGTATCTTTCCGACCAATGGGAAATATCGCCGGAGTTGACGGTGAGCGCCGGGGTCAGATATTCGTTGTTTAACGTGTTGGGGCCGCGCGTTTTTAATGTTTATTCGCAGGAGTATCTTCTTCCTTCGCTGGCAACGGTTCAGAGAACCGACTCGGCTGGCAACGGAATGTTGAAAACATGGCACGGACCGGAGTTTCGCTTTTCGCTGCGGTATATTCTCGACGACAACACATCGGTAAAAGCGGGCGTGAATACGATGAGGCAATACATTCACAAGGTTTCCAATACCTCCGTCATGTCGCCGACCGATACGTGGAAGTTGAGCGACATCTCCATTCGTCCGCAAACAGGAACCCAATATGTGGTAGGATTGTTCCGGAATTTCGCAAAGAACACGGTCGAAACATCCGTCAAAGCGTATTTTAAGACGATGAAGAACTACTTAGATTATCGCGGCGGAGCCGAACTGTTAATGAACCCGCACCTCGAAACGGAAGTGGCCGGCGTTAAGGGGAAAGCATACGGAGTGGAAGTGATGGCCAAAAAGACGCAGGGAAAGCTGAATGGATGGGTAAGTTACACATGGTCGCGTGCCTTGCTGCACCGGCACGAGGAACTATCCTCTTCGTCCAATTCGAACAACTGGTATCCGGCTGATTTTGACAAGCCGCACGAAGTGAAATTTGTCGGAAACTTCAAATTGACGCACCGTTACAGTTTTTCGCTGAATTGTGATTATAGCACGGGAAGACCTATCACTCTGCCGAAGTCTAAATATTGGTTGGAACGTACTCCATACGTATATTTTTCGGAAAGAAACAAATATCGGATTCCCGATTTTTTCCGTATTGACATCTCGTTTAATATCGAAGCAGGGCATCATCTCACTAAATTGACGCATGGTTATTTTAATATCGGCGTGTATAACGTGACGGGACGTAAAAATGCCTATTCTGTCTATTTCATTTCGGAAGGCAATAACATTCAGGGATATCAAATGTCTATTTTTGGCGTTCCGATTCCGTATGCATCATACAATATAAAATTTTAAAAATATGAAAAATGTAAGCCCCACCCCATCCCTCCCCAAAAGGGAGGGAGCAGCAGACAAAACCAAGTTCCGTAGTAACGACAGCCATCCCTCCCTTTGGGGGAGGGCTGGGGTGGGGCTTCTTTGCCTCGTCCTGTGTGGTTGCATTACCGAATACAACCCAAAAGGAATAGACGAAGAAGAGGATATTCTTGTGGTTGAAGGCATCATCACCGACGATGAATCCTATATTACGTTGAGTCGGAGCCTAAATTTGACCGTAGGGGAAGCGTCTACACAGTATGTTTACAATGCCAGAGTATATGTGGAATGCGACGATGGCGGTTCGATATTATCGGAATCCCCAAGTTGCGGCAGTAACGGATACTTTGACTATAACAGTAACAGGTACGTGATCAATACAGGCAAACTGAATCCTGAACACAAATATCGTCTGAAAATCGAAATTGATGAGGATGTATATTGTTCCGATTATTCGTATCCGATACAAACGCCCGAAATTGACAGTATTTTCTGGGCAAAAAGAGGGAAAGGGCAACCGGTGATGATCTATGTAGCAACACACGAACCGAGAGGCAAAGTTCTCTATTATCGTTGGTCATACAAGGAAGATTGGGAATATTTTGCTAATTACTATTTGGAGAATTATCCTTATTACTGTTGGGACAAGGCAAACAACAGGGACCTGTTGCTCGGCAACACCGAAAAAACAATCTTCGGTAAATTGACCGACAAGATTACCGAAATTGCTCCATCGAATATAAAATTATCCTACCTGTATCGGATAGACGTCACGCAGAATGTGATCAGCAAGCGGGCGTTTGATTATTTTGCCAACATCAAAAAGAATGCGCAGCAAACCGGCAGCATATTCGCTCCCATTCCATCGGAATTAAGGGGGAACATCACTTGTACAACCGATCCCGAAAGGCCGGTGATCGGGTATGTGGATATTTCGACGACCACGAAAAAGTGCCGGTATATTTCCTTTACCGAAGGGGCTTATGAATCTCCTGGTTTTAACAGAGATTGTGAGTTAGTTCCGAGAGACAGTTTAATGAAGTGGTACGACCATATTCCGAACGAGTATGTATTAACAAACCCCCGTGAAGTAGAACTCTCTCCAATGGCAATACCTTATTACATAAAGGTGAAATGCGTGGATTGTACCTATTATGGCGGCGTCGCACAAAAACCGGATGATTGGCCGCCGGATAATCATCATTAAGTGAATTCAAATGAAAAAATATTTTTGTTGTATATTATGGGTCTGTATTACATGGAATATTCATCTTTTAGGGAATATCGGGAAAGATGAATTACGCGAACGGATCTATGTGCAAACGGACAAACATTTGTATTTGGCCGGCGAACCGATATTGATGAAGTTTTTGACCACAGACATGGAAAAAATTCCGCTCGTTTTCAGCAAAGTAGCTTATGTGGAATTGATTGGCGATTCAGTTGCACGGGCGCAAATCAAAGTTGAACTGACGGATGGGACAGGTTCAGGACGAATGCTGCTGCCCGCCGATTTGCCCACTGGATATTATCGTTTGATCGCTTATACCCAATATATGAGAAATGAAGGAACCGATGTTTTTTTCGAAAAGAATATCGCAGTGTTGAATACGTTTCAATCTGGCTATCATCCTGTGGACGAAGAGATAGAATCGGAACATCATTTTCCGGCAGCCGGAGAAAATGATTCAGGTACAATTTCGCTGCAACCGAATCGGACAAGCTATTCAACGCGCGATCAGGGAGAACTGATAATAACCGGCTTGCCCGAAAATATTCATACGCTTTCCGTAACCATTGCGGGTAAGGAATTTGTCCCTGTTGCCGAGACCAATGCATCACTGTTCAGGAAGAACTTAATGAAAAAATCGGACGGCAATACAAATACCGTCCCACACAGAGAATTTCTTCCCGAATATGAGGGACATATCATAACAGGTAAAATTGTTGACAACCAAACAGGAAAGGAGGTAGTCGAGACCATATTACCGGCTACCACCGGTAAATTAATGCCAACGCCAACGCCAGCGCCAGTGCCAAAGCCAGTAGACAGCACTCCTGATCATGTGAAAGTTTTGGATTCTTTACTGCGGAGACTGCAACAAAACACATTAGATGAGAATTTTCAAAAAAAATTACAGAACATCATTGTAAACGTTGAGCAATTGAAGTCCAGTGAACCGGAAAAAATCAGCGATGATTTTACCGATTTCGAAGCTGTATCTAATGAAAATAATTCGATTTCGACTGCTGCTGCGACTTCTACTGTCCTTGCTGTACCCGGCGAAGGGATTCGGTTTTTTTCGGGACAAAATACCGAAACGGGAGATATCCGTTTTTTTACGACGGGAATTTCCGGAACGAAAGAGGTTGCCACTGTCGTATATTCGGCAGGCGAAAAATATCGGGTAGACGTTCAATCGCCTTTCGTATCAAGATACGTTCCGAAATCAATATCCACATTGTATATCGATTCGGTTTACTACAATCAGTTGCTTACACGAAGCGTTGCATTGCAGGTGTTTCGTTACTTTTCGGATGATCCGTCAGAAAATCAAAACATTTCAGAATCATATTACAAATTGAAACCATCAATGAGTTACCCATTGGATGAGTACACCCGGTTTACGACGATGCGGGAGGTTTTCATTGAATTTATCATCGGTGCGCGATTCCGCAGAAACGCCGGCAAACAGGAATTGTCTGTATTTGTCAAAAGGGGAGATAACTACACTTACGGAATGATGCCACTCGTTTTGCTTGATGGAGTGCCTATTACTGATCACGATGCTATTTACAATTACGATCCCCTTACCGTTGAACGAATCAATACTTATTACGGTCCATATACATTGGGAGGGTACATATTTGACGGAATCATTGAACTGATGACCTATCGCCGGCTTCATGAGAATTTGAACCTGAACAGGTCTTCACAAATTATAACTTATGAAGGGCCACAACTACCTTACCGGTTAAATACTCCCGATTATTCTGAAGATAAAAACCGCCGAAGTCGAATGCCCGACGGCCGTCATACTTTGCTTTGGAATCCCGATGTCTGGACAGATGGAAAAACCTCTATTCGTTTACCTTTCGATACTTCCGACCTTACCGGCGAATTTCAGGCGACTGTGGAAGGAATCACCAATGACGGAAAATTCATATCTGCAACGTCGTTTTTTAAAGTCGAACGTTAATTGTAATAACAATTTTAGTGTAATTATTCTAATTCCATAACATACACTCCTTTGGCAGGTATATATATATCTTTTTTCAAATCAATAATTTTTCCCGAGACAATCTCTTTTCCCGAAACGGCATCACCCAACACTTCCCAATATTTTTCGGGCGAGAGGCTTTGTTCCTTGTCGGAACCGTTCAAAATGACCAATACACGGCTGTTGTTTTTGATGCGGGCGTATACATAGCATTGCGTTCGCCAATCGGGAGCGTAATGTATTAATTGTCCGCCTGCTACGGCAAGATTGGTTTTGCG
>Ga0123354_10021083_pt1 | contig 10266 bp, 7 predicted proteins | sample TergutLab28metaG_2_FD_97872 | JGI IMG/M metagenome (GOLD analysis project Ga0123354, IMG submission 97872) | Labiotermes labralis P4 segment gut microbial communities from Petit-Saut dam, French Guiana - Lab288 P4 | ecosystem: Host-associated > Arthropoda: Insects > Digestive system > Gut ...
CCAATAGCGTGACTTCTTGCATTGGAAGATGCGCAAAGCTTATTGGTTACTTTCAAATCGATATCCTGCTCGACCAATCGCGTACATGTATGGAAAATGGCTACCATATCGTCTGAATAATAATATAATGTAAAAATATTTATGTTATAAAACAGGATGAATTGCAATTATATTTTGAAAAAATAAAGTTAAACATATGCAAAAGGCAAAATTTTAATTCGTTATACTGGAAGTTCTAAATTCGTTAAAATGAAATGTTTTAACACACATTAAATAGGGAAAAAGGAAGGGGCCTAAAAATAATTTCGCAATTCTGAACATTTCATTATACTGGCGTTTGTTACAGCGACATTTTACTGTATGTTGTTTCATTACGCCCTAATCCTCATGAGTTATCACCATGTAATCATCACCAAGGAACAATGCACATGAAAAGGATATTGAAGGAATGTGAAGAAGATATTCATACCTGATAATAATATTTCAACACCCAACATAGGCCACGAACATACTGAAAAGCCACTCTGTATCTGAACTCAATGTTCTCTGTAGCCACATCAAATTTGGACTCATAGTATCTGTCTTTGAAGCCATCTTCCCATAACCGAACCTCATCATGGGTTTCTTCTTCTTCATCATCAGAATCTTTATTCATCTCATCAGACTTTCTCTTCTGTCCTCCACTACCCTATACAACACAAAAAAAAAATCAGCTGTATCTTTTATACAGTATGCTACATGGTTAAGGCATTGTCTTGTAATTTTGGGCGAAAAAAAAAAAGTCTGAAATTCCACTACGGCGAAGTTTGATATTGTGGCCATATGGGTTACAGCACTGTATGGCCCAACAGGTACATATCAACATTTTGGAAGAAGATCTTCCAACTATCTTCTGGAATTATGATGATGGAGGCAGTGTTCCTGTGAAGTGGCAGTACACACCTAGTAGACCAATTAGTTGGTGTAATAAAACAGACAACAATAGAAAAACATGATATTTAAAGTTTATGTAAAGCTGTGCTGTCTGCTGTGGTATTTGTTAGTTTTGACTTCTGTAATAACAATAAGATACTTCACAGATAACAGATATATGTACACTACTATATGACATTAATAGCAGGATGGATAGAAGCAAAAAGGACTGATATAGCAACTATAGGGATGGAAGAGTGACAAAGGCCAAGTAGTTGGGACAGACTGACTGCAGTCTCTTCATCGCAGAAGAAATACACCACCCACATGCTTTCAGTCTGGGTCACTCTACTGTGCGAAGCTCATATGCCAATATGACTTTCAAGTATAACCTATACAAACTGAAACAACTTCAATGAAAACTTAGGGAACTTTTTTAAGATACTGGCATAGAAATGTATTAAAGGATTAAAAATTAATGATGTTGTGAAGTTTTCATGCTTGAGAGGCAAGAAGTTTCTTATGTGGGGATGTATTAAAACAGCAGTGTTTAATGTTAATCAAATGAGAGATTTCTGGTACTTCTTAACCGGGGACATCTTGAGTGAGTTTCACTGTATTATGTAAAGATATGTTTCATATGTACTTCATACAAATGTAAAACCTGAGTTCTTCACACTAATATTCTAACTATTCTCCCTGAATATGGCCGAACAGGCTGAAAGAAGTACCAAAGGACCATGTACAGCACAGTTGTGATGGACAGCTGTTGCGCTTTGTTGGTTGCACTACTAGCTAATACTGCAGTTCACATTACAAATACCACTACAATGTTTCTTTACTTTGAGACTACTAATTTAAGAATGGCACATAATAAAAACTTAAAATAATGGTACAGTACAGCCTAAAAAAACATACCTTGGGAGGTCAAAGATTCTGAAACGAAGTTCACTGATTGGAATCTCCAAAAATGTTGATTATAAAAAGGAGTGAAACCTTTATAAGATATGTAAAAAACAACCGTTATGTGACACAGAAAACATTTGCTGCTATAAAAACATAACACAGTACAGAATACCCACGACAGTAACATGTCCTCTAAAATACACTGCAAGTCTCTTCTAATGAGAGTTAAGTTACAGCATAAAAAATGTTACAGTAAATAATCCTTATAGACAGATTTGCATTTGGCAACATAAATACAGCATGCAGAATCAAACACATGTTTTTAAAGACATCTCATTGTAGCTACTGACAACACAGGAGTATAAAAAGCATCTGAAATTGACAGTGAATCAACATTCATAAACTAGAACTCAACAGGCCAATTACAAGCTACCACACAAGCTGATGATACTGTAAATTCCTGTGTGGTAGATTGCAAATGCCATCTTAACATGGTGTCTCAAATGCCTACTGCTGAACAAACATGAGGTTGTGCAGAAGTGTCAACATGCTGATTTTCACTATAGATACAGAATGTATTACTGCTTCTGATTAACATTATCAATGACAGTGGTTTCCAGTTTCACTCTTGCTAGCAGTCCAAACTTTGTAGCAATGTCCAAAGCTCTGCATTTACTAGTACCTGCCATGACCCTATGACCACTAACAGCTCACATACATACCACATGGAGGCTTCTCAATATGTAATAACACAGCAACACCACTACATAATCCCATTAGGCACTGAAGTTCTGAAACTACAAGTGGGGTAGAGAGGAACAAACTTCCACACTGCATGCCTCCCTTCCCTTCTCCATCTGTTTTTACAGCTATGCTGTGCTGAGCAACACTGTATGCATGTTCTCCAGGCTTCAGTCTGACATGTGTAACAGTATTTTTTTTTTTCTACTTTTCAGCTTTCAGAAAGGGCTTCAGCCAGTGTGTAATTACATTATCAGTGGTTAAAGATAAAGAGTGCCTTTAAAATGGCTCATAATTATAGAAATATTAACAGACAGGCACTCACTGCTACAAAATAACACATGCAAGCTAAAAGAACACTGTTAAAATGCCATTCCAACGTATTTATCACACCACAACTGTAATAAAAGACTTTAAATGTATTTCCACATAACAAAATTCTGCAATTCAAACCCAATTTTCCAGCAATACCCATGCTATAAGTGGAGATCCAATGATATAAAGATTTCTAAGTTCAAATTTGTCATGAATGCACATTCTTTGCAAGTCAAACACAAAAGTAGGTACACAAGCACAAATTTCAAAACCTACAAAAATTTAAACTTTACTCATCATCAGAGAAATTCTAGTGAAGCGTGAAATGGTGCTGGCAAAATGGGTACAGAAACAACAATACCAACCATCTCCCCATGCCACTAACATACGCACATACACAATTTAAATTCCTTAAAAATAATCAATTTGTAAATGAGAACTAGTTTCAGCTGAATGTGTTGATGCTTTTTATGTTGTGTTTCTTAAAATTTTAATATTTATTCCAGAAGTCCACAAGGGTGAATTTAAAGTTAAATTTTATAATACTCACAAGGGCAAAATTCTGTAACACTAATGCTTGCAACAGAGAAATGTACTGTACTTTGGACACCCAAAAATGTGAGTCTCTGAATTTTACAATGTGGAATATTGAATGAAAATGAACCAACAGAAATACACTATGAGTATTTACCATCATTCTATTGGCATGGTCCATCATTTTTAGACTTTTTTTTTTGCGATAAATAAAGTTATGTATTACACTAAAACATACGGAACCTTTTAATATTACAAATTATAGTAATGAAGATGTTTACCTCTGGCCTCAGCATAGAGTTCAAAGCTTTTGAAGGACCTGTTCCCATCAGTTGCTGCTCCACATGACTGCTGTGATGCATGCCTTCTTTCCGCATGTGGTACGCCTCCTGTCGTGGATTTTGCACAGGCCTTACTTCCCTCCCTAAAGGCTACATGGAAGGAACCAAAATTAATATCATGACACAGATATTCATAGTCAACACTTATAGCCTAATTGTGGTAATATTACTCTGGGAGGATCCAGGAAAGAGCACATGTCCATTATGTGTCCCATTTTCCATGTCATAATAAAGCTTAAATATTGTAACACACTCACCCAACTAGCACATACCCAAAATAAAATATACATTCTTATTTTTTTAATCTCACAGTTTAGAGGGAATAAAAAATAAAATTCAAATAAAATTTGTCCACTACATTTAAAATGATGCCTCCCTCTAAAGCCCCCCTCCCCCCCCCCCAAAAGGGGGTAATAGCTGATAAAAAAATAAAAGTGATGTCAATAAGCAAGGGCTCTACCTCCTGTAATACTGCAATACTGTTATCTGTACCTCAATAGAAACCTACAATCACATTAGCAGTATTGGACAAATAAAGGTGGGTACAAACTTGTAACATTACCGCGTACCGCGACACTGTAGCGTTCCAAGTAACTGACACGATACAGAGTTACAAGCTGAACTTCCATCCCATGCCTCACGGCGTAACAGTATCCTGCGAGCATTGCACCGTGGGGTTCCCAGTTTGTCATGGGAGCCTGAGTGATGTCTTTGCAGCTAGAAACAGCTTCGTACATTTATATATATTATGCTTTAAAGAAAAAGAGAAAAGAGCGGTGGTGGTGGCAAAGGCAACTCTACACAAGCAGCGGTTCAAGTTTGCTGGCAGACTTGAATTTTCAGTTGGTCAGTGGGTTATATAAGAATTTCACCAGAATGTCTCCCAGTGAATTTGAATTTTTAATTAATTTGAATGGAGAAAAAATCTCAAAAAAGGACACAGCATTCAGAAAAGCAATTTCTGTTCAAGAAAGGTTGGCACTGACGCACTCATCGACAGGTATGTTCATTTCTTTCCCCTGTTCTTCCCATGCATCTTGCCTTCCAATTTTGTTAAAGTGCATTGGGTGTTTTGGGTCCCAAATTATTTCTTTTCTTTTATCAAGTTTGATAAATTCTATGACACTTTACTCAGTCCACTCCATTTCACAATTACCAAAATGCTCAAGAAACTGCACAGCACTACAGATTAGCACCACTCTTCAAGACAGAAGCATGAGGAATGGAAAGGTGAGAGGAGCAGATGGTGGTGACGTGTCATGTTGCACGTCCAGACCTGCTCAGGCCATAACCGTATCATCCCTTCGAAGTGACAGCCAAATACCGACAGCACACCGAACATGACCGTTACATTACTGCGTAACCAACTTTTGATACATTACATGGTCACAAGTCCCATCCACAATGTCACGATACGGTGTTACGGTATGCGGTAACATTAAAAGTGTGTACCCACATTAATGCAGCAGTACTTCTACCATGAACATGAATGCAGTATAATCCTCTGGAACATTTCATTTGTACCCATTTACCAGGCTACACTGTGTCACAACTTGGAAGATGATAGTACAGCTCTACACAGCCATGAAAACCTCAAATATTGTGTAAAAGTTGTGGTCATAACTGACTGGATGATATATGGTCAATGTGCATAGCAATTTCCTACACCAATCTGAATAAGTGCTTCCCCACCTCATCATGCAAGAACAGGACCAGAAGCCCTTTCCAAAACTCATTCTTCAATACGAGATGACAGACAAAGTCTACAAACCAAATAATTGTAAGTGCATTCAAAACAGGGCCTTATGAATATAAATTATCAACTTTTTGGTTTCACAGAATGATATTAGTTACAAAAGTTAGCCTGTCCTGATTTCAAAGCAGAAATTCAATCCAATACACTGCAATGTATGGTTAACTTTATGTTCATCACACAACCTTTTAAATTCCAATTTCATCCTATGTGATCAGGACACTTCTCAGTTTAAATGCATACTGCTGCACCTTTTCATGTTATACACTGTATTCCATACATCTGATATGCCATAAAGATTGAATTAAAAGTATGCTGTCAAGAAAGATTCCATCTACCCATGCTTGAAGTTTTGAAACAATTCTCCTCTTAAACATGTTGTCACTTTTTGATCCTTCAGAAATTTGTCTTAAATTTTTGTTCCTGAAAGCATCACAACAAAAATTCGTGAGGGAATGTACAAGGTACATCCTATTCCTAAGCTGCGGAATAATCAATGCTGGGGATGCAAGAGCATTATTTACACACGTCCTCAGAATTCTATGCACTAAGTGTTTATATTACAAAAGCCCACAGCTCTAAGGATCTGATGTAAAAGACGAATAAAGACAACTTTTTCATTATTCTAATAAATCACACGACAATATTTTACCTGCTCTTTAATTTTTGTCTTGAATTTTCATTATATAGAATCAATAGAAAATTACTGCAGTGAACATGTTCTTCCATTATATCTTCAACTGTTAGGATATGTATGTGATATTCATCTATTATAATTTCATGTTTATGTCCATCTACCACTCAGAAATTCTGTTTCTCTCCTCTCAGAAACAAAGTGTCAACACAACACTGCAGGAAACTCAACTGAGCAGTGAACAGATGGTAAAACAGAACAACAAATAGTTTATGATCAACATCGACAAGGTGTACAACATTAAGTGTGGCTAGCTTAATGATGGCCAAGAGGGTGTGATTTTTATAAGAGGGTTCATGGAATAAGGAGAGATGTCTTAGATGGGTTTCAATACATGTCTCATTCTGACACTCTGTGAAACAATAAAACATAAATGCTGCTTGAGAGGTCTATAAAACATTTGCAACTATGATGAAAATCACAGGGTGTGTGTAAACAAAAATACTTCTCAATGTGCATAATTCAATTGTGAGTAAGCCACTGGCAGTCCCTTAAACCTACAGAATCAATTAAGACAAATAAGAGTTCTGTTGCTATAAATATAGAAAATCTTAAGAACATCACGATGTAAAAGTCAATGTTTTTCCTTGAAGGCATAATGGATTACATATTAAGAGTCACTCTTTTCCATTTTGAGCATACAGGGATAACAGATTAGAACTGATTTCCTATACATAAATTTTGTAGCAGAGACTCACTTGAGGGGCAAACTGTCCTTTTGGAACCCAAGCAGGTTGCCACTGATTTATCATTTTCGTACGTCTCTTCTTTGCCCTCTCTCTTTCTTTAAAGGCAATTTCATTTTGTTGTCGTTTCTTGAAAATTTCATCTTCTACATCACCCAGATCAGCCATTATAAGCTGAACACGATTCAGTTTCACATTTCCACTATCAGTCAAGAACCCCTGGAACACAGAATATTCAATCAACTTTTGTAACTGTAATTCAGGAATCACAAGTTTGTTTGGGATGTTCCTATAATGTCAACTACATACCTTTGTAGAAAGCATTTTTTAAACACACCACTGCAGCAAGGGAGACAACAGGGGCAGAAGACAATGTATAAACAATCTACTTTCGAAGGCACAAGATTTTGATTTTATTCATTACTGTACAAGAGTATGAAAGCTAACCCTCACTTGAAGGGAAGAACACACACATGCTGACAAAAGATGTTTTAAAACAAAGTACAGCACAGAATGCATACTCATCCTTAAGAAAAAGAAAGGAACAAACAAAGGGACAAAACCTTTACAATTAGTACTCTTCACCTCATACAGTTAAAATGATTATGGGAGGATCCTAGGGGAACACAAAGTGAATGTATGGGTGAAATTCTGCAGGTTCTGGAGACAGTCTAAGGTGGAATTTTGCTAAAATGGTGCCAAAGCTTCAAGTCCAAAATCAGTGGGACATTCTTTGACCCGCTGAGTAACTATCAACAGTGGAAGGAAAGTACCGCATTACAGGATCAGTCAGTTATAAATGATCTAGTAACAAACCTAAACTTATCTTGATTCAACAAATAATAAATGTGCACTGTTAACAATAAATTCCATACAAAATCCCACCAGTGTACTAAATACTACAACAATTGTTCTGTGAATCTAGTAGAATCAACAAACCTAAACTTATCTTGTTTGAGCAAAGGCAAAGATAAAATCCCATTTAACCCACATTTTACAGCAACAGACATTCTAACATTTGCAATCATAATCATATTATTATCAACACAAACCCTAGAGGAACCTTACATTCTGGGAGATCCAGACAACTTCACACCAGCAAACCCACTGAGAACACCAGCACATATCGAAACAGAAAGATACTTCCTATTCGCATGTACAATTCGACAATCTATCCCAAACTAATTATATCATTTTAGGAAGTATATTCAAGAGCATGAAGTGTATAAACAGACTTGACTGGTCATTTCCTAAAGACACTATGAAAACTGCACCATGCAATTACTGATAAATCAGAGAGTAGTAAAATTAAATGTTTTATGAACCAGAAATGTAATTTTATAAAAAAAAAATACATATATATATATATATATATATATATATATTTACTTTTTATGCCCTTTAGAGACCACAATTCAAACTGATCACCTCTGGCATTTTACATATGCAATGTTTAGAAGGAAATAAATAAATAAATGCTTCACCTGTCAATTATAGAACTAGAAAATTATTTAAACATTTTCATGTTTTACATGACACCACAGCAGATGCCACATGTTAATTTCAGGTACGATGAAGATCACTGCAAGATTTCTTAAACATGCCACAGTTCTATCAGTATACTACACAGTATTTTATACATGATCTTAAAACTTTCTTTTGTTTACTCTACATACAATGTTAATTTAAAAAATATATAGGACTGCAAAACACATGCACGAGTTGCAAACACCAAAGCCAAAAACATGTGGCAGAAATTCATGTTCTTTAAGTCTATACTTAACATGCGCAACTGACATTATTTAACAGCCATTTAACTTTTCAAATAAGAATGTGACATTTATGTGGCAAATTTAAAGTGAGCTGAAGTTATAGTAAATTTGTGTGTATTGAAGAAGGAACACAGGCATTTAAGCCAGTGAGCTGAGGAAGACACCTCAACCTACAAAAGCAGGAAGTAAAAGGAAGTGGGGAAAATTAATACTACAGGGAAGAAATCAGAGGGTGACATAGGTGAGGCATGTGGTATGCAAGGGGGACAAGAAAAGCAAAGAAGACTTTGGTCGTAAAACTTCAACAACAGTGATCACATGGAAGACCCAAGCATAGATGGGAAAATAATATTAAAATGAATCTAAATGAAACAGATTGAGCGGTGGGGGGAAGTAAACTGAATTCTTGTGGCTCTGGATAGGGAAAAATGGGAGCTCTTCTGAATACAGTAAGGAGTCTTTGGGTTCCACAAAATGCCAGGAGTTTCCCGACTGTCCAAAACCTACTCGCTTCTCAACAAAGACTTCTATTCCTTCAAGTTAGCCACTTGTATGTTTACTTCCTTCTAGTGATTCTAGCACTTTTTCATAAGAATTACTGTACCAAACTACTATATAAATGTGTGTGGGTGTATTTGTGTTCTACTGTTAAAGTGTATAATTCTGTCAATTTATAGAAAACATTCAGCATTTTAGTAAGTGCTGAACAATGACAAAAATGAATACTTCACAGAACTACTAGTTACATATTCCATACAACAAACTGACTCCAGTTACACCTTTGAATGCAGGATCATACAACCACTTTACCTAGCTATATCACAGAATGACCTGGATCCCATTTGAGTACAGAACAAAGACCCATTCAACACTTTAATTACTTCATATAGTACTAACCTGACTTCAGGTACTACATGGAATGAGAAATCTTTCAATACTTTAATTAGTTATTGCCTGGAATAATAATGGCCTGACTTCAAGTAAAACATTATTAGGAACCATTCAACACTTACATCACATAATGAGAAACCAGTCCACATTTTAACTAGTTATCAAACAGAATAACTAGTTATTTCATACAATAATGTAACCTTCAGTTGAAGTATAGAATGACCCAACAACACTTACAGCGCACAATACAGAACCATGATATACCTCAACTACTTATTCCATAGAGTAACTTATTATTTCAGAGCATTATGTCCCAACCCAAATTACAGCAAAAACTGGTGAACCAATTCAACTCTGTTGAACTCCATCTATAATCTAACCTAACCTAAACAAATCCATCATAACCTAACCCACAGTTCAGATTAGATTAGATTAGATTAGGTTAGGTTTCATGAGTTAAGACAACATTATAAATGGTGTCAGCTCATTATTGTATTAATAACTGCCTCAAGTGAAGAGTGGCTCATCAAAATATCCTTTAATTGTGGTCGGGCCATTCCTGTACGAAATGACTAGTTAACACTTTCCGACCGGCGTCGGTACTAGTACCAACGGGCCTCTCACACCACCAATCCGGCGTTGGTACTAGTACCAAGCCGATTTTCATAAGCTTGTTAAAAAAAAAGTATTGGGCGTAATGGCTTCGGGTTTGTAGCATTAG
>Ga0123354_10021086_pt1 | contig 10265 bp, 9 predicted proteins | sample TergutLab28metaG_2_FD_97872 | JGI IMG/M metagenome (GOLD analysis project Ga0123354, IMG submission 97872) | Labiotermes labralis P4 segment gut microbial communities from Petit-Saut dam, French Guiana - Lab288 P4 | ecosystem: Host-associated > Arthropoda: Insects > Digestive system > Gut ...
AAGATAAACCATTCGGCGAAAAGCGCTCCCAACCGTTCTTGTACTTCTGGAGGCGCGCTGAGATCAGGGCTGATGGTTTTGGCAAAGAGCCGTGAGGCATCTTCGCCTAAGTGTTGGTAGTGCTCTAAATAGTAATCAATAACTAAGCTGAACTTGATATTTGGTGATTGAAATCTTTTCTGCAACACAAGAAACTCCCTAGAGATAAGTTGATGTCCTCTGTCTATTTTCTCAGAAAACAACACCTTACGAACACCGCAGCCAAGCCTCACCGCATCTCTGGAACGACAAAGGCAGCCAAGAAAGAGACTTTACTGTGCAGCGGTTCACTTTATCAAGCCGTAGCCCACAAGAACCGAGCTGTCCAGGCTGTACTTGCTGCGGCGGACAGCATCGCCATTGTTGCCTTCGATGGTATGAACATAGCCGTCTTTGACGTATTCTACAATCGCGACATGATCAACATGACCGTCGCCTTGCCAATCAAAAAAGACTATATCTCCCGGATTGGGCACGTAGCCACTGTGAGCATATTGGAAGCGTCCCGCATCCTTGAACCACCCCATACCCGTCTGGCAGTAGGAGAACTTGGGGACAGCTCCTGATTGAATGTAGCCACACTCATTTGCGCACCAGCTGACAAAACAGGCGCACCACTCAACCCGAGAAGAAAACCCGTACCAAGACCAATAAGGCTGTCCCCCAGAGTTTCCGATCTGAGAAGCTGCAACTTCTACTATGTCACCTGACCCAACACTGGCCTCGCCATAAAGAACTGACTGCCAGGCGCTGGCGTATTGTGGCGAGAGCAACTCCGTCAGCAGACTGCGCTGGCTTGAATCAAAGTCATAGACATCAGCTATCTGCTTTACTGTTTTCGCGTTCTGGATAATATAGAGGGTTTTACGGGTGGTAGTCTGTGTTTGTTCTGCTGTCGTACCATCTGCCTGCTTTACCGCAACAACCTCGGTAGAGTCTCGGTTCTCTACTCGATAGTCAATAGTGTCCATGTCCCAGAAGATGTCTTTAAGGGCCTGCTGCCGGGAAGCATCCAGCGTGATTGCATCGAGCGGGTCGTTTGCACTCGTAGTTGTCTTTACCGCATAGACTGCTAAAACATCGCTCCATGAGCTGCGGGTTCCGCTCATCATTACCCCGTCATGGGGGTTATCAGCAATTATCTTGTCGATCTTTGCCTGATGGTCCTGGTTGATACCAGTAACTACTTCGCGAAGTGTAGGGTTGCCGTCTCCCATATCTCCGCCCGTAAAAAAGATGCCGTAGGCACTGGTGGCGATAATGCCCACCAGACAAACAATCAGAATGATTACTACTGCTACCCAGCCTCCGGCAGCAATGGCAGAAACCAGAGATTTCGCAGCAGAGATCGCCATTTTGACAAAAGCGATAACCGCCCGAACCGCAGCTTTTGCAGCCACCACTGCCCTGCGAGTTGCTTGCGCTGCATTTCGTGCCGCAGCTTGGGCGGCCTTTGCGCTTACCTTTGCGGCTTTCGCTGTTTGCTGGGTAGTCTTAACTGCTTTGCCCGTTGTAGCACGAGCCGTTTTGACAGACTTCGTTGCCGTCTTGACCGTCCCCTTAGCTCCTTGCTTTGCAGCGCTCTGAGTTGATTGTTTCGTAACTTCTGTAGTGTGGGCAGCGACCTTTTGAGCGGATCGTTTTGAAGCTACTTGCCGTACTTGCTGACGAGCAACATCAGCTGTTTTTCTCGCTCCTCTGGTTGCGGTATTGCGAGCCGTCTTACTGCCGCCTTTTGCACTCTGTTCGACTTTGCTCTGGGCATAATCTGAGCCATGCCGATACTGCCTTGCCGGAGCTTCGCTTTCCTCTGCTGCCTCTTTGATCTTGGCATAAGCCTCACGGATCCCGCTTGCCATTGCAGTTTTCTTGTCAAAGACCTTAATGTCTTTTATGACATCACGTGTCTTAATGGTCTTATCCATACGGGTCAACTCCTATCAGATTTTTCTTAAGCTCGATATGTAGCCCGCCCCGACTGGGGCGGTTTTTCTGGTGTTAGTACACGCAGGAACTATTCGCCATGAGGCTTGGTTTATTGGGGATAGCCAGTTATTCGAGGAGATTGAAAAGGCCCTCTTGTCGGGGGCCTTTTCCGCCAATCTTCTGAAATAACCATGCCGTACGCTACAGTAAGAATTCAGGTAATGAACTTTGAACTGGTGGCAGCAGCTTCTCTTTGATAGCGCCTTTAGGGAACCACTTCTCATTCCACTCCTTCATGTACCGATCAACACTTTGCTGAGTGAGTTCCACATATATCTGCGTTGACTGTATAGAAGCGTGGCCGAGAACATTCTTCACAACAGCAAGCGGTACACCAGCTTCGACCAAGTGAGACGCGGTTGTATGCCTCATAACGTGCGGAGTATAACGTCCAGAACAAAACATATCTGGACGGGCAGCTTTAGCCATCTTTTCGTACTTCGCGAAGACCTCTTCGATGCACGATACAGAGATCTGCTCGTTTCTTTGGCTGGAGAACACATGGCGGTCCGGCTGTTCGCCGATTTTCCTGTAGGCAATATACTTGTTTAAAAGAACTGTGGCATCAGCTGTGATCTTGACTCGCCGCAGTTTGCTCCCTTTGCCCATGAGCGTCAGGATTGCGTTGCCGTTATTGTCGCGCGCAACATCTCTAACAGTGAGGTCGCATACTTCCTGCGCTCTCGCGCCACTGGCATACATTACAACCAGAAGCACAAGATCACGCCATCCGATTGGATCGGCAGGATCCGGCATTGAAAAATAGACCTCCAGCTCCTGGCGAGTGAAGGCGCAGCGCTGTTTGCCCTTTACTCGCCGATACGATTTCTTATAGATTCTTTCCAGACTGCTCTTGAATACGCACCCAGCCTCAAGGTTGCGGTTTTGGGCGTATTCGGCAAATGACGACAGGGCGCCAAGGCGGTTCTTCGCGGTCGTCCTACTGTTCTTGCGTTCTGTCACGAGCCAGTCAAAAAAGCCGGTGAGCAGATCGAAATTCAACATCTCGAAGGTTATTTTGCCGGCTTCGATCTCAGTCACATCATTTAGGTATTCAAACAAGAGTCTGAATGCGCACTTGTAAGATTTGATGGTGTTCGGACTGGCATTCATCGAGACGGGGAGATAATCTGTGAAGAACTTTCCGAGCAAGGAGACGAACTCAAACTCTGACTTATTCATCTTCATAAGGCGCCTCCACTTCAGGAATCAGTCCTGTGGTAAAGACCTCAAACGCTTCCAGTGACTCAGGCACCTGTGCGCCGGAAAACCTCATGTACCTGTCCGTGTCGATCAGACATTCATGGCCAAGATAGGTTGGTAGAAGCAGATCGTTTAAGTCAACAGGATGACCAGCCGCCTCCAGTTGCAGCATAGACTTCAACACAAAGATATGACGATAGCAATGCAGGCATGCCCCGCGTCCATTTGGCTCCTTTGCACCTTGATCAATATTTGACTTTCTAAGGAGTTCCGCGAACCAGTGCAACACCTCCCGATCAGAAAAGTGAGTGTTGGGTTTTCTGCTGGGGAAAAGATAGACTTCAGGAGACAGCATAATGCCCAGCGCCAAGCAATACCTCTCCAATATGGCGATCAGGGTTTCATGAACAGGGATTAGTCTCTCTTTTGAGTATTTGGTCTCTCGGAGAAGGATTGTGCGTGCTTTGAAGTCAATGTCCTTCCTTTTCAAGGCCATCGTCTCGCCGACTCTGGTCCCGCATCCATACAAAATGCGCAGGACCATTGGGATCATTGCCCACAGGTTCGGGTTACAGATCCGAGGCCCTTTCACCTCCAGGCTGTCAGCATAATGAAAGAGCAGGGATAGCTCTTCATCAGAAAAGATATAGGGGATGTAGTCCGACTTCACCTTTATGGAGTCTGGCAGAAAAGAATGGCCTCCCATTTTATTGAGATACCTCACAAAGTTCCTGATAACCAGAACCTTGTTATTTACGGTCTTGCTTTTCCCGTTGAGCGTTCGTACCCATGTACCAAGGATTTCTTCGGACAGGTTCTTTTTGCGATAATCATATTCAACCAGATGCCGATCCAGCGCCATCAGCGTAGTCCGGTCATTTGAAAACACGCCTGGACTGACGCTGCTCTCTCGAAGTGTGAGAAAGGCCGCCATATCCTTTGCAAAAACGCTTTCAAACATGAAGGCGCACCCCCTTGCCCGACAAAATCTCTGCAAAGATCCCCGTAGGCTGTGGCACTGGAAGCGGGCAGAGTCTCATGCTCTCTATGTCGATTCGCGCATAATGTCTGATCGCATGTTTGGTTCCGTGTCCCAAGACTTTACGGACGACTTCTGTGGAGATGCCGTCGTTTACCATATTGCTGGCGATAGATGACCTGAACGCGCGACTACCATGCCTTCTACCGGCGATGTCGATCTTTGCGTGTCCGAACTGGCTGCCGACCATCGTGTCGATAATGCGATAGTCGATGGGCGCATAGGGTGGCTGGAGGGTGATAAATACCCTGCGGCATTCAGGGATGTTCCGACGGGCAACCTGTATATAGTTCTGCAATGCCGCTGCCACCTCAGACAGCAGTTCAGCTTCCCAGAACTCGCCCGTCTTTTGCTGCGTGAAGTGTAGCCGATTGTTTTCAAAGTCGATACTGTCAAAAGTCATTGCGGCGACATCGCAGGCGCGGATGCCGTAACGAGTCATGAGTAGCGTTATTGCGTAATTCCTAACACCATTTGGGGTGGACAGGTCGAAGGAGTCCTCAACAGCAGAGATCTCCTCCGGAAGATATACGGTAGGTTGGGGCCTGGGACTATGACGATGCTGGATGAGCTTGGAATAGTCTAACTCAAGATAACCGCTCTCGAAGAGGAAATGCAGGAACGGCCCGATGCGCTCCCAGTACCTCATAAAACCCAGCGCCAGGAATGCCGCTTGTACGCACTCTCCTGTCACATCGCGCATCTCTGTGCAGCCTAGGTCAGAAAGCTCTTTTAAGAATCTGCCACAGATCCAGCGTTTGTAGTCGATTGTAGTCTGTCTATTACCCTCTTCGATACAGTTGGCGATGTACTCCTTGAGAGGAACCAGCAGACCACAGGACAGGTCGGGTCTCTTGGTCAAGTTCGGCAGCAGCGCATCTCTTCCATCAAGCCCAATCAGCAGCTGGTTTAACTTGCGAGCGATGTTTTCTGCTCGCGAGACGCGAGAGTAACACACGTGCAGTTCATCTGCGCAATAGGCAACAAGCTGCTTGCCAATCTCTGGCGTGTATTCTTCGATGCCGTTAGCCTCCATGTAGCCTGTCATCGCTCGAAGGATGAAATCCATATCCTTCTTGGTACTTTCGCTATAGGCCTCTGCTTCCAGCAGATCGTATAGTCGTGCCGATAGAACTTTGAACGATTTTGTGCTACCTTTCATACGAACACCTCCTGTATCTGTACTGACCATAACAAGAAGTACAGTACAGGAGGTGTGCGCGTTATTCGAGGAGATTTACTAAAAGCCCTGCTTACAGAGGTTTATTCCGATCTCCTCAAATAACTAATTACCTCTGATTAACCAAACCATCCACGAAGTCAGATGGCTTCGTCGTCATAAGCTGGTAGAGCTTGGTCTGACGGGGAAAATGGTTCACAAAAGGCACAAGCGAGGATCCGTAGCGGAGTAGTCCTGATCCTGCATCGGCGTTGGTAATATAGCTCATCTGCTCGCGTGAGATGTTAAGCAGCTTTGCCAACTTCTCACGATCTGATGCCGCCTGATTTAACATGACGATGAACTCTGAGTTAGAGAGCATCGTCGAGGCCAGCACACTGTCGAGCAGATACTCGACGTTTTGCGTTATGGCTGTCGGGTACGCGTCACGCTTTCTAAACCTACGCCATGCGCTATTGAAAAACGCGCCAGAATACTCGTTTTCAAAAACGACATGAAATTCATCAACGAACACATGGGTGCGCTTGCCTCGCCTCCAGTTTTCAGTAACCCGGTTAAGCATCGCGTCAGTGATAACCAAAAGCCCCATAGTCTTGAGCTGGCGGCCCAAGTCCATGATGTCATAGACCACCATACGGTTATTCGTATCGACATTAGTAGGGTGAGCAAAAGCGTCAAGCGTGCCAGAGGTAAACAGCTCAAGGGAAAGCGCCAGCTCCTTAGCTTCCGGCTCTGGTTGAGTAAGCAATTTATCACGCAGCACCACAAGAGTTGGCAGTTCACCACCTGCTTGGTAGTCGGTATAGACCTGCGCTGTACAGCGGTCGATGATGGACTTGGCTTGCGCCCCCAGACCGTTTGGGTCGAGCTGCTCAAAAAGCGAGAGCACGAACTCACTTTTATCTATGACAGGGTTGCCACCATCACCATAGCCCTCCACCATGTCCAGCGCGTTGATATGGTGCTTGCTTCCCGCTGCAATATGAATCACCTCGCCACCGAGTGCCGTGATAAGCGATTCGTACTCGCGCTCTGGATCACAGATGATGATGTCGTCTTGTGTGGCAAGCGCCAGTACTGCGATAAGCTCTTTGGTTGAAAATGACTTGCCACTTCCTGGAACGCCAAGGATAAAGGCATTGGGGTTAAGAAGGTTCGCCTTGTTGCACATAATCAAGTTACGGCTGATTGCGTTCTCGCCGAAGTAGATACCACCGGTGTCCATGATCTCCTGAACACGGAAAGGCATGAGCGCCGCCAGGCTTTCTGTAGTAAGCGTTCGCAGCGCTTCGATCTTTCTGACGCCAGTGGGAAGCGCGGTGTTAAGTCCATCGAGCTGCTGGAACTTCAGTGTAGAAAGCGAACAGAGATGTTTGCAGGCAGTGGTCTGTATCGCCTCAGTATCTGAGTCGAGCTGCTCTAGGCTGTCTGCGGTATGCACAAGGGTTACCACCCCAAACATCATGCGCTGATCACGCGTCACCAGATCATCTAAGAACTCACGGCTTTCCTTGCGCTGAAGTTCCATGTCATAGGGAACCATCACGTTATAGTTCAAGTTTTGGTTTTGCTTACGCGACCAGTTGGTGATGTTGGTTTCAACGCCGAGCAAGCGCTTTTCTACTTCACGTACCGCCTCATCAGTTGGCACTGGGATCACATCTATCGAAAGCATGAGGTTGCGATCAAGCTCGGTCAGCTCTGAGACGAAGCTGTCTTTAAGATAGCTCGCATACTCGCGCAGATACAGTACTCGCCCGAAGCGGTCCCCTGCCTTGAAGTGGTCAGAAGTAAACTCCAGGCAGTCAGGAGCGATTGCATCTTTGAAGTCGTGACCCTTGTAGGCCGAGTCTTTTCCGTCATAGAAGAACTGCTCTTCTTCGCCTGCTCGGTAGAAGTCATGCAGAACACGCAGCTTCTCTTCGTCGGTAAGCTCTGTACACTTAGAACCGAGACGGGACAGGTGGCTGGAGATCTCAGTAGTGCTGCGGCGAAAATAGAGCCGGGCTTCTTCAATGCTTTTGCGAGAGACCGTTACGGTGATATAGGCCTCACGCACCATAGAGTTAGCGCCGGTAGCTTTCTCCATGAGCATCTGGTTGTATTCTTCGCGATAGATGTCAAGCCTGTCTCCCGTATAAGGGATCAGTATCTTCTGCTCGAAGTCTTTAGCGCATATCCGACGAAGCGCCACGGTGATCTTGGTTGTAGCAGCGGTGTCAAAACTGTTGAGCAGCTCTGAGTATTCTAGGAACAGCGCTTCTTTATCTTCGCGGCTGGCAACGGCATAGTTGATGTCGGTGACTTGATAGGTCTTGGCGTAAAGCCCCTTGCCTACCAAAAAGATGCCATCAGAATACGTGGTCTTAATCGGTATGGCATCACGCACGCTTTTCATGCGTGCAAAGCGCTGCCTCTCTGCCCGTTTTCTGGCTCTAAGTGTCTTAGGCATGGGCACTCACCACCGAAGTGATCCTTGATCGCACCGACCGCCTGTCTTTAGCAGCGCTTTTTTGCGTTTCGCTGTAGAGATTGGACGGAAGGTATACCAAGCGCTCAGGGGACAAGACCTCAGACTTGATCCAGACCCACACAAACTGTTCTGCGGTCAGGCAGTGATAACGGATAAAGCCGATGGCGACAAAGGGAGCAGCGCCTAAGATACAGACCCAGGAAAGGGTCTCAAGGCCCAAGTAGGGAGATAACAAAAAGTACAGTCCTACCGCAGCTGTGCAGGCAAGCACGGCAAAGACACACTGCCTCAGACTCATTCCGAAAAACACCGCCTCGGAAAAATCGCGTATCTCACGATTGATTTTGACTTCCATATATGAAGTCCTCCTATTCAGTTGTTGGTTTTGATTTTGTTTGGCGCAGAGGCGCCTAAAAGCAGGGTCTAGAGCCCCATAATCTCTCTGACGGTGCGGTCAGCCATCTTAACGGTGCCAACTAATATAAGCAGGTTAAAGATCACTTCACCCACATAGGTCCAGACTTGTGTCACGACCGATGCGGTAGCATCCACTGCTGGTGGAGAGCCCGCAAAAAACGAGAAGATCACACAGGCAAGCACGATGATGGCGCCCTCCAGACAGACCGCTGCATAGCTTTTAATGAAAGCCTTACCAATAGACTGCGAAGGCTCGCCTGCAAAAGCGGAAAGCGGAATGGGCGCGATTGCGGCATATAAATAGATCTTAAAAAACCTCCCGTAGACGCTCAATATCATGATGAAGCTCAGTACCGTGATAAAGAGTCCACCTAAAAGCGTGACCGCCCACAGTGGTACGGAGTTGAGGAAGTCAACGTGTTCGATGGCCGTCACCATTGAGGCCGGAAGCACCGTGTTTCCGGCGCCGGTAAAACCTACTGACGTAAGAATTGTCGAGATGATGCCCTGCACAATGGACAGAAAGGCAAGCATCAATTCAAGGCCATAGGTAATAGCCGCTTTTGCCAGAATAAAACGGATAAACAGTTTTACTGCCATCTCAGGTTTCTTGACCTCAGCAAAGCTACCGCAGGTCTTCACTATTCCTACCACGAAAAACAGTACGAGCAAAGCAAGACCGATAGCCTGGAGTGCCCCATGAATCTGCACCATCGCATTCCAGATACCCCCGCCCTTAAAAGTTGTTGGCGAGGTGGTCAGCAGGTTCATGATTTCTGCGAGCTTTGAGTTCCAGGTATCAAGCGCCCCCTGTAAGTTTTGTACTATCCAGTTATCTGATCCCAAATTTATTTCACCTCCTTCAAGTTCTCTGCTTTGATAATTCGATGTCGCATTTGGCCTCGTCTCCCCAAGCGTCCCACCCGCTAGCTTTCTCGCGAGCAAACAACTCTATGCGAGAGAGGTTGCCCATAAGCTCGACAATGCGAGTTCTTGCCTCATCAGGTTTTTGACTGTGCCTTCTAACCGGGCTTTCTATTACTTGATGAACACGGGCAGAAACACGCCGAGGGCGTCCTTTGGTAGCAAGCAGGCACAGCTCTGCATTAGCTCGCGTCCAATAACTCATTCCCCAGAAAAGCGAAGAAGCCTTGCGATTGTGTTTTATCCAGACAAACGCAACGGTCTTATAGGAAAAGCCCCAGGCCTTAATAACTGAGAAAGCATCTTGAAGTTGTGGGAAGGTCGCCCATAAAAACAGGGCACAATCGTCTTGGGCGATTGCTCCCACGTTTAAGGCGCATATATCTTTTAGCGCCATTGTCGGGTAGTGATGTTCTGCTGTGCGACTCTTGCCCTTGTCGCTCCAAACATGGTAGTGCCAGGGAGGGTCAGCGTAAATTATCGAATAGCGCTTCATAAGGGCGCTTCACCCGGCGATTAAGTTTAGTATCTCTTTGGCAAAGGTGATGATGATGCCCCCGGCCAGTGTCAGAAATCCGTTGGCTCGTTGTGAGGGGTCATGGGATTTCAGAGAAAGTCCGACCTGTACGATGCCGAAGCCGAGCAGAATAAGTCCGATAGCGCGAATCAGTCCGAAGATAAAATCGGAGAGATTGTTGACCACCGCTATCGGGTCTCCGGCGCCAAAGGCCACCGACGGCAAAGCGACAAGGACTGCCCCTATGCCGACAGATACGATACAAAATTGCGCCCGGTGCGCTTTGAGCCAGGGCGCTTTGCCATCAAGGTTTTCAATTATCTTTTTAAGCATAGCTATGCTCCTTTTCTTTACGTTCGAAACGCTCTTGCACTTCTTCTTCTGAGAGCAGTTCAAAGCCAAGTTGTTCGAGAGGTTGTTGGGTCGGGTAGTCTGTGCCAGCAAAAAGTTCCGTGCCAACGTCAATACGCAGGGCAGCGCTAACGTG
>Ga0123354_10021090_pt1 | contig 10264 bp, 9 predicted proteins | sample TergutLab28metaG_2_FD_97872 | JGI IMG/M metagenome (GOLD analysis project Ga0123354, IMG submission 97872) | Labiotermes labralis P4 segment gut microbial communities from Petit-Saut dam, French Guiana - Lab288 P4 | ecosystem: Host-associated > Arthropoda: Insects > Digestive system > Gut ...
GATGCTGCGCGCCCTGGGCCTGACCTATATCGAACATCAGGCCCGTATCTGACACAGCGCCACTGTAGCGGCTCTGGGAGAGTCGTTCGGACGCGGCGCGATGACGAATCACTGGACTGACCTTAAGAACAGTGATGTTATTTTGGTGATCGGCGCTAACCCTGCCGAGAACCATCCCATTTCCTTCAAGTGGATCCTGCGGGCCAAGGAGGCGGGCGGCACGCTCATTTCCGTGGACCCCCGCTTCACCAGGACGTCCTCCAAGGCCGACATCTATGCTCCGCTCCGTTCGGGCTCGGACATCGGCTTCTTCGGCGGCCTGATCAATTACATTTTGTCGAACGAGCTGTGCTCTAAAGAGTATGTGGCGAACTATACCAACGCGTCCTTTTTGCTGACGGATGCGTACAAGTTCGAAGACGGCATTTTCTCCGGCTTCGACGCCGGGAAAAAGGCCTATGACAAGGCGTCGTGGGCGTTCGCCAAGGACGAGAACGGCCTGGTCAAAAAGGACCCGACGCTTGCGGACCCGCATACGGTCTACCAGGTGATGAAGAAGCACTACGAGCGTTACACCCTGGACAACGTCTCCAAGATCACCGGCTGCCCGAAAGAAAAGCTGGAGCAGGTGTACAAGACGTTCGGGGCCACGGGAGCGCCGGACAAGTCCGGCACGATGCTCTACGCCATGGGCCAGACCCAGCATACCGTGGGCGTGCAGAACATCCGGGCCATGACCATCGTGCAGATGCTTTTGGGCAACATCGGCGTGGCGGGCGGCGGCATAAACGCGTTGCGCGGCGAATCGAACGTGCAGGGGTCCACGGACCACGGGCTTTTGTATGACGTGCTGCCCGGATACATGCCCACGCCCAGGGGTTCGCTTGTCGATCTGAAGGCCTACAACGACGCAACCACGCCCAAGACCAAGGAGCCAAAGAGCATCAACTGGTGGTCCAACCGACCCAAGTACATGGCCAGCTATCTGAAGGCGCTCTATCCGGCGCAGAAGCCGGAGGAATCGTACAAGTGGCTGCCCAAATGCGAGGACGGCAAAAATTACTCCTGGCTCGCGCTGTTTGACGCCATGTGTCAGGGCGCGTTCAAGGGCTTTTTCGCCTGGGGGCAGAATCCGGCCAACTCCACAGCCAACGCGGGCAAGGTGCGCAAGGCGCTGGGCACGCTGGACTGGCTGGTGACGGTGAACCCCTTCGAAACCGAGACCGCAGCCTTCTGGAAAGGTCCGGGAATGGAGCCCAAGAAGATTAAGACCGAGGTCTTTGTGCTGCCCTGCGCAGTTTCCATCGAGAAGGAAGGCTCCATCACCAACTCGGGACGCCTTTCGCAGTGGCGTTACGCGGCCGTAAAGCCGCTGGGGGGCGTCAAGCCCGACGGCGACCTCATGTACGAGCTGTTTGAGAAGATCAAGGCCCTGTACAAGGCGGACGCCAAGGCCGTGTGCCCCGAGCCCATCATGAACTTGAACTGGGATATCGCAACGGGCAAGGCCTTTGACGCGAAAAAGGTGGCCCGGCTCATAAACGGCTACTTTGTCGCGGACAAGACCATCGGCGACAAGGCCTACAAGGCCGGCGATCCGGTGCCCGGATTCGCGCTTTTGCAGGATGACGGCTCCACCGCGTCTGGCAACTGGCTCTTCTGCGGTTCGTTCACGGACAAGAACATGGCCGCCCGCCGCGACAAGAACCAGACGCCCATGCAGGAAAAAATCGCGCTCTTCCCGAACTGGGCCTGGGCCTGGCCGGTCAATCGGCGTATTCTGTATAACCGCGCCTCGGTGGACCCCCAGGGCAAGCCGTATCAGCCGCAGAAGCCGGTCATCGAATGGGCCACGGACAAGTGGGCGGGCGACGTGCCCGACGGTCCCTGGCCGCCTCTGGCCAATGAGGGCGGCAAGCTCCCCTTCATCATGAATGCGGACGGAGTCGGACAGATCTTCGGCCCTGGCCGAAACGACGGTCCCCTGCCCGAATACTACGAGCCCCTCGAGTGTCCGGTCACGGAGCAGCCCTTCTCCAAGACGCTGCACAATCCGACGGCGCTCACCTTTGCGGGTCCCATGGACCACACGGCGTCCTGCGATCCGCGCTTCCCGTTCGTGTGCACCACCTACCGGGTCACGGAGCACTGGCAGACGGGCGTCATGAGCCGCCACATCCCCTGGCTTTTGGAGGCCCAGCCGCAGATGTTCGTGGAACTGAGCCCTGAGCTTGCGAAACTGCGCGGCATAAACCACGGCGACAAGTGCATCGTGGAAAGCGCGCGCGGCTCCATTTGGGCCATAGCGGTGGTCACGGCGCGGCTTCGCCCCATGGACGTCATGGGCCAGACCGTGCACATGATCGGGCTGCCCTGGCACTTCGGCTGGCTCTATCCCAAGGACGGCGGCGACTCCGCCAACCTGCTCACCCCGTCGGTCGGCGATCCCAACACGGGCATCCCGGAAACCAAGGCCTTCATGGCCAACGTCAAAAAGGCTTGAGGGAGGTACGATAATGTCCGGAAAATCCTTCTTTATCGATCTCTCCAAGTGCACGGCCTGCCGTGGCTGTCAGATCGCTTGCAAGCAGTGGAAAAAGCTCCCGGCCGAAAACACGAAGAACACCGGGTCGCTTCAGAATCCGCCGGATCTCTCGGCCGTAACCCTAAAAGTGGTGCGCATGAGGGAAGAGGGCCAGGGTGACACGCTTAAACTGTTCTCCCTGCCCGACCAGTGCCGCCATTGCCTTGATCCGTCGTGCAAGGCCGCGGCGGACACGCACGTCAAGGGCGCCATCATCCAGGATAAGGATACCGGCGCGGTGATCTTTACGGAGAAGACGAAGCTGCTGCCGATAAAGGCCATCCGCTCCGCCTGTCCGTACGACATCCCCAGGGTGGATGCGAAGACCAAGCTCATGCACAAATGCGACATGTGCATCGACCGGGTGCGGGGCGGGCTTTTGCCTGCCTGCGTGAAGACCTGCCCCACCGGCGCGATGCACTTCGGCGACCGCGACGAGATGCTGAAGCTGGGCAAGGAGCGTCTGGAAAAATTGAAGGCGACCCGCCCCAAAGCCACGCTTGTGGATGACGAGCAGGTCAGGACCGTGTTCCTGGCCGAAGACGATCCCAGGCTCTACGCCAAACACTTGATGGCCGACGCGGCGGAGCCGAAATTGTATACCCGCGTCGCGGCGCTGGACATGTTCCTTGGCCCCCTGCGTCAGACGCGGGCGTAGCTTCAAGACGTCAGCGTACTTATCGAGCCCCCACTTCGCGGGCTGTTTTGGCCGAAAGGTCAAAACAGCCCGCGAAGTTTATTGCGGGGTGCAGGGGGATCATCCCCCTGCCGGGTCCAGGGCGGAGCCCTGGCGGGGGTCCAGGGGCAGCGCCCCTGGCTCTTTACAGCGCGGCAAATTCCGGGCACTCCCAGTGGAGCGCGCGAAGGGCGTGAGAAGGGAGTGCCGCTCATGAAAAAAATTCTGCTGTTAAGCGTCAGCGCCGGGGCCGGACACGCGCGCGCGGCGCAGGCCATCGAAGCCTGCGCGAAGACGCATCCGGCCGGGGTGTCGGCCACGCACCTGGACGTGATGGACTTTGTCCCGGCCACGTTCCGCGCGCTCTACAGCGACTTCTACTTAAAGCTGGTCAGCCACCACCCGGCCGTGTGGAGCTACCTGTATCAACGCACCGACGAGGCCTCGCCCAGGTCGATAGAGCACCGCATCCGCCGCGCCATCGAGAGGCTCAACTGCCGCGCGCTCTTTGCGGAGATCAAGCGGCAGGCGCCCGATACGGTCATCTGCACGCATTTTCTGCCCGCCGAGCTCTTATCGCGCGAGATCGGCGCGGGCCGCGCGCACGTTCCGGTCTGGGTGCAGGTGACGGATTTCGATCTGCACAGCATGTGGCTTTCGCCGGGCCTGAACGGCTATTTCGCGGCCAGCGAGGAAATCGCGTGGCGCATGCGCGACCGGGGACTGCCGGCTAAGAGCGTCCATGTGAGCGGCATCCCGGTGATGCCCGCGTTCGGAGAACCGCACGACCGCGCCAAGTGCGCGGCCGAGTATGGCCTTGATCCGGCCAAGACGACCTTCCTCATGATGTCCGGCGGCGCGGGGCTTGGCGGCCTGGACGCGCTGGCCAGGCGTCTCATGGCCATCGAGGGCGCCGACTTTCAGCTGATCGCCCTGGCCGGGAAAAACCAGGAGATGCTAAAGACCCTTGGGGCACTGGCCAAGACGCATCCGGGGCGGCTCTTCCCGCAGGGGTTCACCGATAAGGTCGAGCGGCTGATGGCCTGCGGCGATCTGGTGATTACCAAGCCGGGCGGCCTGACAACCTCCGAATGCCTGGCCATGGGGTTGCCCATGATCGTCATTTCGCCCATTCCCGGCCAGGAAGAGCGTAACGCCGACTTCCTGCTCGAACAGGGCGCGGCGCTGAAGGCCATTGACGCCCCGGCCCTGGAATTTCGCATCCGCATGCTCCTTTCGCAGCCGGAAAGGCTTGCGGCCATGCGCGCGCGATGCGCCGCGCTGGGAAAGCCCCACGCGGCAAAGTTCGTGCTGGAGCGCGTGCTCGCGCAGTTGGACGCACGGGCGGGCGCATAATTGGGCACAACACAAGTGGGATGTATGAGCCGTTCCTCGGTGATGACGTGGCTGCCCGGCCCGCGAACGATACTCCTGATCGGCTGGGTTTTGCTGTTGGGTTTCTTTTTCGCCAATGTGGAGATCCAGATCGAGGGCGGGGCCGGGTGGGCGGCCAATCTGCCCACGTGGCGCATCGAAAAAGGCTGGCTTTTGGACATGTTCTGGGGCAGCCGGCCGATGACCGGCTACCACGCCTGGGTTTTTCCGTTCGTCGCCCTGTTTTTCCATCTGCCCGCCGTGTTTTTCGCCCGGTGGTCGTGGCGCATCGAGGCGCGCATCCTGGCCTGCATCATGACCTTCTGGCTCTGTGAGGACTTTCTGTGGTTCGTCTTGAACCCGGCCTTCGGCCTGGCCCGTTTCAATCCGGCGGGCGTGCCGTGGCACCGGCACTGGATCGCCTTCGCGCCCACCGATTACTGGACCATGAGCGCGGCGGCGCTCGTGCTGTTCATCATCTCGCGCCGAGCCTGCGAGCCCAAACCGTGAAGAAACATACCCTCCGCCGGTTTTTCGCCGCCCTGCCCCCGGCCCTGCCGCTGGTCCCACTGCTGGCCCTGCTGCTGGCCGTGGGTCTGGCCGTGCCGCCCATGCCGGCTGGCGCGCGTGCGGTCCCGGCCGATCCCGCGTCCCAGCCGTCATCCCAGGTTTCCCAGGCTTCCCCGGTTTCCGGACGGCCAGAGGAATGGGCGCAAACCCTGCCCGGCTTCCACATCAACAATTTGCACCGCATCACGCCAACGCTTTACCGCAGCGCGCAGCCGGCAGCGAAGGACATCTCGGAGCTTCAGAAATTGGGCATCCGCAAAATCGTGAGCTTCCGCGAATTTCATTCGGACGAGGAGACGCTGGCTGGCGCGGGCATCACGCTTGAGCGCATCCCCATGAACGCCTGGGATATCGACGACAAGGACATGGTCGCGGCGCTAAGGGCGCTTCGCGATACCGAACGCGACGGCCCGGTCCTCATCCATTGCCTGCACGGCGCGGACCGCACCGGGATTGTTTCCGCGCTGTACCGCATGGTGTTTGAGGGGTGGTCCCGGCAGCGGGCGATCGAAGAGCTGCGTCACGGCGGATATGGGTTTCACCCGATATGGGTGAACATTGTCCATTATCTGGAACGTGTGGACGTGGAGAAACTGCGACGCGAAGTGGGCATCGCCGGAGTGCCCGCCGCCGGTCAGGACAGCCCGGCCGTGCGCCAATAAACCCTCGCCTATCGGCTGCTCAGGCATTCAAAGGCCACCCCGGACGCGTAACAGGCCGGCACCCCCGGCCTCACATGGTCATTGCGGCGGCGTCTTGGACTCCGGCAGCGTCTTGGGTTCCGGCAGCGTCTTGGGTTCCGGCAGCGTCCCAGGCTCCGGGGACGCCGGGGATTGCGGCAAAAGTCCCGGCGCGAACCGCACCGCCGATTGTCCCACAGGCTGCCCCGCAGGCCCTCTTAATTCTTGTTCGGCCGCTTCCGTGACGAGCCAGGTGGGGCTAAGCCGCTTGTAAATGACCGCCGAAGCGAACACGATCATTATCCACCACGCCATGGAGAAAAACTCCTCCAGGACATTCAGGATAATGTATTTTCCTCGATGCTCTCTTGCAATGAACTCCGTAATAGCCTGAGCATTATCATTAAAAGAGCCGCTACCGCCGAGGCCGAGTGTCGCAGCCGCAGACATGCTATCCAAAACTTCTGACGCGAGCAGGCCCAGAATGAGCAGAAAAGGAATAACACCTATCAAGAAACCAATCCAAAAAATGCGCATCCTGTGCTGCGCTGTCAGGCGTTTCAAACGGGCGAGAGAAGCCTTCCCATCCAAGGCCACATCAGGTCCAATGAGCATGTATTGTTCCGCAATAACCATAAAGCCCAACGTGGCGCTTATTCCGACAATAAACGTAAGAAGTATGCCAAAGAAATTGGCGGAAAAGAATTGCGGCTGAGCAATATGCATTACTTTGAACATAACGAGCAGGACAATAGCCACACAAGCAGCGATAGCAATTGCAAAAATAACGGTAAAAAGCAAAAATTTCAAAAAAACAAGAAAGCCTTTCCAGAAATACAGCCATGTCCTTCTGGAAAAAAAATTGAGCGAATATATTTTATCCGAAGCGTCGCCACAAAGAATATGCCGGTATATCCTGATTTCATAGCAGATATGGAATAAGATGGCCAACACGGTATACAGACCAAGAGCCAAATGTTGCTGCCAGTGTTGCAGCCATCCATATGGAAGAAAACTTGTGAAGAGACCCACCAGAAAAAAGGGCAGCACCGGAATCAGTGCCCAACGCAGATAGAGCCGCCAGTCTTTGCGAAGCGTGGCCCACGCTTCGGCAATGATCTCCAACGGCTTCAGAATAACCTGTTCGGGCTTTGGCGTATCGGCCATCACATCCTCCTTTTCTAAGAGCGACGAATCGCCAAACATCCCCGCTCATCCCCGGTCAGCACGGCCGGGGGTTCTCTTTTGCCAGCGGCAACACCAATTTCAGTCGGTTAGTTCTGCTAACCAACCCACCAACTTCGCCGTGCGACGATACCACTGGCGTCGCCAGATGTCCTGGCTAATCCCCTTCGCGCGCCGTCCCGGACTCCTGGGCCTCCGGTGACTCCGGCGACAACTTCGGCGCGAAGTGCCCCGCCGATTGCCCCTCAGATTGTCCCACAGGCTGCATCGAAGCCCCTGCCGATTCGCGCTCGGCCGCTTCCATGGCCGGCCAGGCGGGGCTCAGCCGCTTGTATATGACCGCAAAGGAAAAGAGCAGCAGCGCCCACGCGCCAATGGAGAAAACGATGTCCAGGATGCCAAGAAGGATGAACTTCGCGCCTGACTGTGCCCGAACAAGCTCCAGCGCCTGACTGAAGACCACGGCGGGATCTGGGGCATTCCCTTGCTTGGCGGCAATCGTCTGCACGGCGGCGCGAAAATCCATTTGCAGGGAGAAGTGAATGCCGACCAGGATCAAAAGAGGCACGATGAGTATCCAGAGTGCGGTCAGGGCAATGCGCCCCCGATGCCGCATTGCCAGACGGTGCAACCGGCCAAGCGACGCCTCGCCGGCCACGGCCACGTCCGGCCCGATGAGCGCGAATTGTTCCGCGACGCGAACAAAACTCAGTATAAAGACCATGCAGGCAACGGCGATCTGTACGATCTGGAAGACGCCCATCGCGGCGCTGTTCGTCTCCGCCTGCGGCGACAACGCGCGCATGACCATAAAGAGCACCGACATGACGACCAGCCCAAGGATCATAAACAGCATGGCAAAGAGCCACCACTTGAACATCAGCAGAATATGCTTCCCGATGTACACCCATGGCCTCTTGGAAAATATCTCGCCCAATATGTTTCCATCCGGCATACATCCAAGAATGACATGCCTGTGTATGCGAATCGCATAACAAATAAAAACCAGAATGGTCAGCAGATGAAAAAATGGAATACTGGCAAAAGTCAATGTGGGTATTTGGTGTTGCAAATGTTGCAATTGTTGGATCTGCTCTTGTTGCGGCAAACTTGAGAGGCTGCGCAGCTGATGGATCTGCGGCAAGATTTTTGAGAAATCCATCGCTGCGGATCCGATCAACACAATATCCACAAGAAATAAAAAGAGCGGAACAGCCGCCCAGCGCAGATAGAGTCGCCAGTCTTTGCGTAACGCCTCCCAGGCTTCGGCGATCACGTTCAAGGGCTTGAGAGTAACGATTTCAGGTTTGAGAGCGTCGGCCATTGTTTCCTCCGGTTGTTCCCCTGTAAATGCCGCTTACCGCGCGCCATGACCAGTCGAGACCTTGGCCAAGTCCTATTTTGAGACCGTCAATAAATCAAGCGGGACATCCCCGGAACCCAAGCCGGAACCAATGGGGGTTCTTGCCCATTGCGCCATTTTACACTGGAATTGGACGCCGCTCTGCGCTAGAAGACAAAGTATCGTTCTTGTCGTTCCACAGGTTGATTATGCGATTGCCGTTCCATAAAGTGAGATTACACGATTGCCGTTCCACGGGGTGACACGATGCGACAAAATACCGTTTTTCCACGCCCACTTGCGGTTGTTGCTGCCGCCGTCCTGGCGCTCTTCGCCGCGTTTCCGGCCTGGGCCGCGTCAAACGACGCCCCGAAGGGCGCCGCCCAGGACCAATCGCCCCCGCAGGCCTCGCTTGCCCCGGACATGCATCCCCTGGCCGTGGGACAGCCCTTCCCAGACGTGGCCCTCTCCCCGCCGCTTAATCCCGGCGAAGCCAGGGAACTGGGCATTGACCCCAAGGCCAAGAGTGTCACGGCCGCCGAGTTCAAGGCCCAGGCCGTGATCCTGGTGGTCTATTCCATGTATTGCCCCTTTTGCCAGCGCGAAGCGCCCGAGCTGAACGCCCTGCACAAGTTGATTCAAGACAAAGGATTATCCGACAGACTAAAAATCGTCGGGCTGGCCGCGGGCAATTCCCCCTTTGAGGTGAACGTGTTCAGGGAAAAATACGCCATCGCCTTCCCCCTCCTGCCCGACAAGGACTTCGTTGCCCACAAGGCCCTGGGGCAGGTCGGCACGCCCTTCTATTACGTGCTGAAACGTGAGGGAAACGGTTTCGCCATCGTGGACACGCACCTGGGCTGCGTCAGTTCGCAGGCGGCCTTCCTGGATGAGGTCATCGCCAAGACAGCCCTGGGGCAGGCCCCAGCCCAAGGGAAACAGCCATGAGCAGGCAGCTTCTCACCCATCTGGCGAAGATTCTTCCAGTCATGAGCCTTTTCGCCCTGACGCTCGCCGCATTTTTCGCGCCGTCCGCCCTGGCCCAGTCGACGCCCATCCGGCCGGAACTGATCTGGCAGGCACAACATCTGAAGCCCGTGGCCAGCACGCTCAAGGTCAAGGTCGGGGACAAGGCTCCGGATTTCGATCTGCAGGCCATTGACGGCTCCCGAATACGCCTGTCGCAATACCTGGGCAAAAAAAACGTGGTCCTGACCTTTGTCCCGGCCGCCTGGACCCCGGTCTGCTCCGGCCAGTGGCCGGGCTACAATCTCGTCCGGGACCTCTTCGAGCGCGCCGACGCGATACTGATCGGCATCACCTGCGACAATGTCCCATCGCTCCACGCCTGGGTGGCGGAGATGGGCGGGGTGTGGTTCCCGGTGACCTCGGACTTCTGGCCGCACGGCAAGACAGCGGCAAAGCTCGGCATCCTGCGCCCCGAGGGCGTCAGCGAGCGGGCGATTTTCGTCATCGACAAGAAAGGCGTCATCCGGTCCATCGACGTGCACGATATCAATACGCGGCCAGACCTGGGCGAACTTGCAAAGGCACTTGAAAAAATTAAATAATCAGACAACCCCTTGTTTTGACATTTTTTTATTGACGGCCTTGACAAATCAAGCTAGCGGACGCGTACACATGGCCGCATTGCGGCTTAATTACGAATATGATGGTCAGATGATGTGTCTGGCCGGGCATAGACAGGGAACACTTTGCAGGAGCATTTGAGAGTTATGGAGACGAACATTTACGTTGGAAATTTGCCTTTCAGCGCCTCTGAAGACCAGATCCGCCAGATGTTTGAGACGTACGGCCCGGTGACTTCCGTGAAGCTCATCAACGACCGTGAA
>Ga0123354_10021091_pt1 | contig 10264 bp, 4 predicted proteins | sample TergutLab28metaG_2_FD_97872 | JGI IMG/M metagenome (GOLD analysis project Ga0123354, IMG submission 97872) | Labiotermes labralis P4 segment gut microbial communities from Petit-Saut dam, French Guiana - Lab288 P4 | ecosystem: Host-associated > Arthropoda: Insects > Digestive system > Gut ...
GAGTGGACCCCGTTCCAGACCCACTACTACTCAGAAAATCTGGTAGCGCCGGGGATCGAACCCGGGACCTCTGTATCTGTAGCCAGAAACTCTGACCACTAGACCACAGAGGCGGTCACAATAACAATTTATTAGTAATTTTAATCAGCTCAACATGTTTCGGGCGATAATTTCGCCCACCCTCAGGAGCACTAAACTGTGTTTGCAGCTTGTTGTATAATGCAGCGAAGAAGTTGCCTGCTGGTGACAAGGATGAGCCTTGTCACCAGCAGGCAACTTCTTCGCTGCATTATGCCACAAGCTGCAAACACATTCTAGTGTTCCTGAGGATGGGCGAAATTATCGCCCGAAACATGTTGAGCTGATTAAAATTACTAATAAATTGTTATTGTTGCATCTAGTTGGTTGTTTATACTAAAGCATGAAGGGTTTTTTTAAATGAAATAAAAACACTCCTTGCAAGCCTAGCATATATTCAATGATTGAAGGAGGGTCTCACTCCATAAAGCACATAACAGTCAAACTAATTTGATGAAAGACAGAACAAGAATGGGCTGGCAGCGATCTTAGGAGTAGCAGGAGTGTCGGGGGGAAGCCAAGTCGGCAGCCACGTCATCTCATTCCGATTCGTCGGAAACTGTCACGAAAGGTAGACGCAATTGTATTAAAATGGATAACAATGGAAGTTCGAAATTCCACACAACGACATTTAAGAAAATAAAGGAGCTATTATACAAATTGCACACTGACTCAGTGTGATTCAGAGGGTCTCTGTCAAACAAATCGAAAAGATAAAGTTAAAGGTAAGGTAAATATCACCCTATAACCTGTCACGAAGGCCCAGAGGGAGAGTAGAGGTATATCTGTACTCTTTCTTTAACAGGCCGTAGATGGAGGTGGGTGGTCAAAGCCACGCGCCGGTCACTTTTCCCCCCAGGAAAGATACAGGAGGTTGGGTGGGCCCCAGGGCCCGTCTGGACGTGTGCGGAAAGTTTCGCCTGTCACCGGGATTCGATCACCGGACCGTCGGGCCCGTAGCGAGTCGCTATACGTACTCAGCTATCCAGACCAAGCCCATAGCTTTGCCTTCGACTAACCAAGCAATAAGCATCACATCGAGATGCATTTTTTAGTTTTATCCCCCCAGGTGTTAATACGTTTATAGGTAGCATCTGTCCTGCAGGTTTTCAGAACAAAACCAATATTTCTCGTCTCCCCAAAGCATTCCACATGCACCCCATCTCATTCTCCTTGATGTGATCGTTTTGATAATTGATTGTTTATTTTGAAAATGTGTTTATAGAAAAAAAAGTTACAGCACGGTGTACTTGACCACAGCACATACGACTAAGCTCATAGAATATCTATGTATTGCTCTTAGTGTTGATGGGGAAATATCAAAATCAATCTTAGAAGAAATACATGGCGGGACGATGTGAACCTAATTTGTATGGCAGAGGGTGGGGTCAGAGGTCACGATTTTGAAAACGATAATAAAAATTTGGACTCCATATAGGACAAATTTAGTTGACTTGTGGAAAGAATATTATTATTTTCAAGAAGGACTTCGCTCATTATTGTTAGTATAGAGTGTCTACCAAGATACCTTAAGTAGCATGAAATTGGCAGCTGTCAACTATCAGGTACTGGACATGAAGATGGTTCCTTGTGTTTTGTTAATCACGCTGTCAGGTGCTAATATAGCTGATAATGGAGTCAGTATGGAGCACTGGCAGAAATATACTGACAGGGAAAACCGAAGTTCTCGGAAAGAAACCCGTTTCAGTGCCACTTTGTCCACTACAATTATCATTTCATTGGCCTTGGATTTAACCTGGGCCTCACCGATGACGGGCTGGCGAATAACCACTTAGACTACAGAATGACCCTGAAGATAATACAATTTTAATTAATGTCATTAACCCGAAACATTGTCGAATTATTATTATTAATTCAAGAATTAAAAAAAATTGTATTTCAGAGATCAGCATTTATGGGCTATGAAGTATTCCAGCAGTTACAGTGTTTACATTTATCATATTGCTAAACAAGGCAAACTAATCGTCACCACGAATTACTCTAAATAAGTAAGCTCGCATTCTTTTCTTTCCACGGTCAAGCGTTACAATACGTTTCGTATCATCAGCCGCAGGACCTGTGTGTTGATACTAGTTACAGAAATACGCACAGACTTGCTCAGTGCTTGTCACTTGTATTAACATTACTTTATTTACGGTTAATTTTTTTTATCATTTTGTTTGTAAATTTGTTTTCTCTCCACAGCGCCCTCTCCTCACCAGTACTGATAATAACCCCAGAAGCTGACTGCTTTGAAATAACATCTCGGTAATATACCCATATTCTGATCGTAGATTTTCAACTTAGCATTTGTTTTCTTCGGTTTTCTCTCCTTTATGTTTCATCATCTATTATCGCAACAGTCTGTGCTGTAGAAAGATTATCTAAAATCTCTCTTTTAACCACGCATGACATCGTAGCTGTATTTGATGTTTACTGGACCGTGCATCATTGTAATAACTGTAGAATACAAACCAACTAGATGCCACTTATTATTTTATTGTACTTCTTATAGGCTCAACATGTTTCGGGCATTACTATGCCCATCATCAGGAGCTCACGACTATGATATTGATTAACAGATTGGTCCTTTCGATCTTGGTTTGCTGTATGTTGGAGGTTGGGTGCGGTTAGGCTGGAGTAGTGTCCGGACTGCAGGCTAAAGCACAACACAATTTGTGCTTTAGCCTATTAACTATTTAACTATTATCGGGTAACTTTAAAATTCTTCAGTACTGCTCTTTGAATGCGCTATTTTAACCTACCAAGAAATTTAGGGTAAAATTTAGTATGGCAGTAATGAGTATTTGAATTGTAGGTATCATCAAAGTGTAGTGTCCGGGCTGCAGGCTAAAGCACAACTTGTGTTGTGCTTTAGCCTGCAGTCCGGACACTACTCCAGCCTAACCGCACCCAACCTCCAACATACAGCACACCAAGACCGAAAGGACCAATCTGTTAATCAGTATCATAGTCGTGAGCTACTGATGATGGGCATAGTAATGCCCGAAACATGTTGTGCCTATAAGAAGTACAATAAAATAATAAGTGGCATCTAGTTGGTTTTTTGTTCTTCAGTGATCGTAGCTGTATTTCACAAGACACCAACTCTAAGTAAACAGAGACAAACATTGTAGTTTATTCATGTAGGGTTTTGTATGTTGAGAAGCTGTTTAACCTTTTTGTTTCTACGTATTTATTTCCAATTGATATTACTTTTTGGTCTGTAATAATTGCCCAACTAATACTCACGCAAAGGCTACAAGTTTAGAAGTAATATATGGATGTGTAGAGTTGGCATTTTCTGGTTACGTGGCAGAGTAGGGGGTTAACATTAGCTAACACACTCTGTAGTTTTGGTGCATTATGGATTGTGTAGTGTTCACTTTGGTGATAGTTGATATTGACAATGGTGATGATACCTACAATTCAAATACTCATTATTGCCGGGATAATTTTTACCTTAAATTTCTTGGTAGGTTAAAATAGCGCAATCAAAGAGCAGTACTAAAGAATCTTAAAATTACCCGATAATAGTTCGATATTATAGTTCGATATAATAGCATTTGTACGAACGTTTTTGTGTTTAGCTTTCAAAATAGTATATTACATCGTTTTTCAAAATGTCGGCTGCGGAACGCTAGGGAATATCGAAATTGCTTTTCGTTACCGTGGGGGGAATTTAGAAGGAAAAAAATATCGTTTTGAATATATTTAGTGTTTTCAAACTATATTAACTGTAATAAAGGTACACCACAATGTAGATTCTATTTTGTAGAACAAATATATTCTTCCCTTGTATTCTTCAAAATCTTAGTTTTATATTATTGTTGCTAGATATATAGTCTTTATGTGGGCCGGATAGCTCAGTCGGTATAGTGACTCAGCTACGGGCTGGACGGTCCGGGATCGAATCCCGGTGAGGACGAGATTTTGCGCCCGTCCAGACCGGCCCTGAGGCCCACCCAGTCTCCTGTGCGATGGGTACCGGGTCTTTCCCGGGGGTAAAGTTTGGCCGGGGCGTGCTGCTGACCACTCACCCCCTTATAGTGCCGCGGTCATGGAACAGTAGAGCTATACCTCTACCCACCCTCTGGGCCACACCGGGCCTGTAACGGGATCACTTTACCTTTACCTTTACCTTTTATGTAGTTTTTGTATTTAATTTTTACATTTAGTCGGTAAAGTTTTAGAAAGAATTATGTCACCCTTTTGTAATTAATAAAACTCCAAATTATGCCTCAAACTGCGCTTTAGCGATTCGTCAGTGGAGATAATTTCTTTTTTTGGGGGGGGGGGGGGGGGGGGTGCAGAATGAATGAGACTTAGTAAGGATTTTGCAGTGCCAGACATTTTGGGTGAAGTTGGAATAATTATATTACAAACCATTAGGAGTCTTTAAAATGGCACCCAATAAATCACTTAATAACAAGCGAAAGGGTGTTTCATATTACGCGAAACGAATTTCAAGTCAGTGGCATCGTACACGTCACACAACTTGTAGCACTGTTGTTATGCCCCAACATTTTGAAGCAGATCTGACTTCAGAGGCCAGCGGTCGCATATTTAAACCTCGAATATTTTGTCACTAAGTTCATTGGTCTCGGTCCTGTGCAAGACGACATGATTCAAATCTTCACACTACACCTCTTGAAGATCCACTTTAATACTATCCTTGTCCGTAAAGGTCACTTCAGTACTGCGCTAAATAGAGTATGTTGGGGAAATCCTGTTATAAAAATTCAGGAAATAATTTGTATTCTTTTTGTTTTCTGTTACCGCGTTTTGATTTATACATAACATGATGATTCTATTCGCAGCAGCCCGATTCTCTTTTGGCAGAATCCTTTTCGTTGTAAAATTACTAATAATACATAGTATATTCATAAATATCTAAACACATAACTTATTGTTCTGCCAAATCTTAACTCAATTATATTATGCACATAAACTGGTAACCATTTTGAAAACAAAAAACAAGACAGGTTAGTACGTATAACGTAACATTGAGGCGCGTTCGCACAACCGTTTTTGCAGTGGGAAAGCAGTAAGTATTACATATTCTGAGTGTGTATTTGTGGTCCTAGGTATCCAGCATGCAATGCGCATGCGCCATATGGCCATAGGTGGCCTGCACGACTCTACAATATATTTCCACATTATCTCATAAATGGCATGATTTTAGAAAAATAGTTACCGAAAGTAAATGTGTGTCTTGATCTTCTCTACAACTTCGTCTGTTTTTTTTCATTCTGAGAAGAAACGAGCGAGATATAATAAAGAACGTACATTGGTCTTAATTTAAAGTACCCGCTATTCTTTTCCTATTTGGAAGAGACTTGAATCTTCTCGACAGATTTTTGAAAAATATTGAAATGTCATATCTCATGAAAATCCGTCCAGTGAGAGCCTAGTTCTTCTACTAGGACGGACGGACAGACAGACAGTCATGACAAAACTAATAGTCGGTTTTCGGAATTTTACGAAAACGCCTCAAAAGAGAGGAAAATTTTTCAATTTCCTCGCCATCTGAATACACATTTTCGAACTGCTCCTCTCATTTCAAAGACAGTCAATGTACGTATATGTGAGATATTTGCTATTTCCACCTATTTCTCATTGCCATAATTGCGTGACTTCACCACACAGTTTATGTTTTTCTATAAGATAAAAACTGTTTTGGTGCCTTGCTTCATTCAGCTGGGTGAAGATTTGTCTTACAATAAAGACAATAAAACCCGCACCAAATGTTAACAGCTCATTGGCAACGATCAGGTGACGACAGTAAATCCCGCATGGTGGCATTAAGCAAAGCCTGTTTAGTTTCAGCAATTTCAATCCCTTGGATAATGTCCGCCCACACGTGGCAGACATTAGTTCTGCTGTAATGTTCAACCCTCTTGCGGAATTTATCACAAAAGTATCAGTTAAGTCACACTATTCTGATTTATCCACCCAGGTACAAGCGTTACAACGCCAGCGTCATCACCAGCGAGCTCAACACCTGCAACACCACTTCTAATCCCTCGTCGCGGATCTACAGTGTTTGTCAGCGAAGAACCGTCCCCGTCATCGCCATCATCAGCGTCGCCGAAGCGTCTGCTCGGTAGTCTCACGGTCAGGCCTCGTCCTTTCTCGAAGACAACGCCGATCCCCGCGTCTGAGACCAGCACAGTAGCCGGGACCTCAAGAACCAGACTGCCATCTATTATGGATTATGAGTACTATGACGAAGATGCTGGAATCCTCGATGTAGCGCCGGTTTCAGGGAAAGTGAAGATCCATTCCGATGGTTATATCGAATGCTTAGACCGTGGAAATTTCCCGCATCCTTTCTCTTGCAAGAAATTCATCTCGTGTGCCAAGATGGAAAATGGTGAACTTCTAGGTTGGGAGTATACGTGCCCTAGGCAATTATCGTTTGACCCCATTGGCGGTATTTGTAATTGGTCTGCTGGGCTCGGCTGCAAGGAGTGAGTTCAGAGCCTCGGGTTTCTTAGGAGGGAAACAGGAGGCTGTTACGGAAAGGAAACCCGGATTGAAAAACCGGATTTCAGCTCTTCGATTACACCAAATTAAACGCATTACGAATGTAAAAAGACTTAAAAAACGAGATAACAAACACTCTTGATATCACCAACTTTATTCTGACTTCGAAGTATACACGGTACGTGGGTAGCAGATGGTGCACACCAGACTTCCAGAATCACAACTGACATTTAAACATTTGTCCCACCCACCGTGACTCCAAGCATTTTATCAGAGAATAGAATAGAAGAAAGCGTTGTCGAGTGAACGTAACCAGCAGCCGATAGTTTGATTCGAGAACTCCTCCCTGGAGGTACGGCAGCCCATAACCTGCCGGCCGCAACGCCACATCCAGTGACAATTTCCGCTGGGAGTACGTGTCCTAGTGATTTCCGTGTTATTAGACACTTTAAGAATCACCTTGCTGGCAAGCGGTTTTAAACAGAGGCCGAAGTGAAGCGATCCGTCACCTCCTGGTAAAGATTATTGTCGCTTAATTTTTCTAAGTCTGGGTACAAGCCCTGGGGCAGCAATAGACAAATGCTTAGGTGCCAGTGGTGACAACCTGGATGTCTGGTGTGTATTATCTAATACCTGTTTGCTGATTATACATAGCAGCCAGAATAAAGTTTTCGGCATCAAAGTGTTTGTTACCTTACTTGTTGCAAAGGACATTTACGTGCAACGCCTATATCAAACGGACTACTAGTAGTTTCTGGGTTTGTAAGTATTATTTGTCCGTTGACGTGAACAAAAGTTAGCAAGGTAGTTAAAACTCCGTTGCCTGTTTCTTGAAGAACACGGATCAGAATCTCTGGTACTTACACTAATTGAATGAAATGACACGCCAGTTAAACAATAAAGCGAAACGAATTAGAATAAGGAGAAAAAATTTCATACAACATGTATAACTGTATACACAACTGTAGAACCATCAGTCATACATCGTGAAGAACTGTTGAACCATAGAACAATATACAGTGAAAAGCTGTACAACCATCGGTCTGACACAATGCACAACTGTAGAACCATCGGCTGTAAACTGCACAACTCTAAAACTATCGGTAGTGCACGGTGCACATCTGTAGAACCCTCGGTTATAAACGCGCTCAAGTGTGGAGCCATCGGTCATAAACGTGCACGCCTGTAGAACCATCGGTCACAAACGTGTACAACTCTAGAACTATCGGTCATAAACGTGCACAGCGGTGGACCCGTGATCATACAGGTTACACAACTGTAGAACTATCGGTTACACACCGTGCACAACTGTAGAACTATCGGTTTTACGCCGTGCACAACTGCAGAACCATCGATTTCGCAGTTCTACGAGACTTGTCGCCGAGTTTAAAATTTTTTATTTTTAAGCAACTCAAAATTGGGTGGATATAAGTATAAACGATAAATGAAATCAAGTTTCAGTACTGCTCCGAACTTAAATACGTATCAGACCGAGTTACGCATGAAACAGTAATACTGCCGCATTTGAAAGCAACGTTAACAATATTTAATTTAACTTCCAGCGAACATAAAATAACTCGGATTAACAGAAGCACCCAGTATAACATTAGGCCAAGAAAATGAAATGTGCGGATTTTACAGAATGCAAGTAAATTGTTTAAGTGATCTGAGTGCAGTGCTGTCGATTATAAACACGTTACTGTGGACAGATCGGTAGTAGTAGTAGTGCGGAAATGTACAGATGAGAAACACGTGGGAAAAAAAAGTGTGGTTTGTGATAGTGTTGCCAACTATGGAGAGAACAATCAGCTGTTTAAATGTACGTTCCTTCCACAGCTGTTGTGCTTCAAGCCAGCCAGTGTCAGGTGGGCATTATTACAACTATGTTGGTATTTAACACTAAACAGACAGGCATGTCAGCGCCCCCTTTTAAGATATTTGTAAACAGCAGTGAAGGGAATTACGCCGCATTTATTACCATATCGGAAATTCACCCCACCCCTTATTATGATCCGGAAAAATGTATTGGTTTGCTCTACATTTTTCCTTTTAATGGTATATTCTTTCCATAGAAGAAGTTCGGGGTATCATTCACAATTTTATACGAAGCAGTTCTGAGTATCGGGGAGACTGCCACAGAAAATTAGAATTAGAACAGGCAGTCACAGGGCCAGAGGTTAAAATTACAGAAAAATCCTTCACTCTGCAGAGAATAAATGACTAAATTGAAAGTTCAAGTCTTCTTCGATATAATTTTGTGTCTCTTAGTGTGTAGCTGCCGACGATAACAAGGCTGTACGATTCGTCGAAACGCCAAGAACTGCCCACCTCGCGGCAAGACCGTACATTCAACAAGACTTAAATGTTCAGAAAGTCACGAATGCGAGAAGCCGCCAAATATCTGAAATAACTAAGTCACAGTCCTGGAAGAGCGAAAGGAATGTAAATTGTAAATTACATTATATAATTTTGATGTTTTGCTGATCGTGCATCATCTCAGTATAGTCTTAGTAATTAACCAACTTGATGCACGAATTCTTGTTTTATAATACGTTTATTATATGCCTCTACATGTTTCGAGCACTGTTGTGCTCATCATCAGGAGGTCAAAATTGTATTATACAGCATCTGGTATCGTCACACCTGTAGGTGGCCGTCCTCTCTCAACCTGTGCACGGGATAGCCACCTACAGGTGTGATTATACCAGATGCTGTATAATACAATTTTGACCTCCTGATGATGAGCACAACAGTGCTCGAAACATGTACAGGCATATAATAAACTTATTATAAAGTGTAATACAATTTTGACCTCCTGATGATGAGCACATAGTGCTCGAAACATGTACAGGCATATAATAAACTTATTATAAAACAAGATTTTGTGCATTAAGTTGGTTAATTACTAAGATTACAATATATAATTTTCATGAATCTATTATAATGCATTTAAATTTCAAATAATGTTTATCGGAAAATATGGGCAGTCGCTATATGTGACTGTCCCTACTTTGAATCCAGACCTATTACGCCTAATTCATTCTAATTTTACCTCATTCTTTGAAATGCCTGCCATACACAGATGTTGTGCTTGCTGCTGCTGCTGCTGCTGCTGAAATGTGGTGAAAAGAAAGGCGAATTCAGAATGTTAAAGTGCAAAGGACACAGTGAACATTTTAATATTATCTTGATTTCTTTAAATCAAACAAGTTTAATTCCGGTGTTCAAACAGATCATGCTAAAGCAATTTATCGATAAGAGAAGTGAATGAAAAGGAAAAATGTGTACTTCTATCGGTAAAGTTTAGAAACACAATTCCATTTCTCGATACATTGTGTCGTAATTCGATAAAGTATGTCTGTTTTATGTTACTTTCAAAGAGACTTACAATAAATAGTGAAATAAACACTGGATGTATTTTACTTTTCCTTCGCTATAAGAACGATTGTTGGACAGAGATTATAAGAATGGGGCGTCCCAACGTTCAAAGAGGGCAGGGGAATTTTGTACAAAATTATTTTGTATTTATTTCATTAAAATTCGTGCCAAATTTGGACGCTTACATTTTGGGGGGGGGGGGGGGAACTAAGGTGGGGGGTTTTTGAGATGGGGGGGGGGGGGGAAATTTTTGGGCCTAAGGGGGGGGGGGAAAAAGGGGAAACAAAAAAAAAAAAAAAAAAAGGGTTAAAAATTGTAA
>Ga0123354_10021093_pt1 | contig 10263 bp, 6 predicted proteins | sample TergutLab28metaG_2_FD_97872 | JGI IMG/M metagenome (GOLD analysis project Ga0123354, IMG submission 97872) | Labiotermes labralis P4 segment gut microbial communities from Petit-Saut dam, French Guiana - Lab288 P4 | ecosystem: Host-associated > Arthropoda: Insects > Digestive system > Gut ...
CAATGGGTATCGAATGAGGGAACATTACATCACATTGACTGGAAAACTGACTTTGGTAAAGGCTACAAACTTATATATATGTGTGTGTGTGTGTGTGTGTGTGTGTGTGTGTGTGTGTGTGTGTGGGGGGGTGGGTGGGTGGGTGGGTGAGTGAGTGGGTGGGTGTCGGTATGTACGAACTATTTGTAAAACACGAATTCCACCATGAAAAGTTAATTTTTAATAAAACGAAAACGAAGAGCTTAAATACTCTGTCATGGCCCAAGTGGCTGATCGCCGACTTCACACCACTGGGGGGGGGGGGGGCGAGTTCTGGCGCGGGTCAAGTCTGGTAACAATTTTGTGGGAAAAAGTGGAACTGAGACAAGCTCCTGTGCGAGTAATTCTGTCATTGTCATTCCATACATGCACCATACTCATTCATTCGTCTATCGAAAATTGCGCATAATAGGTGATATTGACAGCGTCGTTAAATAACACACTAAAGGAAACACCAGCAGCAACACTGTGTACAGAACATTCCAGGCTTTTTGTCTATATGGGCGTTGATCTCTTTATTTATACGTATCCTCTCCTCCTCTTCTTGTACCGTGGTGAATCAGTAGGGCTGAGTTCAGTAGAAAGCTCGTGCAAGAGAGACACTTTTTGTGTCGATAAATTAAGAATATTGTTGTCATCAAAATGAACGTTGGATTCGAAACTCTCAAGACGGTGATCATGTCTACCGTTATCTACCGGGATGTGATACCGTAGTCTGGCAGATATAAAACGGAAGTTTCAAGGTAACATTTCCACTTCACAATTAACCTGATGATGGATAGACTATGTTGGCCGGGATAGCTCAGTAGGTTTAGCGACTCGCTACGGGCTGCACGGTCCTGTGGTCGAATCTCGGTGGGGGTGAGATTTTCCGAACCCGATCGGACACGCCCTGGGGCCCACCCAGCCTCCTACACAATGGGTAACGGGTCTTTCCTGGGGGTAGAGCGGCCGGGGCATGGCGTTTACCACTCGCCTACATCTAGCACCGAGGCTAAAGAAAGAGTAGAACTATACTTCTACTCCTCCTCTGGGCCTTCGTGGCCTGTTCAAGGGTGAACTTTTGACTTTGTGGACAGAATATATTTCTCGGTGGAATCTGCAATTCTGCACAGTGTCACGCTGTAGAAGATGCACATTGTGAGATATCATAAACATGGAGAATATGAGAAAAACCGCTTATTACTTCTATCATGCGGGGCTCTTCTTGAAAATCCGAATGTTACCCAGCTTTTACAAAACTTCTATTCGTATCTCCAAATTTAGATAAGCAATCTAATAGGCATTATCTGAAACGCTTTCAAAGAGTCCACATTATAACAATCTATTTCTCTAAAACAAGTTTTATTATTATCACTCCCTCTACATCTAGTGTTGTAACGTTTTCTCTACTTTTAGGTTTTGTGGCCAAAATTTTATTTGCATTTCTCTTTTATCTTGTTGCTTCTAGGGTCCTCTTCTATTTGATCTACCTTGATTTTATCACCCCGACAAAATATTGTTAGGTGAAAAGTCCTGTATTGTGTAATTTTCTCAGTTTTTTTTTATTAGTTCCTCTTTTTGGCCCAGTTATCATATTATCAGCATTTACCAGTCTCCTTCGATGTGTTTGAATGGACGAGATAAAAGTTTTCATAAATTTATCATTTACCAATATTTCTAAATACCTTTCGTCAATCCATACTCTTTTCAACTTCGTGCTGTGCTGAAAAGCCCTTCACTTTCCAGGAGATAAAGTGAACAAAGGAAATTTGTATGGAAGAGGACTTCAGTATCCAGAGTTCTGATGGTCCTCATTATGCCAACAGCAGAAAGTTTCAATCTGTACATCTACGAAAGTTAATCTGAAACTCGTTGATTGGCTAACTTTGACGCGAAAACTTACTCAGTTGCCTCTTGTTCCGTCTTGAGTTATTATTTTAGAGCTGTTTTATCTTCCAAACGACATTTTTTCAGCTAGCTTTCTATCCTAACTTTGTTGTGTTTATTCCCTAGAGGAATTTATTATTAGATTTTCACTAACTAATTTCCAGAGTTTTATCTTGTGTTATTATTTTTCTTATCTCTTTCCCAGCGTTGCAGCTCTGCAGTTCTCTTTTTTATTACACTGAAGTCATTCATTATTTTCCTTTTATGGAAATTTCCCTGTAGATATGCTTCTAGGATGTCTTTTATTTCCTTTTTCGACGTTGTCACTGTCGTCGTCTGTTTTTGCATACAGATAGAGGGAAAACGGAAAGACTGACAGAGGGAGAGGGAAGACAAAGAAAGTGAGAAATTAAACATAGAGCAGCGATGTACAGAACGTTCCATCGAGTGGAGCATTGAATGAACGCTACAAATGTTGGAAAGTTAATGGCTCAAGTTGGTCTACTGTCCACGGAAGTTTTCTTCTGTTATATAAGCTGCTACACTTGTACTTTCACGTCGGATCTATTACCTCCTCTTGATTCGATTCTTTTCGAAAAAGAATATAAGGTAAAAAAAAATTCTTTCAGTTAATTTTTATGTTGTCTTCTATTCAGGAGGTAAAACATTGCATAATGCAACATACATAATTAATTATTATGTTTCGAACAAAGAATATTTGTTGAATTGTTGCAAGAAAGAACTTATTTTAAGTGTTTATAAAAAGCATTATAATTCTAGCAGTTACCAAATTTGGTATAAACGTAACTGTTAATAACACTACTTTATACAGGATGCGGCAGAAAAACCTGACGGGTTTTCTGCCGCATCCTGTATAATATTTTGTCGGTTATATTTGTGTATGTCGATGGAATTGTTTGTCATATACAGTTCGAATTCCGTTGTAATACGTCAGGTACTGGACATAGATTATGAATTTGTCAGATACCTCAAAACAAATGTGAATTCTACGTGAGAGTGATTCCGCTATTTATAAAGTTCAATAAAGCACCTCACGCAATTAGGATAGAGGTATTGTGCAATTTTCTAAATTAATTCATTTTGTATGCAGAAATATTTTATCTAATTAAGTGGATTTAACCCTTTGAAGACTAAAATAAATGTGTGTTTTACGTAGTGCCTAGATTTTCACTTCATATCTCCAAAATAAAGAGAGTGTGTTGTTGGTCGAAAGAAATACTTAAGATTTTATGTGGGATTAAGTTCTTTATTTGTCGAACTAATGCACACAGTTCTTATAAAACTGTTAAATTCATTTAAAATTATAGTAGTTACTCCAACACTTTTCGGTTTACATAAACCATCACCAGGGAGCCCTCAACCTGTGCTTCGCCAAGTTACAATGTTGATATCTGTTACATATATGCAGCCACAGTACCCATAACTCCAAATAACGATATATGTAACCGATACCAAACATTGTAACTTGACGAAGCACTGGTTAAGAGCTCCCTGATGATGGTTTATGCAAACTGAAACATTTTGAAGCAACTAGACAATTTTTAATGATTTTAAAAATTTTATAAGAATTGTGTGCATTAGTTGGACAAATAAAGAACTTAATATTTTCAACATGCACTGTGCAACTACGAAGATTTTCTGTGGGAAGTAACCTCTAAGTATTGTAAGAATTACACTCAACGCATAAAAATAATTTTAGATTTAGAAGAAGATAATATTAAAATGGATGTTCATGAAGTGTAATGGAGAGGCATAGACTAGATTGATCTGACTCAGGAAAGGGACAGGGAGCGGGCCCTTGTGGTTGTGGTAATGAACCTTCTGTTTTCATAAAATGCGGGCAATTCCTCAACTAGTTGAGGAGCTGTAAATTTTTTAGAAAGGACTCCGTTTCACGTAATTAGTTAGTTAGTTAGTTGTTACTTAGTTATAAAATTTTTCAGTAAAATGCAGAGTTCGGTGTTAAATCTGGCAGTACTTCTACTATCTCCTAAGTCGTGAAGCGTTAAATAATGCCTATATAAAATTCTTTTTAAGAAAATGTTTTTCTGATATGTTTTCTGTTAATTATAATCTCAGAGAAGAATATGCCATTAGGAAGATGGAAGTGAACCTGAAAAAGAATTGGACGTCTTTCTCGATACTCACCAACTGTAATTTATTGGACAAAAAGACATAAATGTCCCTTCCTTCTTAGGGAAAATATGTTAAAAATTTAGTCATCTTTCAGTACATTAAGAAGGAAGAAAGAATCTTGATATCTAATTCAGTGCAATTAGATCTACAAATCAAACACTAAATCTGTTAAGCATAAATGTGTAATTACCTTATTAGTCTAATAAGATTATTTAGAAGTAATTTTAGGCCAGAGAACCTCAAACTTCTAAATTTCATAAGCGGAAATTTTATCTTTCATAATTAAAGTACATTCTGTACAGGCTGGGCTGTATACACACTCTCGTTCGCGTAATACAGAGATTAAGATTGAGTGGGGGTATAATTCTGCTCCCCCTGTATGCTCTCATGGCATACAAAGGGACAGTTTCATTATTTATTAAGGTATATAAAAACGAGATATACGACATGAGTAGTGATTACTTCTGACATAATACCCCGAAATATGAGAGTTTTCAAGGCGTCAAGACGCCAATTACTTCTGTCCACCTCCACTTTCTCGCAGTAAATTTTAAGTATAATATGTGGTATTTAAACTAAAAACTCTTACATAAAAAACTGCTCATTTGAAGTATCAAATTGAGCTTAATGTTATTTTACTATTTATGTACTTTTCCTTTACTCTATATATAAGAGTGTTCAAGAAGTAGGAATGGAGTGGAGGGGGGGGTTGAAGTTTAGGGTGGACTGATCTGATAGGGGCAGTTGGAGTGAAAGCGGTAGTAAAACTTTGGGTTCCATAAAATGAAGAATTTCTTGACTAGCTGAGAAACTAGCAGCTTCTGGAGAGGGAATCTGCTCTGTGGTGTTAATTACGTGTGACGCATACGAGAGCAGCCAGTGTTAAAATATTAGCCGAATAAATTAAAAAACAGATTTTTAGTCGCCCCTATGCGAACAATGAAACCATATGAGGAAACTGAGGTATATCTGAACATATTCTTAATCTTGTTACGAGATTGAGTGAGGGGTCAATTTGACCACCCGGCTCCTCTTTGCCCTCATGGAAAGATAGCCATTGCAATAGAAACATGATGGGGGCCAGAGCTTGCATGGACATGTTGTAGAAAAGACAAGTCTCTTACCCCTCTTGGTACTACAACTCGAATTCTTGGAAGTTCACTGCGTAGATTAAAGGGCCTTCCTAACACATCAACAAGCCAAATATCTTGGCCAATCGGACTGGCCTTAATTGATGGACCTGACGCGGAGATCAGCCCGCATAATCCCAAAATTATTCTGAACATTATTCTCTCTTTCGAACATGGAAAAATTTCGATAACCAAAGGTGTGGCCGATTGATTGACACTATTTAACATTCATGATTCCGTGCAGCGCTAATATATGCTCAGATTACAACCAACAAGATGCAACGTTTCTCAAATTTATTTATTACTGTAAGACGTTCTACATGTTACTGCTACCTGCTGCTAGCAGCAGGTAGCAGTAACAGTCTGACAAATGCCTGACGCTGTATGTGCAGTTTTAAGCTCCTGTTGATGGACGGAAAACTCGTCTGAAACATGTACAGCGTCTTACAGAAATAAATAAATTTGAGAAACGTTGCATCTTGTAGGTTGTACTCTGAGAACAGATTGGCACTATGTTTGTAGTCGGAAAGTCTCGGGTCTCGGGATCAAATGTCGGCTCTTCTGAGTGCGGTCTGTAGTGCACACACTGAAGTTCCTCGAACAAGTGCTGACAAGTGCATCGAAATAAATCACTTCCGCCTTATGACGCATACATTTCACTTTATCATTAACGTTAAGTACTACTGTTTAAAGCCACAAAGTTAATTCTAAAGCAAGGTTCGACGAAAATTAATGAATCTGATACACAAAGTTCTTGTCTGTTTTAGGAGATATTGAGCAATTCTCTGACATGTGTTACAAAATTATCTTCTGTCTTAAGAAAACCTTGTTTAGGAAGTTACCACAAGACTTTTACCCGAATCCATAACTTCGCATTTAATTTCCCTGTAATGTATATTAATATTATCTTCCTACGCACGACTTAGTTTTGAAATTTGTCTTAGCCATGCCGCGGTTCTTGTATACACTTCGCAATACTAAATATGAAATTGGCTTCAGTAAGGGACTCTATTTCATTAACTGCATTTCCATTCAATTTTTTATGACTGTCAAACATTTTATCCTATCATTTTGTGCGAAAACTATACAAGAAATTTACGATAATATGGAGCTCTTCATGAATATGTCTCGATGTAATAAAAATTGCAGTAAATCGGACATAGATAATATTATTCGTTATTATAAAGAAGAAATGTTTGTTTTATAATGTCAAAATTCTCTTAAAATAGTACAAATCGAGAAGAGAACTGGAAAACTTTGAGGGATGAATGGAAAACATAGAGAAAACCTCTAAGAAAATAATAGTTCCAAAAATGAAAGGAAAAGAGGATAATATTAAAATTCATATTAAGGAAATCGATTTTGATGAAAAACCTTCCCCACAGGCTAACTTCGACATTGACGAAACCCTTCTTATTTCTGTGACCAAAAATGCTTTGGCTGGCGGGTTAGTTATTTAAATAGTAAATACATCGAAAAAGTTCATCTAGCTTCATTCCCTGTCTCTTTGTTTTGGAGATTCACAGATCTTGTCTGAGTAATGCAGAGGCCAAACTGGCTCACATTTATTCGTTCTTCATAGTGGACTCAACCAGAATTTCTGTTACTAATGTTACTTTAGAAGTTGACCTCACTTTCCAAATCCTTACATTCTGTCATTCGTTTTTATAACTCAGTTCTTTCAGCACTATATAAATCCTGCAGCTGGCGTAACGACTTTAAATAACCATGAAAACATTTGATTATTTTTAGCACTGACATTTTGTAAGAGCTGGTAATGTTAAGAAGAATTGTGATATTTCCCACCATTGTAGGTGAAATAAAAATTTTAATGGATGTTATAACAGTTTCTAAAGTAAAAAGGGTTTCCATGAAGTAAATCTACCTGTACTTCTTAAATATATACGAGTTCGGAAGAAGAGATTCGAGTAAGGAAGTCAAGGCAACGAACAGAATGAGGTTCGAAAACGCACTAAGACATTGTAAGACTTAGGGCTTTTGTATGGTACGGTGTACAGTGTATGTAATGGTGGAAGGAGGAAGGCTTCAAACTGGGCTGATAAAAAGAGACAAAAAGCGAGCGAAGAGCGTGAGATGGAGAAGAAATTTTCTCAGGAAATTTAAGTCAAGAGCGACACAAAGGCTGCATAATCAACCGCCTGTAGACAGAGTGAATATTGTCTACTGTACAACTAAGCACTAAACTGAGGTAAATATTGGCAATGCTCGGAAATGTAGCCTTTCAGGTAACTACATGGTTCTGGTTAATTTTCGCTTAGTTGGTCAAGAAATTTCCTACTTCTGTTAAAATGGAAATTTCACCCCCTTCATAAAACCCTGTCATTGATATCTATCCTAGACCACTTTAATTTCTTTGTTCTACTCAATATCTTCTTAAATAAAACCAACGAGATACACCAATTTCTCAAATTTATTTTTGGAATAAAACTCTAAATGTTTCGGACAGTATCTCTGTCCATCATCAGGAGTCTATCACTGTACACACAGCAATTTGTATATGTCATACATTTGATAAATTAGTGCATCTCGTTGGTTTTATTATAAGAATATATCACGGTGCACGGTCCTCTGAATGTCAAACTCCATATCTTATTTATATAAAATATATAGCAAAATTTAATGACTCTGATTTGTCTAAAGTCTACAATAATTATATCGTTGGCTCATAATAGCACACGTCAATAAAGAAAAAATTAGATCTTTTTCTTTTACAACTTTGCTGGAAACATGCTTCTTGCTGAGGTGGGTAAATCATTTTGAAGATAACCTTCGAGGAAATGGTTGTCATTTTGTGAAGCTGATTTGTGTAACACAAAGTACAAGAAATTTTTCTAACCAACTGAATAACTGTCCATCTTTAAACGAACGATCTGTCCCGTTAGAGATTACTACCAACTAGATTAACATCCAGCAGCAAGATCTTTGATTCTAATATATGTTATCGTGTCTGGGTCGAAGCCAGTCTTCACAAAGCCAATTAAGTTGATACAAAAATCACCTGAGGTAACAAATTCGTGTACCTGACCACTCGTCTAATGTCGAGTTTAAAGGTGCATGAGATGGCGTCCCACTTCTGCGCAACTTCAAAGCACTATAAATGGACAGGGAGATATTTGAAACATCTACACCACGAAGTTACTTCTCCAGGACTCACGTCCATAGGCAGGGAGGTGCAAGTGGGTGCAACGTACCGAGTAATAATTTGCGAAATATCAAAGACAAAAGGGCCTACTAAGAAAACATGCGACACCCTTCCAAATCCATATGTCAACTCCGTTGCACCTCCTTGATTGGGACAAATCTTCTCTTCAAAAACGTTTGTACATGCAAGACGTTTTGTACAATGTTACAGTGCGCATTGTGTAATTACATTGTTGATGTTATGCAACTGAAAAAGATACTTTTTGCGTTTAAGCATACCGAATATATACAAGTAGCATATGTAGTATCGAATATTATATATATGCATATAAATGTGTGTATGTTGACACACCCGCACTGAAAGCCGGTACACCCACTGCTTTCAAGGCCTCGCTATGGGCCAGCAGGGAATGACCCCAAGTCAGTGTTACCCTCCCTCTGAGAGATATGTAACGTCGGCCTGCCTTCCAGGAACTATGATTGGTGTGTGTGAAACTTGAGATCGCCACTGTAGTAAACACTGAGGCTATCGTCTTCTGGGAAATGTCAGGTTACAAAGTGGTAGTTGATAACCGATTCGGAGAAACATGCTGCCTCCATCTTTGGTCCTCACATTCCTCCAACCCACTGATAAATATGTGCCTTACCATACCGAGTCACACCCAGGAAGGCCAAAATCTTACGGACATCTCACTTTACTCCGTAACGAATAGGAGGAATGCGTGGTTTATTTTATGAGAGTGCCAAATTTTATGTCCGTCATCGGTCGCTATGTGATAGCAATGTCAACCTTCTGCAGCCCCACAGAAAAATAAACACAAGATATGCAAAAATATTAATCCACTCTTTTACATCTACACTAACTCTAGATTGTCTCGAAGCTAAAGTCACAATCTATATAAAATAAATTAACAATGATTTTATATTAGTCACAGAAATGATAGGGCTTCGCACTCAATGGCCAGTGTTCTATGGAACAAGACATCGTAGTCTTACTTAGATATCAAAATTTAGGTATAAAAATTTTTAACTCAAATTTATTATTTCATTATTAATGTAATGTAAATGCTAAATACTTTAAATAGCAAAGCAGCGGATATTGTTTAATGTTTATTTTGTTGAACACAGTATTGTTTATCAATTTTCTTCTTCTCAGTTTGTTTAGGAGCAGGCATTATGTGTACAAATTTTTTTTAACAATAACTTTCTTCCTATAAAAGAAACTTCGTATTTTCTGTGGAAATCCAAGTCCTGGCTAAGTCGTGACCCCGTAGACTTAAAAGCACGGATGTGTTCGCGCGCTGTCATATCGACATTATTGTACAATTCACGACGCTCTAATGCAAGTGCATAGGTTAGAAGGAATGTGAGATTGAGTCTTGTATGGGACTACCAAAGATTTGCGGAGATGAACCTGCTCTGCCGTACATCTGAGAGCAAGTCGTACGGGACTGAACCCTGGGCTACGCGGGAGGAAACCGACGCCTAACCCGTTGGTGTGTGGCAAGGATCCTTAAGTTTTATAATTGATTTTTGGAAATATTTCTAAAGCAAAAGAAATTTTAAAATATAGTGTGTCTTATATAGAAGCGACTGAACACCGTAAGCCCTAACTGCCAGTCGTTAATTGCTCAGCAGTCCACAAGCCTTTTTTTTCAGAACTGAACACAATAATAATAATAATAATAATAATAATCACAGACAAATGGTACACATACATGCCCAAGTCAGTGTATGAAGAAGGAGATGTTACAGCGTTGTGAAATCAAGCAGTACACACAGGCAGAGAAGTTACAGCAAACAGGCCAGATATAATAATTAAAAACAAAAAAGAGAAAACATGCACACTGATAGATGTGGCAATACCCGCAGACAGAAATGTTGTGCAAAAGGAAGCGGAAAAGAA
>Ga0123354_10021094_pt1 | contig 10263 bp, 5 predicted proteins | sample TergutLab28metaG_2_FD_97872 | JGI IMG/M metagenome (GOLD analysis project Ga0123354, IMG submission 97872) | Labiotermes labralis P4 segment gut microbial communities from Petit-Saut dam, French Guiana - Lab288 P4 | ecosystem: Host-associated > Arthropoda: Insects > Digestive system > Gut ...
AACCCTGTAGAATCACAAAGGGTGCACATATAGAGCACCTGTAAGGTATGTAACAAAAACTTGGAGTGTTGTTCTATTAAATAAAAAAACACATATACTGCTATCTGAAGTGTATTGTGTATGGCAAGTTGTTAAAACCCTGACAATCATTTCGAATAACCCTGTATATATGGTAATGGTATGTCCGTGTATTTTGAAATTTTCTTACGAACAACTTTCTCCCCCACACCTGATAAGGCACATTCCTGTTTGGGACCTGAAATGTTTGCCAAAAGGAAAAAATGAAAATAAAACATAACCCTGAGATTACATTCCAAACAATCTGGAGGCAATAATACATTGTATAGCAATCTGAATTACAATGCACAGCACAGCCGACGTTTGTAACACGCATATGTGGCTTTGAGCAACCAAGCATTCTCTCCATCCACATTTCATTCTGTCATTGATTTTTAAAATTTTGAACACATAAACGTCAGACACACTGTCCGATGAATCAGAATTCGGTAAATTATACATGCAATTTTTTTTTGGAACAAAGAATTATTTTGTGGTCACTCAAGCCACTGTCAGTAGAAGGCATAAATTTGTGCTTGCCACGGCCGTACATTTACGTGAACTTGACGAGATTTCCACTCCCGAGAACTTTTTGTACTTGCGTCTTGTATTGTAACCTGTACTTGCAAGCTCATTTTGCCATCAGTCATTCTGCTGACTGTAACGGGCGTCACATAATTTTATGTTATTAGGGGAAGGTAATCTGTGTTTTAGCGAGAGATTCGCTTTTGTACAATGCACAGTGATGACTGTAGTTTTATGAGACTCTCAATTGAAGGGCCTGTTAATACACCAGAGAAAAGATTTACAATACAGCATACTGATAAAAACCTTAGGACACAACTAAACATTTCTGGTCAATGATTTCTTTGTGATAGGTTGAAGAAATCGAACGAGATGCAACACTATGCAGATACTTATTTACTGCTAAATTACTCCACACGTTTCGGGCGTCCATCGCGCCCATCATCAGGAGTACATAAAACTGTAGTTGCAGCCTTTGGTGCAGATCATACTATCTGGGGAGCAAGCTTCCTCAAACATGACCAAATAAGGACTGGTTTGGGACTGTCACTGATCTGAACCAGAGGCTGCAACTACAGTTTTATGTACTCCCGATGATGGGCGCGACGGATGCCCGAAACGTGTAGAGTAATTTAGCAGTAATTAAATATCTGCATATTGTTGCATCTCGTCGGATTTCTTCAACCTAGAATTACAATGCACGGAACCACGAATATAAAATTTCTCGGTGCTAGTTTTGTGAGAAAAATATATTTTAATGTTGGATGGGATACATACAATAAACAAGACATGTGAAAATAGTCAAAATGTTGGCACTGGATGAAAAAGAACTAAATTGAACAGAACAGAACAAATGAACAAAACAGAGAAATGAAACATTTCCCTTGAAAACGAACCACATACGTAAATAAACTGCCAATATGCGACAACGCAGTGAAAAACAGGGAATTCTTTTTTTTTTTTTTAATGAATAGAAATTAACGCGTATGTCTACTGCCCACCAATCACATGAAGTTTTTTGAGTTATAGCAGTAAAAGTGCAGTATTCTCTTTATGGAAGAAGCTGCTTGCATCCATCTTCAAGTACATCAGAAGCGACTTAACAGTGTCTCGTACGTGCAATACAGTTCCCGTACATGCTGCAGCTACAATGGTCTGCACTCTGGAGGAAGGAAATACTCTTGAGCCTGCATATAATCAGGATGTGCTTTGGTGACTCTTTGCTGTGGGCACATAAATTACTAGGTGCAAACATTGGTATTTCCCGCATACGTAAAAGCATTCACCTTCTGATGGCCGCTGCCCAAACTTTATTACTGATAAACATATACCTTCAACCTATGAACACTTGTAATTTTTACCCACATCATTAACGCACTTAGAAATAAATTGCCAAGTCAAACGCAAGGTGTTTCTTCGGTCTTGGGACGTTTGGTCGTATCAGTACTGGTTTCCACGTCCGGAGATGCCGAACGTTTTGCCAACTTCCTGTTGTTCTGGTTCACGAGCTCTGGTTGAAACTGGACGATGACTGCGGTCATGTTGTCGCATCCTGTTCCGTCACCGAGGGTATTGGGCGCCAGGCAGTGATCAAAGAGCTGTAAGAAGTTTTATACACTGAAATATCATATAAAAATGTCTATAGCTTAATCTTACACAATGCAAACAGTATGATGGTGACAGAGTTTTTCACATTTTTATAACAAAAGCCAACGAGACGCACTATCTCTCGACTTTATTTCGGCAAAGAACTGTACATGTCTCGGACAGACTCACTGTCCATCGTCAGGAGTCTTAGTACTGTATTCACAGCAACAGGGATTTTTTATACTAGTAATGCTGACTGCCAGCAAAAATAAATTTGAGAAATAGTGCATCTTGTTGGCTTTTATTATAAGAATATATCAAGATGCACGGTCCTCTGAATGTCGAAAACTTTTTCGCATGTTGCAGTAAATAGAAAAACTCTCTGAATTACATGATGTTGATCAAAGTGGCTGCACAGATTAACGCACATATGGTCACGTAGCAATCAAGCACTGGACCACAAGTCTGTATCCCACTTGAATGTGTGGTTTTTGAGAGTAGGCGGAGTTCTTTCGATGGTACGATGCCACATCTAAAGAGGCCTAGTAAACGTCTAAACACAAGCTTTCAAAACGAATGAACTGGATGGCCCTACAAAGCCACAAACAAGCGGCTTCAGTGGTCTAGTGGTAGCGTGCTGCCTTTAAGTACCCAAGCTCGTGGGTTCAATCCCGGCTGAAGCCGTCAGGATTTTTCAGGGTGATAAAATCCTCAGCACGCCTTCCTTCGGAAGGGAAGTAAAGCCGTGGGTCCCATGTCGCAGATTTGCGGCATGTAAAAGATCCCTGAATTGACGTGGAAGTCACAAATTCAGGCAAAATTACTGGTTAATTCTCGCCCACATAGTTCCACCTTTCGCTACTAGGTTCTCTTGCGCCGTCATGGATGTGGAGGTACCTGGCAGCGAAAGTGGGAACGTCTAAACAAGCATTAGCTATGGGCCCTACTGACGAAGAAGAAGCCACAAACAAAGACAACACAGAACGCAGATCCCGTGACAAAAGATACTGACCAGGTAGGAGGATTATTAACTCTTTACAAGCAGATTTAGGTTTTTTTTAATGTCAATTATAACCATCTATTACAATTCCAATAAGGTTCTAACTAGCGTAACTAAAGATTTTACGTTTTGTTGACCGTGCATCCCTGTATAATCTTGTAAATAAAGCCAACTTGGTGCACAATTTCTTCTTTGTATATTTACCAATCTCTACATGTTTCGGGCGACTACATGCCCGAGAAGCAACTGTGTTTATGTGACACTTGCTACTTGTTATTCCGAAACAAGTGGACAGTTTAATTTGTAATTTAATTTTAATTTTGAACTATCCACTTGCTTCAGAATAACAAGTGTTGCATAAGCACAGTTGTCTCTCCTGGTGATGGGCATGTAGTCGCCTGAAACATGTGGAGACTGATAAATAAATATATTAAGAATAAATTATGCACCAAGTTAGCTTTATTTACTAGATTATCTAAAGCTTATTTGCTCACAGCATGTAATATGCGAGCACCACCAGGTACGAATTTGGGAAACACAAAATAGAAAGGTGCAGAGTACAGTTCAAATGAAATGTACACATTACAGGGGACAGTGGAGGAGCGTTTTCAGTCTCTTTCTACTGTCAGGTTGGTGGCTATATATTAATATAATAATTTATTCCAGTCAGTAACACAACAATATACATATACACACATAGTGATCAGTATTAAAAATTCTGCAACATGTTTTAGTTCAAAGGAACCATCATCAGACCAAATGTGAAAACACAGTACTGGGTACAGTAATGCACACACTGTGTGCGCTCTCTGGATGTACCCAGTGTGTGCGCTCTCTGAATATACCAGTACTGTGTTTTTGTATTTGGCTTGATGATAGTTCCTTTGAAACGAAACATGTCGCCAAATTTTTTATATTGTTCACTGTATATATTGTTGTGTTATTGACTGGAATATAATTATTATATTATTGCAATACACAAGAGCATGGCTCGCATCAAAGGCTATATATTAATTCGGCAATAGAGGTTTAAAAGTCCTGAAATAGAGGATTTTACATTGTGCACTTCTACAGGGCTGATAGCCATATTTAAATTTGGGGGTAATGGCATTAATATTGCCAAAATACAATGCTTCGCCACCTGAACTGTGTGTCTGCACATAAAAAATAATGCAACCCACAGCTAATGAATGTTACAGAGATTGTGGCAAGAAAGTTGCCTTCCAAATCACTTAACAATGCTAAATCTATGACAGTGATAATGTAACATCCAGTAGCATGAATGACAGATAACTTATGTGCAACAGAAAGTAAAAATATTCTAGTTTATTTCAAGTTCCTTTTCCAGCAACTAACTGGAGAGACTGTGGTAAACCATGCAAACAGTAACGATAGGCACTGCTATAGCCGAGACTTGAACTGAAGTGCTGACTGACATTGCACCATTCAGTCTGCAAACAACAGTAACTTTGGACAGTGACCTGTCTAACAATGTAACAATTTGTAGTGGCAGTCTTCTGAGCTGTACTTAAAAATGAATACACAAGGAACCAGAAAAATCTTAATACCCAGAAAAAAATTAACTGAAAACAAAGAAATAAAAATACATAAATTAATGATAACCAAAATGTGCAACAGAAGCTCAAATATCAGATTAAATACAATGTCACACACACACACACACACATCCACCCACCCACATACACACATCCACACACACACCCACCCACATGCATACACACACCACACTAGACCATTTTAAAAAACATGGTAATTATATAATATCCATTTTTGATATGTAGGCAAAGACAGAGGAATGTCCTTTCACGTCAATACCACAATACCAGCAAAAGATAAATCACATTTTTAACTGACTACTACGTTCAGAAACAGAAAATTTCGGTAAAATAAATGTCATTTAACAAAGCTACCAATTTTAGAAAACGTGCCATTCTTCATTCAATTCCTGCCAAGACAGAATTTGCATAATGAACTCTGGTGTTAGAAAGACCAAAGCTCAAAATTCAGTTGCTGTACATTAAATAGCAATTAAATCAAACGATGGAATTCTATTGAAACTTCACATTATCATGTCACGTGTTCACGACTTAAAAAAAAGTGATGGTGAAACAAGGCAGTTGGGGAGTGTGGGGGTCTTCTTTGTCCTTTAGTGGCACACCGTGAAGACGCGGGTTACGTGATGGGCTGCGGTCATATTTACTAACGAAACTTTACAGCTCTCTGCCATACTGGCCAATACTATGGACACATACAAGCCTGGACATGGCTGTCTGTCCTCACATCTTGTGCAGCCATGCCCCATTTTGACCTCTGTTTTCAATTCATAATTTTAACGAGCAATTTTTGAAAGGAAAGTGTATAGAAGAATTTTAGACCCAGTATATGACAATAAAAAAGAATAATGGAGGATATTAACCAATAAAGAAATTTGTGCAAGAGTTAAAACACCTACTGTAATAGAGACAATAAGGTTAGGTTACGTTGGTTTGTGCATGTACAGAGAGTGGAAGGGAACAGAATTCCAAAAAGGGTATTATATATGAATTTGGGAACAATAAGATTGAGAGGTAGACCAAGAAATAGATGGCAAGATGAGGTGAGAGAGGATGGAAGAATAGTTGGTGGAGAAGGGTGGCAGGAAAATGTACATAAAGGAGAGGAACGGAAGAAGCTCCTGAGAACGGCAAGGAATCGTCACATTCTGCACATGCCAATGGAATGAATGAATTTACATGAAGACCTACTAGCATTTCTACACAAGAGCATTCACATCGCTGTTCTGCATATAGGCAGTTCTGACCATGCTCTGTATACATACACAAGTTGGGAAAATTAAAGTGTGACATTTTGTAATAGTGAAATCTGGTGCTCCAGTTGGTGCATGTGTTCCCCATATCCTAGCAACAGCACCACAAGCTAGTATAAGAGGAGCTAATGATCATCAAACAGGAGCTGTATATTACATGCAGAAGTGTATGTAAAACTACAGACTGCTTTATCACAGCCATTCCTAAACAGCAAGAAGAATTAACTGTATGAAGCCTAACGACCCCTATAGAAGTTGTACCGCACCGCTAACCTCTAAAGTTGCATTTTATATATTTATTCAACAAATATAGGTACTGAATATTTTAAACATGTTATATACTCTCCGTGTTTTTCTCTTCAAAATGCAGTTCGTTTCATAATTCTAACTTATTTGGTTCCTGTATTATTCACATTTTATATACAGGGTGTGCTAAAATTAAAAAATAATTCCGGCGCCAAAAGGTTAAAAATGCCAGTATTCACAGAACACATGGAAACGGCGTGTGCCGCACTACTGGCTTCAGCGTTCCTACCTTCCTAACACAGTATGACACAACATTTAAATTATTCTCTTGGACTCTGTTCATCATCCTAACTATTTCATAAGGGAGGTTAGAAATTGTTCCTTTATTATTTTTAGGTCAAAAGAACTGGAGACAAGTAAGGCAGATGGTTATAACTGAACATCAGTTCTTTATTTTTCCACATAAGTAAAAAAATTGTGGGCCGGGTAGCTCAGTCGGTATGGTGACTGACTACTGGCTGGACGATCTGGGATTGAATCCCGGTGGGGACGAGATTTTCTGCTCATCCAGACCGGCCCTGGGGCCCACCCAGCCTCCTGTAAAATGGGTACCGGGTCTTTCCAGGGGGTAAAGCACGGCCGGGGTGTGCTGCTCACCACTCACCCCCTCTGGGCCACACCGGGCCTGTAACAGGATCACTTTAGCTTTTTTTAGATAAAAAATTTATTCAGGCACTTGTCTTAGCATACAGCAAGATTTTCCAAGCCTAATGGTAGAAAGATACATCCTACTCTTTAAGCTACTTCCGTACTTCAGCAGTGATGGTGCCTGCAAATGGAAATCACCGACCACAGAGATGTCTTTTCAGTTTGCCAAACACATGGAGGACGAAGGGGGTGAAGTCAGGGGTATGTCGTGGGTCAGGAACATGTTTCCAGCAGCTGGTATCCAGGCAGGGAAGTAATGATGGTGTCAGCAGTGTGCTGTCTAGCATAATTATGCCACAGCAGCTCACCTCAGGAAAGCAGGCAAGGCCCCTGACATGAAATTGCTTCCTTACGGCATTTAACATCGCCTGACAGGTGAATGCAGTCGGCATTGCACCGCGTGGTTTGAAACCAACAAGAATGATCTTGAAATTTCTCAAAAGATTGTTGCCACCATCTTCCCCACACTCACTGCAGCCTTAAGCTTCTGTGAGGATGGAATGCTTCCACAATATGGGTGTGGCTCTGTCTGTGGACTGCAGTGTTGCACCCACACCTCATTGTGGGGAACAATGTGTGACAAAATGTCATCACCATCTTTGTAACATTAGTGGTTGGTCAGTGAGGTGGTTCCGGATATTCATGACTGCACACTACGGTGGCGCACTTGGTTGAGGAACCGCACTACAAGCCAGAAGGTCGCAGGTTCGATTCCCAATGGTGTCATTGGAATTTTTCATCGACATAATCCTTCCAGCTGCACTATGGCCCTGGGGTTGACTCAGCCTCTAACAGAAATGAGTACCAGGAATATTTCCTGGGGGGTAAAGGCAGCCGGTGCGTAGGGCTGACAACCTTACCACCTTCATGTGCTGACTGTCTTGAAATCTGGGAGCCTTAACCTCCTGGAACCCTCAGGGCCTGTCCAGGCCTGTAGTGGGACTGCTTTTACACTAGTCATAGCCAGGAAGTTCACAGACTGTCCCAAACACTGCCCTGCCACTGAATAAAGTAAAGTGTACCCTTGTACAGGCACCGAGGCTCTGTACAGGATGTATGTCCCATAGAGGGAGTAGTTATAGCTCTACTCTTTCTTGACCACGGCACTAGAGGGAGGTAAGGGGCCAGTGTCACGCCCCGGCCGCTATTTACCCCCAGGAAAGACCTGGTACCATTGTACAGGAGGTTGGGTGGGCCCCAGGGCTGGTCTGGACAGATGCGGAAAATCCGCCCCCCACCGGGATTCGATCCCTGGACCGTTCAGCCCGTAGCCAGTTGCTATACCGACTACGCTACCCGGCCCACGAGAGATTGAATGCTAACTCTTAAGTGCTCCAAGTGATACACATCTGGCAAACTGGGCAATTTTGTTGATGTCACTTATGGACAACTACCACTTCTATCCTTGCCCATGACACCTGACCATTTGCAGTCACAAGCACCATTTCTGCCCTTACTGGATCGACATTGCACCTACAACCACATATGGTCACAACTTGTCTGTGGTTGTTCATGGGTTCCAAGTTCTGGGCCTGAAGGAGTTGGATAATAGCGGGCAAGTCTTCCTTTGTCCACTTGTTTGGTACGGTCGCCAGTTTCCAACTGATGCTGCATTTCCTGCACTGGTCAAGATACCAGCCACCTAGCAGTGGGACCACATACCAAGGTGTGAAAAAGTAACAGCTTGCTACAGTCATCTGTTTTACAGGAAGAAGACAGGGACCCCTTACTTGCTGATTTACCCTTGTATAAACATGACATCTTCAAATGGTGTCTATTTCCAACATCAGGTGGAAATGAATTTCATACTTTGTTCTACCCCCTGGTCCAGGGCATGAAAGTGACTTTACCTGGGGATTCAATGCAGGTGGAATTTCTTTGTACTCTTTACACCTGAAGACAGATCTATAGACCATTTCCGAAATTCATTCATTCATTCATTCCATTGGCATGTGCAGAATGTGACAATTCCTTACCATTCTCAGAAGCTTCTTCCATTCCTCTCTGTTATGTACATTTCCCTGCCACCCTTCTCCACCAACTATTCTTCCATCCTCTCTCACCTCATCTAGCCATCTGTTTCTTGGTCTACCTCTCAATCTTTTTGTTCCCAAATTCATATATAATACCCTTTTGGGAATTCTATTTCCTTCCACTCTCTGTACATGCCCAAACCAACGTAATCTATTTAACCTTACTGTCTCTATTATAGTAGGTTTTCTAACACTTGCATAAATTTCTTTACTGGTTAATATCCTGCAATTTTTTTTACATTGTCATATATTCTGCTATACACTTTCCTTTAAAAAATATTCAATTGCTCTCTATCTCTCTCTGTTAGTGTCCCAGTTTCTGATGCATATGTTAACGTTTTGTCTACTGTTGTGTTCTTTAGTCTTAATTTTAGTTTCTCTGATACGTTTTTATTTTTAAAAATTTTTTTACCATTTCCGAAATGCAGCTCTCATATAACAAAGTATAACAGTGGAAAAAAGCCAAGAGTATAACTTTAAATCGTGTTGGCAGTTTTCCACACCAACATGTCACTTCTGCACAAGATAAAATATTGTACCTCTTCACATATTTGGGAGAGTTTCGTTTGTCCGTCTTGGATGCGCGGACGTACGAAATCTACGACCTCCTGACTGGACATGAAATTCCAGATCCCATCACATGCGAGGACCATAAATTCATCTTCTGCTGGGTCAATCATAAGAGTCCTGACATCGGGCAATGCTGTTATCATCTGTTCCTCGGCAGACAAACCCTCAGACTGTTTGTATGCGTGGTCACCTATAACAGAAAAATATTCATGAAAATAAAATTCTATCATGGTTTTGAATAATGTGCAGTTTGATCCATGCAGTGATGCATATCACAGCCCTGTTCACACCCTAGAAGTACCATATGTACGTCCACCGCAGCTATGTTTCATTTAATACGCACTTACTTACTCACTCCGTGGTGCATAGTCCTTCTTGAGAAGCTAAATGGTTTGCAGCTAGTCAAGAAATTCCCCGCATTTCACAGAACCCGAAGGTTCATTACCGCACTCACAAGTCTCCGCCACCTGTCTCTATCCTGGGCCAGCCCAATCCGGTCCATACACCCACATCCCACCTCCTGGAGATCCATCCTAATATTATCCACCAATCTACGCCTAGGTCTCCCCACTGGTCTCCTTCCCTCTGGTTTCCCCACCAAGACCCTATACACCCCCTCTCCTCACCCATACGCGCCACATGCCCAGCCCATCTCATTCTTCTCGATTTTATCACCTGCACAATATTGGGTGAGGAGTACAAATCATTTA
>Ga0123354_10021097_pt1 | contig 10262 bp, 8 predicted proteins | sample TergutLab28metaG_2_FD_97872 | JGI IMG/M metagenome (GOLD analysis project Ga0123354, IMG submission 97872) | Labiotermes labralis P4 segment gut microbial communities from Petit-Saut dam, French Guiana - Lab288 P4 | ecosystem: Host-associated > Arthropoda: Insects > Digestive system > Gut ...
ACGCTTGTGAGTGCGGTAATGAACCTTCGGGTTCCGTGAAATGCGGGGAATTTCTTGACTGGCTGCAAACCAGTTAGCTTCTCAAGAAGGACTCTGCACCATGGAGTAAGTAAGTAAAGAGGGGCAGCCTTGTCAAATTCATGTATTAATTTTTATCAGTTGTGTCAATGTGGCATATAGGTTTATTTTTACTTCTTTGTTTTCATATATTTTTATAATTCCTGTAGGTAACAGATTAGGAATATTTCTCTCTTGTAAAATGTCATATAGCAGTGGTTTTCTTACTCTATCACAAACCATTCCATAATTTTAAAAAAAGGACATGTGCCTCTATGTTACATTCTCTTCTTTTCTCTAACTAAACTTTTAAAGTAAATGCTGAATCAATGCAAGATTGTCCCTTTCTAAAACCAGACTGAGTTTCATATGAAAGTTTCTAAATATCTTTATAATTTTTCATTTGGTATTTATGTGTAAATTTTGTAGCATGAATTCAATAAGTCTATCCATCTGTAGTTTTTCACATCTTTCCTATCCCCTTTCTTATACAATGGTAGAAGTATCGTACTGTTCCATTCTGCTGCTGTCGTCCCTGATACATAAATTTCATTTAAAAATTTAAGTAACCTTGTTTTAGATCTTTCTGACGCATATTTTACAGTGCAGAAGGTACGTTATCTTTTCCTGAAGCTTTTGTATTTTTACATTTCTTTTCATATTTCTGACGCAGATAGTTGGCTGTCTGCGGCAGAAATACGTGAAGGAGGTTCATTACAATATAAGGAACAGAAGCACACATCAAAAAGCCATTAAATGGAATACATATGGTGTTCTCAGCTAAGAACACAAATTCATGTTCTCAGGAAGAGGATAACTTTGCCACGACATACTTGCTTCCTCCAACTGTCCGCGCTGTGACCACGACTGCTTTGTTCTCTTTGCTGTCGAAACAAACACAGCTACCACCACATTACGATCTGACTCTAACAGGAATACTGTACTTTCTTGGCAGGTTACATTCACATATAGCACCAGATATGATACATCATCAGTAAGGAAAAGGGAGAAAACTACTGTAGGGAACTGCCTGCTGCTACTGTGATTTACCATACATGGAAAAAGGATGTAATATTTCAGTATGAAAATCTCAAGCAATGTCACTTGGCATGAGCTGTGTGGTTATAGTGGCCAGTGATCACAGTACTAAACCTTCTGGTTATATTATAATGGAATACTTAGACTAGCTCCAAAACATTTACCTCCTCCAAGAGGGGAGTGTAGCATAGAATTAGTCTGTCATATTAGTTTGTTTCCACCTACTCCATAATTTCTATTATTTCAGTGATTAATTGAAAACATCACCATTTCCATTACCTTTTTCTTTTCCTCTTTCCGAACCTGAACCACATCTTCATCAGTCACCGCTCCAGATGTTTTCACTTCATTTGAAGTCTGCAAACTACCTCCACTGGTGCAAGCTTCACTTTCAGTACCTCTTTCAAACTCCACTTCACACACTGCATTCACATTTCCATTAGTCTCAAGTTTATGCGACGTGTCATCTTCCCCAGTAACTTCTGCTCCTTCTTCCTGACCATTTTCATTTTGCACCACAGGTTTGTTAATATTTCCATCATTTATTTTTCTTCTATATTTTCCATCATACTTTGCAATTGCAGAGTCACTCTTGGAGAAATCGTAGGAACGTTTACGTAGACTGAACTGGACACTTCTGTCAAGTTGATTAATAGTTGATTTTGCCTGACGAGATTTTTCATACAATGAAACGTTAATAATATTTCTGCCAGATGGTGTTAGGTGCTGGGAACCAAACCTGAAGAGGGGGAAAAAGCCACATGCACACTTTAATACCACATTACACAAAGTATTATGCAAAGTAGAATATTTCAATTAATGGTGAAACTACTAGTCACATTCTCTGCAAGAAGTGTATAAAATGCATGATTGTCAAATTATGCGTGTCCATCTACAACTATATGACAGATTTTGATCTGAATGAAGTTAAGATGAGTTTATATCAAATTTCTAATGGAACAAAAATTTTCCAGCAGAACCCATAAAGCCCTCCTGCCTGTCATGTAGACTTCCAGTCCCACAGATCTTCTACTGTTAATGCCTTATTTACACTATGTAAAGAAAAGGTAAAGTGATCCCATTACAGGCCTCGGTGTGGCCCAGAGGATGGGTGGAGGTATAGCTCTATTCACCCATGACCGCGGCACTAGAAGTGGGTGAGTGGTCAGCAGCATGCCCCGGCCGCACTTTACCCCCGGGAAAGAACCGGTACCCATTTTACAGGAGCCTGGGTGTACCCCAGGGCTGGTCTGGATGGGCAGAAAATCTCGTCTGCACCGAGATTCAATCCCGGACTGTCCAGCCCATAGACAGTCACTATATCGACTGAGCTAGCCAGTCCACTATTTACACTATGTATAACTCCAAAAAATAAAATTCAATGCAGCTTACAGTCTAGGGTAGACTCATTTGCTGGTGGTGATAAGACCAGATTTTAATTAAGTCTAATTTTTATTGATGCTAATGTTCTGGTATGTTAGGCCACACAGGTTAGTAGACAGGTACAAATGTTTCAAAGTGTGAATGTAATTAATGCACACAGAGACAGCTGTACCCTTTGGTCATTAGTTTGCTGCATATTTTTATGTCGGGTATATTCCCACAATTTTGCAACATCACCGTGTTGAGAGACAACATTCAGTACAATTTATCTCAGTAATTAACCAACTTGATGCACAAAAGTTTTGTTTTACAATAAGTTAATTTCATGCCTCTACATGTTTCGAGCACATGTGCTCATCATCAGGAGGTCAAAATTGCATTACACAGCCTCTGGTATCATCACACTGAAACACATGAGTAGTCTAAAATTACTAAAATACAATTCTATAAATATGAACAAATAGTAGTAAAATTATAGATACAACAACTAATCAGCAATTTATATGATTTTATGACTAGACAGACTAAGCAAACATATATATAAATAGACATAGTACCTTTCTAATAAGTTTAATAACTGGATAAACGTAACCTCTACATGACATAACATGTTTATAGTAAGTAATACACAGTAATCACACCTGAAAAATTCACACAAAAATTTTACTACTATTTGCTCATATTTATAGAATTGTATTATAGTAATTTTAGGCCACTCACTTATTTCAGTGTGATGATACCAGAGGCTGTGTAATGCAATTTTGACCTCCTGATGATGAGCACATGTGCTTGAAACAGGTAGAGGCATGAAATAAACTTATTGTAAAACAAACATTTTGTGCATCAAGTTGGTTAATTACTGAGATAAATATACTGAGATGCACGGTCAGCAAAACGTCAAAATTCAGTACAATATTTGTGCATGTCAAGGTTTTATTTATTAACCAACTGATGCACTAGTGAGTTGTCTTAAAAAACATTGTTAAAATTTACATCAAAATTTACATTAAAACAGCTCTGACATGTTTGAGTGTTACAGTTACATCATCATCAGGGAGTGCATTACTTTGTGCTTAATAAATTTAAAGTTATTAAAATAGTCCATTAAAATACTGCCGAACAGTACAACATACAGACACCAACAAGGACCTAAAACATGCAGCCACACTACCACAGTATTAACCACACACCGATTTATTTTAATGGACTGTCTTAATAACTGTAACTTCAGTAGGCACAAACTAATGCACTCCCGGATGATGGTGTAACTGTAACATCGAAACATGTCGGAGCTGTTTTAATGTAAATTTTAATATTGTTTTTTTAAGACAACTCACTAGTGCATCAGTTGGTGAATGAATAAAGCCTTGATAACATCAAGATGCACGGTACAAATGCAAAAATTTGTACATGTGAGCATGTGTTCATGACCTATTTCAAAAACAGAATTTCACATACATAAGTCCAACATTCATTACTTACTGCCATCAAAATGAGAGCTAAATACAAATTGTATGCAGCTGCCTTTCATTGTTCTACAGTTTACTTTTAGAAAAAAACTTAAGAAAAGCAATACATTATATACAATACTGATCAAACCAGTGGTAAAATATGGAACCAACACATCACTATATAACAACATACATACAGTCCAAAGAATAAGAAGCCAAAGAGATGTTGGAAATTTTATTTTAAACCACAAACAGGCAGAATGGTATGAGATCCAATATGTCAACAACAAAAAAGCAAAGCTCTCCGGCATGGTACAATCTGCTTCTATACCACGTAGACAACACCTTTGACTCCAATTTTTATACACACAAGTTTCATTTTAATATTTTTAACTTATACTTGGTATTTTTGTGGGCCGGGTAGCACAGTCGGTATAGTGACTGACTATGTGCTGGACGGTCCGGGATCGAATCCCGGTGGGGACCAGATTTTCTGCCCGTCCAGACCGGCCCTGGGGCCCAACCACCCTCCTGTAAAATGGGTACCGGATCTTTCCCGGGGGTAAAGTGCTGCCGGGGCATGCTGCTGACCACTCACCCCTTTCTAGTGCCGCGGTCATGGAAGAGTAGAGCTATACCTCTACCCACCCTCTGGGCCACACCGGGCCTGCAACGGGAAACCTTTCATACTTGGTATTTTTAACCTTACCAATATAAAACTTGATGATTATGAGCTTACAATCACCAGCTAGGTCACAACCAATCTTTGGACAATTTAATACAATTCTGCATTGTAACAATTATCATAAAACATGCGGGATCCCATAGTGTGGATCCAACTGCCCTGTATTTTACCTTGCATTCAAAATATTGCAATGGTGGCCTGATGATGATCTTTAGACTGCAACATGTAGCTATTTTTAAATACAGAAAAGGGGTTGTGTTTGACAGATACATAACGGGTTCCTCTGCGTGTCTTATAAACACAATCAGATGTCCTGTATCAAATTCAGATCACTGTGCTGTTCAAGTATGTGTGTCTGCAATTCAGGTTATAAACTAGATGACCAAATTAAAAAAAAAAAGTTATCAAAGTTACTATCATCCCAACAGCAAAATTATGTCAATCCAACTTTCATAGGACCAGACAGGTGCCATATTACTGGTATTCCAGATTATCAGATGGTACCTATAATGACCCAAGTTCTCACAGGTAAATTTTGTTACTGCTCCTATACTTGGGCTGTACTATTAATCAGAGAGTATTCCATTTGGATACCTCCTTCATCTGCTGCTTCAGGAACATCAGTGTCCTCCTCTGTGTTCTCTGGAGTTTTAAGGTGTAAAGATGTTGATGAAGTGTGAGACAAAGCGTCAGGAGATACAATGACTGATGCAGGCCGTTTTGAACATGTACCTGAAATGTGTCTCTTTCACTGATAAAGTTCCTTTTTTGGAAAAAAGGAAAAGTCTGGTCTTGGGACTACTATCTTCATGTACAGGATATCAGGATTTCTGAATTATCAGCTGTGTGATTAACAGAATTACTGGCAAGTAGGAATAAAAATTTGTGCAACATGAAAGTGGGCTTTATGAGTTCTGTTTCAGGTTCCCTACTTACCTCCATGACCTTTCATCATTCTGACACATCTCTGGCACAATGGCAGAAACAGCTACACAAAAAAGTTTACTGATCATTCATATGTGAAAAAATCTTATACATACCTGCAAGAAGCTCCTCGTGGGCAACGTCCATGTGTAGAATAAATGTAACATGTTGAATTTAAATCAGGGGGCTTTGCAGCCAAATATGCCGATATGTCATGGAGAAAGCTGCACTTATAATTGCTACAGACTGGCAAATCCTCATTTTCAGTAACGTCAATCAGACAGGGACATAAATTCTTTTTTATATCATTTTTGAAAGGCACAGGTCGAGCCTTATTTTGTCCTCGAAGCCTCTTCTTTTCGCCCTTAGTGAGTTTCTGTTTCTTGTAAGGTTGAGAAGTAACATCTACTTCATCACACTCGGTGTTATTATCACCATCTTGTACTGCAAGTTTCTCTTTATCACTGTCAGAGACACAGCCTAGAGACAATGTTCTTTCATGGTCCAAAATTACAAACCTGAAAGTAGTATCACTGTATAAACACTGAACACAGACATATGTGCATTTCACAAAAAACATATTCCAGAAAAGAAGTTGGTCACTTGGTTTGAAGGATAAACATAAAAAGACCCAAAAAGTAATCAGAAAACAGCATAAAAGGCCCAGTTCACATAATGTTCAAAATTCAGTCACGACACTCACTTTACAGCTGCCTACAAATGAGCCAGATGTTTGTTACTTTTGAATAACCAGTAAAGATCATGGATGAGTTTAGTTGTTGCTCAGTAAGTAGCACCAAGTATAGGTGTAACTTGGCTAATAACAATGGAGGGGGCAAGGGGCAGGTGAAACAAAATCAACCAAGGGTGTTAGAAACTTTAATTTACAGAGAAATCAAGTTAGAAAAGACAGGAAGATGGTTTGAACCAACCCTTAGTATACATACACCCCTTTCCCCCACTCTCACCCAAATTTTCCTTTATTTGCCCCCTACCTATTCTTAGGTACACAAAATACTGGGGGAGCATCTCAAAGACTCTGGTCCACAGAGTTAGTTAATGGCAAATATCTGAAAACAACACTCTTGACAAAGGCTTATGAGAAGAGATGATGTAAGTGTCCAGAACTTAATTTATACATGTAAACTACTGGGCTGGAAAAATAAGTGGTAGGAAAATTCAGGAATGTAGGTCAAGTGTGTGACAAGAAAAAATTCACAGAGTGCTGGTGGGATCCTCAAGTGGCCACTTTAACACCTGAGATAGGAATGTATCATTAGGATCAGCCTTAGTGGATTTAGTGATATGTCAGCACTGATGGCTACAAGTGGGAATCGTACTTCAATGACAGGTAGATATACCATACCCAATGGTGAGTTTTTGAACTAGTTCTGCTCTTGATAATATTTGGTCATCATCAACTACGAATTAATCACATCTTCAACAGTCAGCCAGTCTCACTAATTTCATTGTGGACATACGTTGACAGAACCAGGGGTAAGAAACCTGTACATAATTTTCTTACCAGTACAAACAATCATGACTCCTCACATTCAAATTCAAATTCAAATTCAAATTGATTACAACTAGCCAACTCGCATGGGTAACACTAATTTTTTCCAGCCAATGCCAAATCAAAGGATGTGTCAGAAAGGGCTCTACTAATCAGGCATCAAGATCTATAATAATCTTCTACTACAAATTAGGAAGTTGTCAGCAAATGTTAAACTATTTAAGGAAGTTTTGAAGAAATTCCTATTAAAACAATCCTATTCTACTGTTGGAAGAATATTTTTGCTATACAACCAATTTTAACCATATGGATATATTTTAAATAATCCATACTATAATATAGGATTTAATTTTACATAGATTACTTTAATCTCCGAATTATTACCATTACGTGTTTTGTTTGATCTACAATTACTGTTACACTTAATGTAAAAAAGCGGTTTTAAGCGAAGATTTAAATGATATTTTGTACGCTGCAAATTATACTGAAAATTGGATATACACTACAATATAATCGTAAAGGATACATATTACTGGTTAGGTGCCGATGGATCAATGAATACAAACAGAAGAATGAATGACGATTATAATTACAATTTAAATAGATAAACACGTACTCTGCTTTGATAACGGCAACACCACTTTTCCTGTCTGAATCCGTTGCTTTAGGAACACTCATGTCAGTTCCATATACCACCGAAAACAACAACAAAAAAACACTAATTTACACGACCATGCCATGCACATGTTACAACCACATACATAACCTCACACGGAGCATAAGTAATCCCGAGCGATACAATAGCAACCATGGATAGGTAGTCATCATTGAAGTCACGGATCCACTGATGACTACACGATTGCAATGGAACTGCAACTGCAAACTGCAGGACGTCAACAGTTGTCGGTAAGATGTAACTTTATTACATGCACCGTGCATCTACAAGGGCAGTCCAAAAAGGAACCGAACTTATTTAATTTAAATTTATTGCTGTACTTACAACTTAATCAAACTTGTCTCCTTCAAAGTACTCCCCTCTACTGTTGATACACCGATCCCAGCGTTTTTTCCAGTTCTGGAACGTGTTTTGCGGGATGGCGCGAAGGTCCTGTAACGAATTTTCTTTTATCTCCTCTATCATCTGAAATCGGCGACCTTTTAGGGTGGACTTCAACTTTGGGAAGAGGAAAAAGTCCGCAGAGGCCAAATCTGGAGAGTAGGGGGGCTGGGGCACGACAATCGTCTCTTGCTTCGCCAAAAATTCATGGATAAGAAGCAACGCGTGAGCAGGTGCATTGTCATGGTGCAGCATCCAGGTTTTGTTTGTCCACGCCTCAGGCCTCTTCCTTCGCACAGCTCCCTCAAACGCTTCATGATCTTCAAGTAAAACTCTTCATTGACTGTCTCACCACGTGGAACAAACTCATGATGAACAATACCCTTCCAATCAAAAAAAAACTATCGACATCACCTTCACATTTGAGCGACTCTGACGTGCTTTTTTTTGGTCGTGGCGAGGATTTTCCCACCCACTGCGACGACTGCACTTTTGTTTCAACATTGTAGCCGTACACCCACGTTTCATCATCTGTTATGACATTTTTCAGAAAGTTTTCATCAGTATTCGAACGATCTAATAACTCCTGACTGACTGTGACGCGGTTCTGTTTTTGTTCCTCTGTCAGCAGACGCGGCACAAATTTTGAGGCAACACGATGCATCTTCAGTTTTTGGGTCAAAATCGTGTGGCATGAACTTCTACCGATGCCTACTTCTTCGGAAACTTCACGGATAGTTAGACGACGATTTTCACGTATCACAGAACGCGCTTTCTCAATGTGATCGTCGCCCGTTGACGAAGAAGGCTGTCCAGATTTGGGATCATCTTCGATGGACGCAAATCCTTGGTGATACATGCAAACACTTGTTACTGCAGAAGTTAAGCTCTGTTTGTTTTAGTTCCTTATGATTTGTTTGATTAATATAAACATCACAGGCCAGGTACAAACCTGCTCCAATGACCTACCTCTGATGCACAGCATGTTTACATGTTAGCATAAAGTAAAATACCAGCAGAAAAATTTGAACTGTGACAGTGCTGGTTCCTTCTACATTAAGTGAGAAAAATACACTTACATGAATGCAGGAAAATGACTTCCCCCCTTAAATCACAACATGTGACTCAAACTGGCCCACAAACATGTTCACAAATAGTTACTTCCAAGTCTGACTTCAACAGAAAAAGAAGTAGACATGTCTGACAGAACGAACACACTGTAAAGTCAAGATATTTCAGATATCCTGAAATTGTATTGTAAAGACAGATTAACTCAAAACATTAACATTACAGTTAAAATGTCTATTACTTCTTGAAACCCAAATTTTTGTAATATGCATTATGTTTGCAGTGAATAATATCTGATTTCCCTCTCTCAGTGCAACAATGAAGTAATATATTCAGCTCTACACTTCCGGCAGAAAAGCGCTGATAGAGAGCCGATAATAAGCTTGCAAATAGTGTTCTCTGTGGCATAGTAAAAAGACTCTGCCATGTTTTTTTTTATGTATCATATGCTTTCATAGTACATGTATAAATGTAATTTTATTTCCAGGTATTAAGAAAAAGTATGGCCTTCACTTTGCCAACTTTCACAAAATTCTCAAATGCTCAACAATGCATGTGCATATCAGTGATAATTTCACGCAAATCAGACAAAAGTGGAAAGTACAAACTCATTTATGACCTGAAACAAAGTATTGTTTCACTGTGCCAGTATTCTTGAAAGTCTCAATCAAACTGCAGTGAACAGCTCCTGTGCCAAATTTTATCCAACACAGAAGAAAAATGCAGATAATATGGAAAAAAATTTCATGAACACCCATAAATAAAGTATGCCTTTCACTGCGATTTTCACGAAATTCATACTTGCTCAATGTGCAGACTGACTGTACCAAACTCCAGCCACATTAGAAGAAAAGAACAGAAAATAGGGGTAAAATTTCATTTACACCATTCATGTGCCAATTTTCACAAAAATGAAAATTCTTCCATGACACTATATGGAGATCTCCTATACTGAATTTCACCAAAAATGGTCTTGAAAACATGGAAATTACAAGTATAAATTAATTTATGGCCTTAAGTAAGATAAAGTAAAAAAAAAAAAAAAAAAAAAAACAAAACAAAAAAAGAAGAAAAAGAAAAAAAGAA
>Ga0123354_10021098_pt1 | contig 10262 bp, 4 predicted proteins | sample TergutLab28metaG_2_FD_97872 | JGI IMG/M metagenome (GOLD analysis project Ga0123354, IMG submission 97872) | Labiotermes labralis P4 segment gut microbial communities from Petit-Saut dam, French Guiana - Lab288 P4 | ecosystem: Host-associated > Arthropoda: Insects > Digestive system > Gut ...
ACTCGCAACTGCAAGGGAACATCATCAAGCACATCAGGCAAGATGTCTTGCGTCAGTCGTTCCAAAAATTCCCGGTACGTAGTCCCCGTCAACCGCTCTGGTAAACGGACTGGACGAATCAGCCGATCCCCAACGATACCAGCCCAAACATTTATTGAGAATGTGGTCTGATGTCTTGCCTCTCTAATGGCGTTTGGGTTTGCATGTGCCCCATTATGCACCTTATGGAAATTACAAATTCCATCCCGTGTAAACATTGGCTCGTCGGTGAACAATAGCTTCCACAGAAACTGTGGGTGCCAGACGCATTGTTCCAAACACCATTGGCAAAATCTTACACGGCGAGGCAAATCCTCCAGCTTAACACCCTGTACACGTTGCAGATGGTATGGATACAGGCGATCTTCGTGTAGTATCCTCCAAACAGTATTGCGGTGCACACCATCCGCTGCAGATATCGTACGGGTACTAGTTCCAGGGTTAGCTGCTACGTGGGCAAGAATTCGTTGCTCCTGCTGTACAGTTCTGGCAGTCCGAGGCCTTCCTCCTTCAATTGTGGGAAAGAATTTGCCTCTTTCCCGCAGACGTTGCGCTATGCGCGAAAATGTTCGGCTACATGGAAGTCGACGATTCGGAAATGTTTCTTGATACAGACGCCTTGCCTCATGTGCATTGCCGTTGGCACGACCGTAGAAGAAGTGAATGTCTGCCATCTCAGCAAACGTGTAGTCTTTGGCCTCCATCATGAATCAAACACAAGTACCCACTTTAACTGTTCCGAGATGAGTACATCTAGCGACGGCCTTTATGGTGCCGATGTCTGTTCACGTGACACTGCTTACGCACTACTCACTGGATACGAGTTATTGCATACTCTTCCGTACGCTAAGCATTACTCATAGTAGCGTGTTTCTTGTTGATCACAGCATTTCTCGGATTTCTACACAGCAGTGGATATCTCGGACCCTGTTCACTGTTGAACCCATGTTGATAGGAACTTTTTTTCTTACTTAGGGGTGGGGAATAACCAGGAGAAATTTGTGACATAGGTTTTGGGACACCCTCTATTTACTGAAATATAATTTCTGCATATTTTCTTGAGCTACTTTAAATATAAATGTAGCACACTGAAAAGAGAGTCCACTACAACATACATAGTAACTTAATTTTTTTGCTGTTGTGTTTAATATTTTTGCATATTTTGTGCTATACCAATACATTTATTATAACATAAATAAATATTATATCATATGGATGTAGCCATAACTCTGTAGGTGTGTAACTTGTGTGTTTTTCCTCATAATTTCCTGAAATTCTACAATATGATTTCAGTTGAATGTTTTTTTCAGACAAGCTCATCAACCTAATGGCTAAGTGATGGTAATGACAGCTGATTTGGCTTCTGCCATGTGAAAAATACGGTGACTAGAAGATAAATACTGACTTACTCTACAAATCTGCTTCTGTGGCACTTAGTATACCACAGAAAGTCTATATGAATTGCTTTGGGATTTAAATCAAAGTCTGCAGGTATGTAACAGAATAACATAATCTGAGATATGTCACAAATCCAGGTAAAATAAAATATGACGAATCATTGATCTGTAACATTTTGGAATTTCATATTCACTGATAAAATAAGCATAATTTTGGTTTAGATAATTAATAGAAAGAAGGTGTTTTGAGTATGATGAGCATATATAAGAATCTTCATTGAGTGTGTTGAGGTTAAGTAGGCTGGATTCAGCGTAGTTCACTTGTTTATCCGAAATCAAGACGTGATGTGGCAAATCATCAGTTTACATAGTACTAGTGTATATAAAGTGAGAATATAAGAGTATAAAAAGAATACTACAGCCCTGTTATTTGGCTGAGATTTTTGATTGGGTTCAAGACCTTACGGTCCCGATGTACCTAGGCCTTAGTTAACGGTCCCTTCGTCCCCTTTGGCTGAGAAGTAAAATTTGTGGTATTAAGTCATCTGAACTGATGAAGACTTATTAAAATGGCTCTCAACATATCAGTTTCAAGTGAATCTTTATTTTTACCCTATTATTTCAGAAAAATTCTGATGTGATAAGTAAATTTGAAATTCAATCACACTTCTGCTGAACACAAAAGAGGTTATGTAACTGAATTGATAAAGTTATGATATTATGAAGCATTAACACCAAGACTTGTGTATATTTATACAGAGGTCCCTGCAAGAAGTGCCTCAAAGATTGACCCTCTCCACTGAGAAGTGTTGTTACTGGTGAAATTTGCTTTGATTTATGCTGGCTTGTGCAGCATGGAAGGGAATACAAAAGTAAACAGAGGAGGGGTGCTGTCAAGTCAAGTCATCCTATCTACTTACTAGACTTCTCTCCTTGTCCATGTGCAACTGTTGCTACCAATGACTTGAATGCAATAAAATTATTTTTATTTCACAAATTATCACTGATGTGCATACAACTATGTGGATGTTGATAACTACTGCACAATGAAAGCAAATTCCACTATCAAACATGCAGTGAGAACAAAGATGCAGCTAGAAGGAAGTACACTAATAGATACTGCCGTGCGAGTGCCGTGCATCTATTGCGAGGAAGGTCAGGGATCTTCTTGTGACTATTTCCATATATCACACTGTATTAGTCAGAATTAACAGAATGTATAATAAAACTTAAACTAATAACAAGTTAAATAACTTAGCTTCTCCTTTATAGTGCAGCAGAATAGAGTGGTCCAGCACTTCCTGTTTCCAGGTATAAAAGTATTATTTGTAGAAATTTAACAGCACTCCTTATATCTGTTGCAAGGTCTTTGCCAACACAGGATAATGGAGAAATAGAAATACTGCAGACATAAATTCATGTCTTGAGTGGAACTGGGGCCCATGGGCCCTGTGTTTAACAGCAAAAGGCATTACATTACCTTGGAGCATATGGCCAATATGACTATCATCTTCATTCACTAGCATTATGCAGATATCATTAAGTTCTGCAAAACTTTGTTTAAAAGCTACATTTACACAACATTGAAGAACAGAATAATTAGTGGGTTGTAAATGGAAAGTACAATGGGGCAAGCATTTACGACCTAATTTAACACATTCCGGCAGGTATACTGAAGGAACTGCGGGAAACCACCACAGACCTCAAAGAGGATAGCCGATATCTGGCCATGACTTGAGCTTGGGACATACTGAAAACAAAGCAGAGACGCTGACTTATCAACTGTGATGTTCAGTGTTTTACACAACAAGCTGCCTGTGCATGATGCGCACTTGTATAGTGAGGGAGAAACACATCTGAAGTTCAAATTGATGAAAATTAAATGTCAGTCCATTTTATCTGCATGATGTTTTAACAGTAAATCAAGTATATAGTCTTTTTAAGTCTTCAGTTGAGGAGTGGATGCTTTTATAATATGAAGACAGATGCTTACCCAAATTAATTCTGATAGTTTTGAGAAAAAGCACAGGGTGTCCCTGTATGTGTCTTACAAGCAGATAGGGAAGTGGAGGTACAGCACCACTGATTCTTATGCTCGGCACTAGGAGGAGGTGAATAGTTGGCTTAATGTGATCACTGCCTTAGGGCAGTGATCACATGATCACATGCAGGCAAAGCACCGAGTACCTACTGAATTGGAGACTTGGTGAACCCCAGAGCCAGTGTCAATGTTCTAGAGAAGAGAAAAATCTGAGGCCTCTCTTGGGAATTAAACCATGTTTCCTCCCCCAGTCATCCACCTTATGGCTTTTAATTAAAAAAAAAGAGCCTAAAGATAGATCCTGCTGTCCTGTGGAACTCCTGGGAACTGAATAACATTAATTCTGCATAGCTTTGCACAGAATTTGAGCGACGAACTACAATGGATAGAAGGATGTTAGGCACATGAAGATCCTCCAAGACTACATGCAGGGTAACAGTAACAGCTACATTACACATAACACTGACAGTAAGTGTGTTGCCAGTACAGTTTACAGTACAGTACAGTACATTACCAGTGACGGACAACTGCGCTGTGTATTCAGCAACGCCAGCCTTGTTAGTGACCACGCAAGTGTAGTTGCCACTATGACTAGACGTTACAGTATTTATGGTCAGAATGCTAGAAAATGGTGCATAGTCGCTAACATTTATCCAGGGAGCATCGCTGTCATTTTCATGGCCCAAAGGCTGCGAATCTTTACGCCATGTGATGTTAAAGGGCCGATCTCCTTGGCTTGCTGTACACATAATCTGCGTTCGCATTCCCTCTGTCACACCATCCTCAAAATAAAAGGGGGAGATCCTTGGAGGGACTGAAATATGAAAAACCAACAAAAAACCCGAAACTGCATCAAAAACACAACATAATAGAATGGTTGTTGATGATATAATGGAGAAAACAATCACTAAGTGTACTACACTTACTGGAAATTTATCATTCTAACCCATGGTGGGTGTTGACACTACAAACAGATGAATACGGACCACTGGGTAGCTTCCTTTGATTAGTGTACTTTCATGTAAGTGACATCACCACATTGCAGTTCTCCTGGCTATAACATCATGTAATCCAGTACATGTTTCCCCAACCATTAGATTACATGGTTCTACAAACTGGAAGACCACAACATGAATTTTCTGGGCTGTGAGCATCTCAAATCTTATATTTTGTGTTTCATTAACATAATTTTTGCCCTTTTCTGAATTGTACTGAACATTTCTGAAGGTAATAAATGTGAGAAGGATTGCAAAAAAAAAAAAATCTACATTAATTTGATTACAAAATCCAAATATTATTATTTTACAATTACTGAATGCTTTTTCTACATCTGTGTACCTATTTCCAAAAGATATGCTAATTTCACACCTTGCTGCTGTATCCCTTCTACAGTCCTAACTTTTTTTTGGTGATAATTAAATAGTAGATGCTAGTATGAAGATACCTTTCTAATTAAAAAAAAGTGAAATATTTTTTCTGTTCTTATTTGCCAAGAATTGGTCACTTTTTGTAAGTAAAAACATTCAAAAACATATAAAAGGGAGATACCTTTTTTCCAGTTATTTTTAACTTCAATTCTTTTGGTAAGATTAACGTTTTTTTGTCACAAACAGCAATTTCTGTATAGGAATAACAAGTCTGTATAGTAGGGACACTAAATGATTCTGTAGGTATCCCACTTGATGCCACATAGTTTTGTTGTATAAGAAGCAAGACACCTCTTGTCTTAATCGTCAACAACCCAACAGGTTTTAGAATATAAGATCCTTGTTAAGTGCATCACTTCTTCAAATTAATAACAATGTCATGGCAAGTTCAGGAGAAGGATGGCAGAGCAGTGACTCGCTGTAATGGTTGCCGCAGTACTTCACAGTGGTGTTATCATTTGAAAAGAATACAGTATTAGATTGACTGTATTTATCATCACTGAAAATTGAGGAAGGAGACATTCCTATTAAACTAGCAGAGTGTAATAGGTGTATTTTTCACTAAAACAAAATCTGTTTTATTGGCAATGGGTTACCAAGGAATGGAATGTGGCAATGTTATGATGTTCGTCTGTGTGAATTATAAAATACATAACCGATTTGGTTAAAATGTCTCAAATATTGCTTATGTGTACAAAAGTAAAATGAGTGACTATGACTGGTGTAATTATGGAGGAATCTGTTAGCTTTTTTTCTAGCATGTTTGTTTGTGGAATCCAAAACATAAGACTATCAGTATAAACATTTGTTACCACTATTATTTGAAACTGTAGCATAGGTGATTGCTGATGCCACTAAAATTAAACTGTTTGCAAATACCCTGTGGTGTGTAGTTGCATCTACCAACACGCACTTTAAACATAACAACTCACTGTCTTCCCACAGCACTCATAATTGGAAAGTTATACTTGGTCTAACTTTATGTTTTGTATGACAGTAGATGTGTAGGTACCAAACTGAATGTTACATTAAAAATATTACATCCTGTTCATCTATGCTGTTATTTTTAGAATGACGGAGTTTACCATATGATTTGATGAGATGTAATTTCTCTGTAATGAAGGTGGGAAAGCAGAAGAACCAAACTGCTGTGATGCGCCAGTGTATGGAAGTATTTTGCAGAATTACAGCCATGGCAAAAATCTTACCCTCTTGTCATCTTTGTTAGAGGAAGTGACACTAAGAAGAGTTTTAAGCCAGGAAATCCATCACCTTGCATCCAGCCATCCACGCGTCATTCACTCGCACCCATTTACAAAGTCACACGCTGCAGGTGGGACAAGCAGATTTTATATGATGGTCAAAAGGGCAGGGGAGGGCAGGCAGGTTGCCAGGCAGGCAAGAAAAAAGATGGCAGGCAGGCAGGCAGGCCGTGGTGAGATGTGTGTTACCGTTCACTTGGAGTTGTGCTGTGTGTGTGACGGTGGCTGCGGCGTTGCTCACCCGGCAAGTGTAATTGCCACTGTGTGCCCGCATGATGCTGCCTATGCTTAGAGCACTGGTGAAGTCATCATACTGTCGAGTGGTTATGTCCGTACTGGTAGTGCTACTTGTGGAAATGCTTGTTGTTGATGTTGTTGTTGGACTGAGACTGCTGTTGTGGTCTTTCAGCCACACGAAGGTGAGGGGTAAGTCCCCCGTCACCACCACGCACTGTATACTTGTTCTGTCGCCTACGTTTAAATCACGGGCAAAACTGAAAGGCGTGATTTTGGGTGGCACTGAAAGATAGAATTAAAATATTGATGTGATTATGGACAGGAATAAGCCCGTTTGACCCACAGTGGAACTGTTGTTGCTCACGGCCATGACTTAATGCTATTGTGGAAGGTTGTTATGTTGGGATAAGCCTGGAAGAGGGAAAATTTTAAGACATTCTGACTTAGTGAGCGAGTTATAAACATACAAACATTATTTGATGACTTAAATGTATGTCCATGAATCTAAATTACTTAGAAGTAAATACATACTTGTCTGGAAACATCCGTAACGTGGAGAAATTAAAATTAGCCTGACTTTGACAATGAATGTGGAACTAAAAGAGAAGTACATGTGTCAGTAGGGAAGTTATTTTTTTTTCTCATACATAAAGCAGAAACGATCCATTTTGCAAATATGACACACAGGGTGGCAATGATTTTAAGATCAAGGACTCATGTGTTATACTGCTAAAGAAAAATAGTTAATGAGTGACTAAGATATGCCAAACAATTTACAGCATTTGATATATTTTGCTTAGACATAATAACAGTCCGTTTCAAAATTTCTCTTTCTTCAATGCTGAAAGGTATCTGCTCACACTGCCGTATTTTTGTGTATATAAGGGTTTAAATTTATCCTTACAGAATAACAACTAATGTCTACAACTTCTCAGCTACAATTATGAGTCCCACATTTGCCTTTTTCTCCACTATACGTTGTTAATAGAGCAATCTGGCTAATTAAACACAAAGAATTTTACTTTAAAACGTTCTTAATGTTATGCAGATCAATTAAAGTACCTGAGTAAGATCAAAACATTATGAACTCCACCTTACATACTAGGACAAACAAAAATATATTTTATTATACAAACACTGCAACAGTTCCAATGAGAAATACTGCAGAATAAAAATTGTGATATTATTAACACATCTGTGTTCATAAAAACATTGTGTAATGATCTTTATTGTTAAATAATTTATTTACTTTAACTTTAAAGTGGTTATTATTTGTAGGCATATGCCAATTTAAAATGACGAGAACCACTCAGTTGCTATGCAAACATACAGACCTTTCGTTAAAATGTATTGTCACTTTCAAAGGAGAGAGAGCTACATTCTTTGATAATGAGGTCCACAAATGTTCCCTTAAACATTCACATATCTGCAAAGTATCGTCATAATTTCAAGTATTTATAAGATAAATACATCATGTTAGTCAGACCGGCCCTGGGGCCCACCCAGCCTCCTGTAAAATGGGTACCAGGGCCTTTCCTGGGGGTAAGGTGCGGCCGGGGCGTGCTGCTGACCATTCACCCCCTTCTAGTGACGCGGTCATGGAAGAGTAGAGCTATACCTCTACCCACCCTCTGGGCCACACCGGGCCTGTAAAGGGGTTACTTTACCTTTACCTTTACATTATGTTAGTGGTATCTTCAGTTATTCCTCTTCTAGGAGGAAGAAGTACCAGAAACATAATCTGAATTGTACATGTAAACTACGTTGTAAGCACTCTTGTCTGAAGGGGTACAAGAGCACTTGCTAATAAAAAGACTGTACAGATATCTGATGTTTCTTGGACCGTGCATCTTTGTGGTAACTGAAGAATAAAAAACCAACTAGATCCCACTTGTTATTTTATTGTACTTCTTATAGGCTCAACATGTTTCGGGCACTACTATGCCCTTCGTCAGGAGCTCGCGACTGTAATGTTGATTACCGCATTGGTCGTTCGTTCTTGGTTTGCTGTATGTTGGAGGTTAGGTGCAGTTAGGTTGGAGTAGTGTCCGGGTTGCAGGCTCAAGCACGATTGCGAGATCCTAATGATGGGCATAGTAGTGCCCGAAATATGTTGAGCCTATAAGAAGTACAATAAAATAACAAGTGGCATATATTTGGTTTTTTATTCTTCACTGTACAGAAAGGTCGAATTAGTATCAATGATAACTATAAATGGTATTAGCATTTTATCTAATTTGCTGTATTTGTGTAAATTACTGGTTGTTTATATATGTTGGTTTTATTTTTAGGTATTAAATATTTCTTTTGGTTAATTATTAAATTTTTATTTACATAGTTGACGTACAATTGAACATTCATTGACATATTTTGAGTACCAGATAAGTTGACCCGGGAAGCTAATAGTTGAAAGTATTTTGCATTCCGTTTAACTGTGTGACATAGCATTTTGTCAGATTCCTACTAACCCAAATTTGGTCAGAATCTGGCTCGTGGCAGCTACCGAAATTGGAGACAAAGACACCGAGGCTATTAGTCAAAGTCTCTCAAATTGTAGTATCTTCGCGAGCAGGATATGGTTAAGTTGGAATATCGTCTCGGGAGGCACTACAAATTCCAAAGAATTCAATAATTTTAGAAATAAATTTGATAGTAACACTGGTACAACGGAAAGAGTGGGTGCCTCCAACGTCTATTTCGCTACCAAATACAGTCGCCATTTTGTAACATGCTCATATCCGTGGTCCAACCACAGAACAGAACAACTGATGGGATCTTGCGTGATTTCAGGCTTCCGCCGCGAAGTTGGCAAGATCTGCGCTCTTCTGGGAGATTAAGAAGCCTTGTGGTAATTCCTTACCGAGATTTTCCCGAAACTTCGGTAAATAATTACCACTACACGCTGCGTAATTTCGCAGAAGAGCGCAGATCTAAAGAGACGTTTATTATCCCCCCAGTTTAAGATCCTCCATAAAATCTGGAATTAGTATGTCACGAAAATAAGTTCAGTAGTATAGTTACGAATGATAAAACAGAACAGATGTTGCATGAAGTGGCCGTGATTTATTTCAGAGCGTTGTTGAAATATGGGTGATGCTACTTTTAGGTACGTGCAGGCATTATTTCGGTCGTAGCTCTTACGTAGTGCCAAGTTCAAAGACATGGTGTGCCAGGAAGTTTAAGAAAAGGCTTTCGTCTGTTTTTCTCTATTTCATTCTCGAAAGAACACAGAAAAAATATGCGTAGTGGTATTTTGTTTGAATGTCTCGACGGAGACGAAGCTTAAATTTCGACAAAGCAAACGATGCAGCGACGCGTGTAGTGTAATTGTACGATAATTAGAGATACATCTTTTGTAACACTGCGGGCAGGGTATCTAAACCCATGTTTTGAACGCTCCCATAGTTTGGCCCTTGAAGTTTAATGGGGAAGAATGCGAGGCCTGACTGAGGGATAACGCTCCTGTTCACGGATTGAAATTCAGAAGTTTCAAGATTCAAGTTTCTAACCACGGGCTTCAAGAGCTCGAGTTTGAAATCTCCTGGCTCGGTTCGTACGATATTTCGTCACGTGGCTGTTATAACAGTTGTGTAATATCGAAAACGGTTCTGCAGGAAGATTATGGGTCGTTGTAGGCACAAGAAATGACCGTCTATATACAGGGTGTCCCAGGAGGAAAGGACCTAACTTCGGGAGAGTGTTCCTTAGGTCAAACTATACCGATATAACCCAAAAAACCTATATCCAAAGTTCAATGGTTACGGAGATATTGGCCAGAGAAAAGTGTGGATGTCTTTTGTGTCTGCGTACTGTACTCTGTCCGTGACGTCATACTAGTCATATGCACTTGACCTTCTAC
>Ga0123354_10021099_pt1 | contig 10262 bp, 9 predicted proteins | sample TergutLab28metaG_2_FD_97872 | JGI IMG/M metagenome (GOLD analysis project Ga0123354, IMG submission 97872) | Labiotermes labralis P4 segment gut microbial communities from Petit-Saut dam, French Guiana - Lab288 P4 | ecosystem: Host-associated > Arthropoda: Insects > Digestive system > Gut ...
CCTCAACACACGCCAGACAGTTGGTTGCGGTATTCCAAGTTCTCTGCTCGCTCTACGGGTTGACTTGCGTGGGCTACGCTCAAAACTCTCTTGAATTCGTCTCACGTTCTCCTCTGATACACGCAAAAAATCTTGTGCTGCATAGTAGCCATTTTGCTCTCAACTGGCGCTGCTGCACGGCTTTGCGCTAGGCGAGCGCTCTAGCGGTGTTATTTGAAAATTTAGGACTTCCTCTTTCAAATGTTATGTAGATCATTCACATATCGTGTATAGTTCAGGAAATGTAGACGTATGAATTGATGCACTATAATTATATACAATGATACACAAACATGTGGTAAATCTCCTACGTATTTCGGCCACCCTTAGGGGGATATCCAACAAAGCGAAACAGAGTGATTGCTAGTTATACCACAGATGTGCAATAATACAGTTAAAACACAAACACTGAAACGGTTAAAAATGTAAGAAGTATAGTACATAATGCATACATTAATAGTTATTACTTGAACTGCATACAAACATCTTTTGCAGAAATTCATCTTAGTGTTTGGGGATGACCCTGTGTCTCCACTGTTAATATCATATCTATGATGTAACTAGTCATTGTTATATTTCTCTTTGTTGTATATCTCCCTAAGGATGTCCGAAATATGCCGAATATGTAGGAAGTTTACCACGTGTTTAAATATCACGGTATCTAATTATAGTGCTGGTGTTAGTGTATACAGTAGAATGAATTTTATGTTCAACGGACTGTGCATCGTATAATATGGCAATAATTATCCAACAAGATGCAACAGAACACAGTTTATTTAAATCTGTCAGCTGCTTAACATGTTTCAGGTGGTATTTCAGCCATCATCAGGAGCTCATAACACTGTGTCTGCTGTATCTGGCATTAATTAGACCTGTGCTGATACCCGTCGTGAAGGTGAACAGTGTTATGAGCTCCTGATGATGGGTGAAATACCACCCGAAACGTGTTGAGCAGTTGACAGATTTAAATAAACTGTGTTCTGTTGCATCTTGTTGGATAATTATTGTCATACAGTAGAATATTATAAAAATTGTTGTGATTGACTGTCCTTATTTCCTGTATGTCATTTTCGTAACACAACGGGATGCCCCATGTAGAGATATGAACTTTGAAGTCTGACACACACACTCAAAGTACACTAACACATTACAAGTGGAACACTGTTGCTAGATGCGACTTAGTGTAATTCTGATTGAAATATGGACTGCTGAAGTACGTTTTCCCCCCATACTGACGCCGACCATCAAACATTCTTTAAACAAAGACTAACCAAACTTATGAATGTTGCACAAATTTTTGGGTGCTTTCGCAAAATCGCAAAAAGCGACTTTGAGCTTCGTCATGTCTGTCCATCTGTCCGCGTGGAACAACTCAGCTCCCACTAGACAGACATTCATGAAATTTAATACGTATTTTCTAAAATATGCTGACAAATTTCAAGTTTCATCAAAACCTGACAATAATATCGGACACATTACGTGAGGAAAACTCTAGAATTTTGATCATATCTCGCTCAGTTCTTCTTCGAATAAAAAATGTTTCAGACAAATTTGTAGAGAAAACTGAAACACGCTTTTATTGTCAATAACTTTTTTTTTTCTAAAACCGTGATGTTTATGAGACAATGTGGAAAAAATAGTGTAGAGTGGGGCAGGCCACAGATGACAATATGGGGCACGCTGGATACCTAGAGCTACAAACACACGTTCACAATATCTAGCGCTTATTGCTATTCCATTACAATAATGGTTGCACGAAATCGCCTCAATTATACGTACATTGCCTCCCTTGTTTGCCTCAGATACAGTGTATGAGGACATCATAATGAAGGTAAAGGAGTATTTCTTATATAGAATTTGTAAAAGTTGAAGAAATCCAGAGAGATGCAACAGTATGCAGATATTCATTTACTGCTGAATTACTCTACATGTTTCGGGCTTCCATCGCGCCCATCATCAGGAGTACATAAAACTGTAGTTGCAGCCTCTAGTACAGATCATACTATCTGGGAAGGAAACTTCTTCAAACATGACCAAATAAGGACGTTTGAAGAATCTTGCTTCCCAGATATTATGATCAGTACCAGAGGCTGCAACTACAGTTTTATGCATTCGTGATGATGGGCGCGATGGACGCCCGAAACATGTAGAGTAATTTAGCAGTAAATAAATACCTGCATACTGTTGCATCTTGTTCGATTTCTTCAACCTAGAATTATGATGTACGGAACTACCAATTTAGAATTTGTAAACGTTTTTTCAAGCGGCTCTATCTCAATGTCCTTTATCATACGAATGATTTCAAAAACAATTCGTAGCCTTTCCATTCTGCTTTTTCGATCAGAGCGACCCCGTGTTTTATGGCGTGTAATCTCCATTACACTGATTTTTGTTCCAAACTTCGTAGGCTGCATGGATGTATGTCCAGAACTGCCTGTGTTGTGTTGTAAAGGCAGAGTGATTTACTGGTTTAAAGGAAATACCAAATTAGAACAAAGCAATGATAAGGAGTACAGTTGACAGCAATAACCACAACAACAACAAAACATGAGGATCAACAGAATGGGAATAGTAGATAGTACAACATTTAACACAATCCTAGTCAGTGGACACTGGGGACTCTTTCCCACGGAAAAAGCGGCCAAGGTATGAGACCGACTTCTCACCTCAGTCTAATGCTAAGTTTAATTCTTATAATAAAACAAACTAGATGCACTAATTTCTCAAATTTATTTACGGAATAAAACTACATGTTTCGGACAGTTCCTCTATCCATCAACAGGAGTTGCTGTCAGCAAACCTGTATGGCATATACCATTGCTGTGTGTAAAGCGAAAAACTCCTGATGATGGATAGAGGAACTGTCCGAAACATGTAGAGTTTTATTCCGTAAATAAATTTCAGAAATTAGTGCATCTAGGTAAAGCAGTCCCGTTACAGGTCTGGAGTGGCCCAGAGGGTTCCAGGAAGTTAAGGGTCCCAGATTTCGTGACAACGGCACAGGATTGTGGTAAGGTTGTCAGCCTTACGCACCGGCCGCCTTTACCCCCAGGAAATACTCCTGGTACTCATTTCTGTTAGAGGCTGCGTCGACCCCAGGTCCATAGTGCGATAGGAAGGATTTTATGTCAATGAAATATCCACTGACACCAGCTGGGATCGAACCAGCGACCTCCCGATTTGTAGCACAGCACCTTAATCACCGTGCTACCGCGGTAATTAGTGCATCTGATTTGTTTTATTATAAGAATTTATCACGACGCACAGTCACCTGGACGTCAAATTCGCTAAGATTAATACTGAGCGGAGCTATACCACCACTCCCTCTGTATGCATTCATGGCTTGTATAAGGACAACTTGCCATTCAGCGACAACAATAATATTAATAACAATAATAATAATACGTGTTAGCATGTGCAAGATGATTTCTTTTTGGTGTGTTTTAATTTTAATGCTAATGGTAATCAGTAAAAAATATGCATACTTCAGGGCCAAATGTTTAGGCGCAATGGCCTGCACACTGTTCCTGTGTTCAGATCGCACACACTTACTTCGCAATTCAATCTTCTGTAGGCTCCTCAACCGGCTGACTCTTGGGACGGCATAAGAGATGCCCTCGTCGAAGGACCAACCTGTGCTCAACTTGAAGTGTTCAAGAAAGAATTCAAAGGAGAAGAGGACTGTTTATACCTCAATGTATATACGCCAAAGGTACGACACATAAAAGAAAACATAAGTCTTATGTCCCAGCGTGACCGCTGCAATAACTGACTCCAATGAACACTTCTTAGAAACTGATAGTTACAAGGCTAGCAAAGAAAAAAAATTCCTCGCCCCTTTTGTCACGGAAACTTAAACTTACAACTGAGTGGCCGTGTTCACAAGGAGCCGAAACAGGTCCTTGTCCTTGGCCAGATAAATACACTCCACGCTCCCATAACCAATTTCTTTATGATCATTTTAATAACATTTCCCATCGACCCCCTTGTCCCTCAACTATCTTTCTCAACTGCAAATTTATATGCATTTCTCATATGCCCGTTGTATTTATGGCGTATGTCCCGTCCATTTTATTTTCCGTCTTTTGTTCTCCTTAATTTTGTTGGACGAAGAATATAAATTATGAAGCATCTCGCGGTGTAATTTATTCCAATTTCCAGTTCCTTCATCTCACTTAGCTCCAAACATTCTCCTCAACAGCCGAATTTCAAACTCTTAATTCGTGATCTTTCTGAAAGTGTGAGAGGCTCTGGCAGTTGCCAACAGTGTTCATCGACACTAACACATGTCATTTATTTCACGTGTAGAACTCCTCATGCATTCTACATTCGAAATTTAACGTTACGTAAACGCGGACATTTCAGGCGTTTTTGTCTACATACCGTTTCGTGGGTTCTGCAGAACAGCGTGGAAAATAGCACAGGGCGTAAGGCTATAGGATTTTAAACTGAGCAAAGGAGTTTTGATTTTTGTATACGAAATGGATAAATGAAAATAAACAGAGAAACACTCAGTGCTTAATTATGAGCAAGGTTAAGACATGAACGTATAACAAAACAGCAAGGCATGTCATTCGTACTGCCCTAATGTTTCTGGCCTTCTTAATTTCAAAATTTCATATTATTTATGTGTAATCTCAAATACAAACACTTGCAAGATAAGTAAGCGGGAATGTCAAAATATTAATGTCAGAGCCTCGTTTGTGAAAAGAGGGAGCATCACTCATAGAATAAACGATTCAAAGTTTCGAGCCAATTTGAGTAATTCCGTATTCATTTACTAGTAACAGCGAGGTTATTTATGAAATTACATACACTAACCACAATCAACCATATACTCTTATGTGAACTGTACGTAACATCTTTAACTGAGTTTAAATTAGCAGGCAACGTAATTATACAAACTATACGTACCAGTTTATAAAGGAAATTATATTCTAAATAATTTGCAATCTCTTCACACATTACATATAAACGCTGCGTTGAGAAAAAGAATGTTCGTTTGCTCGTGGCCTTATTTGGACGTAAGATTTGGCCAAACGGGTCACAGTGACTGATTAAGTCGTTGCGTAGTTTCTCAGTTTTTGTAAGTCTTGCCGTGAAGCATTTTACGAGATCGGACGGAATTAATAAGTCACGAAGCAATAAGTGACAAATGCTATGTGTGTATGTCCGTATTCTCGTCTCAGTCATCCGGCATGCAAATCACATCTCTGCTCCGTGTTACGTCGTCATCCGTGGCCTGTACGGCTGAACCATATTTTTACACATTACCTAATAAAGAGCACGATTTTCGAAAAAAAAAAAGTAATTGAAAGTAAAATGTATGTTTAGACTTTCTCGCCAAGTTTTGTCTGCACCACTCCTCACTCTAAGAAAAACAGCGAGATATAAAAATAAAATTACATGGGGTCTTCATGCCAAGGACCAGTTATTCCTGTCAGATTTCAATAAAACTTTCATTTTCTTCGCAGATTTTCGATAAAAGACTTCATGAGTATCCGTCCATTGGGAGTCGGTTTGCCCCATGCTGACAGACACACATGAAAGGTCACTTTTCGCAATTTTGCGAACGCGCCTAAAATGAAAACTAATTTTTGTATGTCATCGGACACTTAGTCCTCCAGGACTCACCTCGAAGCCCAGGTTCGATCTCAGGCCAGTCCATACGGCATTTGTGATGTACAAAGTATCGCTAGGACAGACTTTTCTCCAAGTATTGGTTTCTCCATGTCAGTATCATTCCACGCATGCTCCATACCCATATATCAATCATGTACCATCAAGATTAGATGATCTCAGCGGTCGACATCATTGTTAAACAAAGCGATGTCTCTCTGTTAGTTTCTTGTTATTAGTTTTTTTTAATTCAATGTCATTCATTCTAAGAAATAAACATTCTGTGTTTAGGTCAGAAATTCTTTGCGTGATATCAGGCTTCCGCCGCCGTGTCAATGAGATCTTCGCGCTTCTGGGATGTTACGCAACGTTGATGGGTAGTTACCGACGTTTCGGGACAACCAATCCGCCCCGTCTTAAAGAGTCAAGCAGTCCAAGACAAATCTTTGAGTGTTTGAACTTTGAAGATTGGACCGATAGCTCGTCCCGAAACTTTGATAACTAACTATCAATCAACGATGCATAACATCCAACAAGAACTAAGATCGTTATAAATTCTTCACAAACATAAAAAAAATAGAACGATAACAATAATACCGATAGATCTGTCGGACTGCGCATCTTCGTAACAAGAAAGTGGGGCAACGTGGAAGAGCTGTTTTCGGAAGTCTTTGTTCTTCATGAAAGGGTTGCGTATTTTACCTTATCTTACGGAAAAAAAAAATCATTTTATAATGAAAATTCTGATCTTCTGGGATAGGAAGACTTCTGGAACGGTATGTAGGTACGAAAACTTTGGAGGATCTTGCCGCTTCCTTCCTTAGGGTAGGTTAGAAAATATTTTATAAAGCTCGAGAAAATCTACCCAATTTTTTCTTTCTTTTTCCACGGTCTCTCAACACGAATTTAGTAACATTGCTTGAAGTGTGCTACAACACCTGACATCCACACATCGTTACATGACACTTGTCGTCGCTTCAATTTTCTATGTAAAACTGATGTACTACAAACAGAAAGATGATGGAGGATACAGCAATGCTCTTATAGCTTCCAGGCGGACCTGAGGATTTCTTGAAGGCTGTCATGGTTTGGATACACGGCGGTGGATTTACAATGGGAGATGGAAATTCCTGGTTGTACGGGCCGGACTATCTGGTGGCCGAAGGTGTCGTCTTGGTCACGTTCAATCACCGCCTGGGCCCTTTAGGTAACCACATGATATCGTGACCACACCTCTGGAGTGATTATAACACACAGCAGTACATAATGACACACACATAGTAAAACGTATCAGTTTTTATCACATAAAAATGTTATTTTAGGGCGACATGTTTCGATTCCCTTTGAGTTATCTTCAGGTACTCTTAAAATACAGATCCAAGGTTAACAATGTTCATAGTGCATTCTGGGATCCCAAACTCTTACATTAGGAAGTATACTTGCTGTAAAAGTACAATGTCAGTAGATTTTATAACATATAATATAGATTAATTTTTAAACCATAATCTATTTTATATATCATAAAATCTACTGACATTGTACTTTTACAACAAGTATACTCCCTAATTTAAACGTTTAGGATCCCAGAATGCACTACGAACATTGTTAACCTTGGATCTGTACTTTAAGAGGGCTTGACGATGACTCAAAGGGAGTCGAAACATGTCGCCCTAAAATAACATTTTATGTAACAAAAACTGTTCTGTTTGACTGATACGCCGTACTATATATGTACAGATAAACACATTGAGATGACTAACATTTAAAAAAAACAATGACACGTTCATCACAACTGTGTCATTTTAAATTAACACGGATATGGTATAATCACGTTTTATTACTAAAGCAGAAAAAGATAAATCCAAGTTTTGCAATACGGCATATTCTGAATGAATTTAATTTCACCGTCTGCAACTGAAAAGACACATGACACGTTAGGGCGCGAAAGTGAGAAGTGAGACCAACCAACCAAACACCAACGACCGAACGAAGCAACTAATCAACCAGAGCTATATAAGAGCGGGAATTCCGCTCGGAAGTTAAGCCATACATGCCTGAGACTTGGCTTACGATAATGGGCTTCCCGTCTTGGCTGAGGGCACTGACGTGTTCACACTGAGGTACTACGTTGCAAGTGGCAGTACGTCCTTTTGGGAAGGGGTTGGCAGAATTTCGGTTCATTGCCTTTCTGGGGTTTCAGCTCAGAGTAACTGGATCACATGAGCAAGTCCTTTGCCACAGTCACTCCGGTGAAGCCGCTGTCATGTAGGGGGTATAGGTCTTTCCCAGTCTTTGTATCATACCCTGTCATTGCCTTATAACCTCGAACGAAAATATATTACACGTGCTACATAATAATGAAAAACCTATCATGTTTTCAAAAGAAAATTAGTGATATTCACTAAAGTTTAGTGCAAGAACTTGTAGAACTGATGTGTTTCAAAGGTTTTGTATAAATTTCCTGAAGATAATTCGTTGATAATCGAAACATGTAGCATTGTAGAGTGCCTTTCATTAAAAAGAGTTGTGTTTGACTGATGTGTTTTGTCTATGTTTTACGCGAACACAAGGGGATGACTGAGGTAAACTGCGGAAAATTTGGGCCGATGAAGCTAAAAAGTGCTGGGCTCAAATAGTTGTGTTGACTTCACCGTCTGTTTGAGGGCAGCTTAGTCTGGCCAGGTTAATTCCAGGCGCCCGTAGCCAAAGCTTCGGGCGACGTTGGCCAGCCATCCGTGGGCACAGGTACTTTGCCAAAGTAAGGGGTTCGTGCCATCAGCTACCTTTTGAGTCGAAAGTCTCAGATAGTGTTCTGATGCGGTCGCCGATAATTGGAACTAATTTTATGTGTGAAGATCAAGTTTGTACCTCACAGAAAACACAAGTGTACCTCCGTTATAAAGAGCAAACGTTGAATGTTGTGAAGGGAATTAATCGTCGTCTGTTGTAAGAATCATACAGAACAGAGGAACACAACGTTCTCCCCCACGTCCCGAAGAACATAATGCTGTTAGTACCAGAAGTTCTTGGTATTTGACGTCACAGCCCTCAGCCAAGACGGAACATACGCTAGCGTGAGCAGAAGGTTTCTGTGACATGGCACCATGATATGTTAAACATATAAGAATGGTTAATTGAACAAAAGAATTTGCAAGCCTCCCGGCTGGTTTAGCCTGCAGGGTTAACATCAAGCCCCAAGTGCGCCTTTGGGCCCGATTTTCGTAAACTCTTTAAGCGCCACGAATACACTACGCTGCTGAGGCGCCGTTAAATAAAACACTCAGTCTGTTATAGTGTTTTTCTGGCAATAATTATGCTTGTCATGATGACCATGTGGTCTATTTCATTGCGCAGTTCACTCCGTATAACTGCGTCGTGTGTTCTCCAGGGTTTCTGAGTACTGCAGACGCAGTAGTTCCCGGTAACAACGGCCTAAAAGACCAAGTGATGGCTCTGCGCTGGGTTCAACAGAACATTGCACAGTTTGGGGGAGATCCTGGCAACGTCACCATCTTCGGAGGGAGTTCCGGTGGGGCTTGTGTGCATTATCACATGTTATCGCCGATGTCAGAAGGTACTGTATGTTACAAAATTATTATTCCTATTTGATGTTTGTTGGACCGTGCATCATTGCGATAACTGTAAAATGAAAACCAACCAGATGCCGCTTATTACTTTATTGTACTTCTTATAGGCTCAACATGTTTCGGGCATTACTATGCCCACCATCAGGAGTTGGAGACTATAATGTTGATTACCACATTGGTCGTTTCGTTCTTGGTTTGCTGTAGGTTGGAAGTTAGATGCGGTTATGCTGGAATAGTGTCCGGGCTGCAGGCTAAAACACTAAAGTGCTTTAGCCTGCAGCCCGGACACTAATCTAGCCTAACCGCACCTTTAGCCTGCAGCCTGGACACTACTCCAGGCTAACCGCAACTAACCTCCAACCTACAGCAAACCAAGAACGAAACGACCAATGTGGTAATCAACATTATAGTTGCGAGCTCCTAATGATGGGCGTAGTAGTGCCCGAAACATGTTGAGCCTATATGAAGTACAATAAAGTAATAAGCGGCATCTGGTTGGTTTTTATTCTTCAGTTAATTATTCCTACTCTGAAATAAAAAAGGGCCGATTCAGAAAACAAAATTAAGTTTTACAGTCAACCTGATAAACACTCAAACACTGATGAACTTTCATGTAATTGGTTGTTATAATTGGGGTTATGTTCAGCGTACTCGAAGGACATAAGCCCGACAGTGTACAGTCATCTGGAAGTATTAAAAATAAGTGGAATACAACAGCTTCTGCTCTGTGCTGGTGGCAGTAAATGGTTAGGCAAGATCATAAGGTGCTATGAAGAAAGACACAGCAGCTTTGCTGGTCGCGAGTAAGGAGTCTGGCCTACAAGTGAATACTGACCAAACTAATTTTTATGTTATGTTTATTGGGCCGTGCATCATCTTCATAGTTGAATAAAGAGAGACCAACTTGATGTCACTTGCTTTTTTATTTCATTATTTAATGCTCAACATGTTTCGGATGTTAATACATCCATCCTCAGGAGCTTGCGATTTATTTGTTGAGTTATTTCATGGGTTGTA
>Ga0123354_10021100_pt1 | contig 10262 bp, 5 predicted proteins | sample TergutLab28metaG_2_FD_97872 | JGI IMG/M metagenome (GOLD analysis project Ga0123354, IMG submission 97872) | Labiotermes labralis P4 segment gut microbial communities from Petit-Saut dam, French Guiana - Lab288 P4 | ecosystem: Host-associated > Arthropoda: Insects > Digestive system > Gut ...
ACTGAGATAAATATACTGAGATGCACGGTCAGCAAAACGTCAAAAGTTATGTGCAGACTTCGTGACATGTATGAAACTTATAATGCAATGAATGGCTCACGCTTCTACATTCGTGCACTACATGACATTTTGTTTGTATGCAAACATCACGTTTTTACTTCCATAAACAATAATCTAGCCCACTGTAGTGTAAAGGGACAAACCTTACGGCTCGCACACTGACTGTTGAATACAAAAACAGTACAAATTTTATTCATATTTCCGAATGTTTTCTGTCTAGTTTAATTTAAAATAACCAGCTGTCTAAAACATGTAGAATTTTATTCCAAAAATAAATTTGAGAAGTTGGTGCATCTAGTTGGTTTTATTATAAGAATCTAATGCAGTTGTCTAAAAATTCACTATACCTCTATGACTTTATACGCTCTGTATAAAAAAAAAATATTAGGAATTACAAGTTCTGTTCTGTAAAATAATATGTATTGTATATATTAAGACCTCGTGGTATTGAGAAGAGAAGTCTATAAGACAATTTAATTAACGCAGTTGAGCACAATTGTGTTGCATTCCTATTACTTTAAACCTTGAAGGGTAAGATAAATTGAAGGCAGTCTGTGTGTCATCAGGTTCTCCAATACGCCTGCCACGGTGATCGTGAATGTTATTTACTTCAAATGATTCTGCTAACTCCACGCCCTCTTCAGTTTGTGCCTGTTTAATATGGAAGTGTGCATAATATAAGAACAGTTAAATTAGTATCGCCCATAACATGAAGCACCATGCCATGGGAAAGTATCCTTTTCGTCGGTGGTAGAGATGGGTGTTCACCTTTGAGCAGCGGCTCCTTTCCTGCTCGATAGACGGCCACTTGTACCACTTGACTATTAGGCTTGGCAGCCTCAATTTTCTTGTTGATGTCTTGGCACAAGATCCAAGTCCTGCTATGCCTGATACCGGTATTCTGTGGCCCAGTAGTTAGTCAGTTACTGTAATACCAACCGAAATATCACGTTTGAGTCGGTAATGAAATAATGCATCATGGGTAAATATTACTTATACGTCAGTGACACTCTGAATCTAAGACAAGGTGTCGTCAGGCAAAATTCAGGTTTTCACAGTACTGCATAACATTAAGTTGGGCGGATTTCGTGTTTCGTGTTCGAAGTTAGTAGGTCTAGGAGAGAGGCGAAAAATGCCTCGCAGATCTAATGGGCCTTATACAAGTTAACACAAGTTAGTTGAAGTAACGTGATGACCGAGAAGACTCTCCCTATTTCGCACCCTGTGTCTTCGAACAAAAGTGGGAGGGTTTAACTTAACTCAATAAGGGAAGGAGAGGAAAATAATACTGAAAAGACGAGCAAATGAAGGTGTGATTAGTGCAGCGAGTCTTCGAAATGTTGTGTTGCAATTTTGTCTTCCGTTCTTCTCTTCTCTTCCCTTGCCTTCTTCTTCTTCTTCTTCTTCTTCTTCTTCTTCTTCTTCTTCTTCTTCTTCTTTGGTTTTTATTCCACTCATTTCTTTAGTCACACAATTCTGTAATTTTCTTTTCCCTAAAATTCGGCACAAGTAAAGCTGCGGAACTCATACAATTTAATTTTAATGGCGGTCCGCAGCGGTGGAATGCTCAGAAGGTTTCAGATTTTCAAAGTTATGAGGTAAGCCTTATTTCTTTGATGTGCCATTTATACAGTCGTTTAGAACGCTAAATAATTTCTCCAGATTGTAGACAAAGTATTGCGAAATATCCCTGTGGGTCACTTTGATGTACTGGGTCTTAATTTTCCATTATTATTTGCGTGAAATAAATATTTGTTTCTTATCGTAAGACATATGCATGACAATGCATGGGGAGAGTTTTCCGCGGAAGTAAATTGTTCTTCAGCTCCGGGCGATTCTGCCTTGTATCTGTTTCAACCTTTTGATGGTTTGTATTCCGTAATGCTTTAATACGTTTCTTACGTAAAGAGTTTCCTTGTCGGCCGGTTCATTAGCAACAATAACCCAAATGACTATTCGACTATATTTTCTTATACTCGTCCTGCGTCCTTTCTTTGATGATATTATGTGGTTAGCTGTCCGGAGACTTTAAACGTTAAACTTAACTCATTGGTAAGGATGCCCGAAGGTTCATTATAGTGCCAAATTCAGCTGGATGTTTATCACCATGTTAATTTTGAGAAGTAATTATATGACTGTGAATGGTGTCCAAGATGCAGCACCACTCGGAGTACCACCTAAACACTTGTACCGGACACCCTCCTGAGCCAGTTCCACTTACTTTCTGTCCATATAACTTGACTATCTTTAGATGAATGGACAGACGGACGGATAGACAGATGGGTGGAGAGACAGATGGACAAATATATAATAATAACTACACATCTGTGAATTCTCCTAATTCGCCAGTAGAAAGGAGTGTGTCTCCGTGTTAGACGAAATGCGTGCTACATTTACTTGACGTACTGGTGTAACTCAGAAGAGCTACTCGTTCGGTTTTGCAGCACCGGGACAAAGTGGGCAATTTAAAATCTTAATTCGGTACCCATGACTGAATGCATGCGCCGACAGTCGAGTTTCTAAAAGCAGCTACAAAGGAAGGCTGTTTATAGACAAAGGAGCACTGCGGACCGCAAGCAGCTTAACTGGGAATAATACCTTAACACGTACACTATCTGCTTGTGTGTGTTACATAATCTTATTAAAACACTGACACGCCTAGCTGTTAGACAACCTCCTTCTCTGCTAAGCTTGTTGAGTTGCCTATATCGATAGGAGACCTTCAGATACCCTATGTCGTCATGTACAAGCTGGAGCTCATGAAAGTAACACATTCTTCTTGTGTACTCGTGTCATAAATTTGGAATTGATTGTAAATTGTATTTCGATATCGTACTTCTGTGTTATAAATATGTCTGATTGTAAAAGAAGTGAAGGGATGGTGGAATGTGAGATTTGAGAATCTCACGGCACGGACTTTGAAATTTGTCTTTTGGTTTTTGACACCGTAATGTCTGGGTGATTACTGTGGAGTGTTCGGATTGGACTCTTGTCTGTGTCGTAATGAACCAAGGGTCATATCCCGAATGACCGTAATATTCAGAATTTTAAATATACAAAGTTACGAAAAGAAGAATTGCCTTCTGCGTGGAAGCATATTTTATCATGAATAATGCAAGGTACATTATGGTTTGTAATTTTTTTCATGTCTACGGAGCACCGGAGCTAGAGAACTCTGTGTCATTACTGGTGTCTCAGTTACGGAAGAGCGATCAAAACACAATAATTCGTCCGCAATAGCCTTTGTAAGAAACCGTTTTCACTAGATCTACCCAATATACGAGGCGGGGGATGGGGGAAACGAGGGATGTATTTGAAAATAAAAAGAATATGAAAATTTCCAAATATTTAAAATACATCACCTTTGAAGCCTATATACTTAACTGCAGCAAACTTTACTTTTTTTTTTAAGCGTCTTTAATGTATGGCTGATATTCTTCAGTGTCCCTTTTGTCGGGTCCCTGCTCCCCGCAGCTTTCATGAAATATCGCCGGCGGGGGCAGCTACGATACTCAGTGACACTGCTACAGAGGATGTCTGTAGAGAGATAAAGTTTACGAGAGGGAAAGAAATTAGACGGAATAAAATATGGAAAAAAAGCTGCTTGAAATGGTACAGATTGAGATGGAAGAAACTGGATCTGAAGACAATTTGCTGTATTGATTGGGATTCATTAATAATTGTTTACCTTGACTGGAGTGGTAACACTTAAAATACCTGGAAACAAGTTAAACAATAATTCTGCAATCAGTTTTTCATAATTTCGAATACCGTCGAAACGTAAGATAAATATTTGCAAATATCGGAGTTTTACAGTAGCGACTTACGCAACGAAAAATAAAGGTGTTCATGTTTATTATAATTAGTACAGTCAACACACAACATATAAAACCCAGATGCTTAATTACGACTGGGTTATACTTGGCGACATGTTTCGGCCGTTAAACGGCCATCTTCAGGCCAACTTAGAACAGCACTGTTCTAAGTTAACCTGAGGATGGCCGTTTAACGGCCGAAACATGTCGCCAAGTATAACCGAGTTGTAATTAAGCATCTGGTTTTTATATGTTGTGTATTGGCGGTACTAATTATAATATATATTGATTATACACAACGGGATGGCCCCCTTCGAAAAAGGAGTTCATATTTTCCCTTCGACGCAATATGCACAAACCCATCCACTTTAAAATTGATGTCTGCACTTCAACCGAATACATTATGTAAGAACATGAAGCTCCTTCTCTTTTGTTGTTGTGCGGCGCTGTTTACTCTGCTCTACATTTGTGCCTCCGGAACGCACCAACTTCAACTTCCGGATATTCTTTTAAAGAAAATTCTTTTTTGCGTGGAAAAAAAAATTATTTAAATCTGCCGAAACGTCTTACTCTATACTTAGCTGTGCACGCAGTACAGCGCATAGTGCTCTGAGCCATTCCGATCTGTAGCTGAATATCCCGCCTAAACCCACTCTTCCTGAGTTCTTTCCCAATCATGGGACGCCTTAAGTAATTTTGCACTTACTCTGTTAGACGCCGGAGAAATACGAAGCGGTAAAGCAGTCCCTTAACATGCCTCTCCAAACCTTCCTGTTGCGTACGGTATAAGCTGTTCCAAATCCTGCCAGGAGCCCGAAGTGTGATATAGTTAATAAGCGAAGTTCACACAAGGCCTTCTGTCTCTCACAGTTCATAATTATCGCCGTTCGCTACTTCGTAACATTTGACATTAAGTAGCATCGTTAAAACAAATGAACCTACGTAACATGTTCCTCTACCGTCTGCAGTTGCTACGTGCGACATGTCGGTACTGTGAATTACAGTTAATGGTAGTGGAGTAGCGCACGGTTTCCCGAACATCAGTCAAGAACTGTAACAGTTAGGAGTAGGAAACATAAATATTGGAATGATGATCTCGTGGGGGCGTTTCGGGGTCATTGGCTAGGCCACGAGCTGGACGGTCCGCGATTCGAGTCCCAGTAGAAGTAAGATATTTTCCTGTTGTCCAAATTGTCCAGAACAGTGCTTGGGCCCAACCAGACTCTTATTCACTGGGCGTCGGGGTTTATTCCCAGAGGTAGAGCAGCTTGAGCGTGAAGCTAACCACTGATTCTTATAATAAAACCAACCAGATGCACTAATCTCTCAAATTTTATTTTTGGAATAATACTATAAATGTGTCGGACAGTTCCTCTGTCCATCATCAGGATTTTTTTCTTTGTCGCACAGCAATGGTATATGTCATAGAGGTTTGCTGACAGCTTGCTCGTCAGCTGTCAGCAAACCTGTATGACGTATACCATTGCTGTGCGACAGCGAAAAAAATCCTGATGATGGACAGAGGAACTGTCCGAAACATTTATAGTATTATTCCAAAAATAAATTTGAGAGATTATTGCATCTGGTTGGTTTTATTATAATAATTTATCACGATGCACAATACCTGAACGTCAAATTAACCACTGATCTTCATCTAGTTCCTAACTTAAAAATTACTTCAGCTATACCTTTACTTTCCTGTACGTCTTCATGGTGTGGGCTGGGGAAATTTCACTTGATTCAGTGTTAAACAATGTTTTCGAAATATGCCGGTAGGCTGATAATTTAAGACATGAATTTTTACTTTTGTACCGTGCAACTTGATACAATCAAAGTTTATTATTAACCAACGAATGTACAAATGATTGTCTTAAAAAACAATATTAAAATTTACACACATCAGCAAGGACACTTCCAATATATGCAGCCAAATACCCACTGATTTAATAACAAACCGATGAACCATAATTGACTACTTTAACAAATGTAACTTTAGCAACAAATGTAACTTTAACAAGTACGGATAATGAGCTCCCTGAAGATGGTGTGAGTGCACCGAAACATGTTGGAGCTATTTTAATGTAAATTTTAATATTGTGTTTTAAGAATCACTTGTGCATTCGTTGGTGAATACTACACTTTAGACATGAACGTTCCGCAAACCACAGTTTGAAACACATAATACTAATTCCTTATTTTATACTGAAGCTTCGCTTTGTCACTGCAATACAGTAATTTCGAACCGGAATATAAAATCTTTAACACGTGTCTAAATTACCTACCTACGTAGGGATATATGGGATATATGGTATAGGCATAGTTGCTACAGTAGCTATCTGTTCGACATGAGAAATTTCACCCCATACGCTGACACGTGATGTCATTTAGTTAACACCATAAACGCAATGCCAGTAAGGATGCAGGCGAATTACTTTAACCCTCAAAACAGAAGGAGATTGGATGTGGATAATCCTGCAGTAACTGATGCATTATTGATCATGCCTCATTATAGAGTCTCGTGACACTATTACGGGTGACATTACTGTTTGCATGTGAATTGCTGATGTATCTCCGGAGATGGGATGTGAATACAGTTGTACAATACTGCAGCCGCAACCGGTTTTGGGACAATACATTATTAGTCGAGAGAAACTAAAGCCGGCGCGATTGGGGTCTCGAAGATTAGAAGTTGGTTTTAGGCCGCGCGCCTTTATATGCTGGTGCTGATGATCTGTATATACACTTCTCACTTCCGTCCGTCCGTCCGTCCGTCACGCTCTGTGTCTGTAAAACTTATAGCGACAGCGGCTAAATATGATTAAGGGAGTTTATAGTGGAAACAGAAGGAGCGAAAATTTATTACTTGACGCTGTGAGTGTCGGGAATCAATAAAGATGGTGGCAAAATATAAATTTTTGCCTTCTTGTGAGGCAGCTATGTTAAAAGCAGTAATTATTACCGTCCGTTCGTAATACTGAATATCCTGGTAAGTAATTATGTTGATGGTAACGTATAAAGGCGAAATTATGCATTTTAAATATAAAACTGCGGGAAAATTGCGGTTCTTTTGCTGTTTCAAAAATTGTTTGTACGGAGCACAATAAATGGTCTCTGTCATCTCGCAGAGGAAAAATCTGTCGCTTGGGGAGGAACCAGACGCTTGGGGAACTACTACTCTCTCAGTTGTATTAGAGAAGAAGGTTATTCAGGCTTAAATATCTTTTCTGTGTATTTTTCTCAGTAATTCATCAACTTGATGCACTAAAGTTTTGTTTTACAGTAAGTTTATTTCATGCCTCTACATGTTTCGAGCACATGTGCTCGAAACATGTAGAGGCATGAAATAAACTTATTGTAAAACAAAACTTTAGTGCATCAAGTTGGTTAATTACTGAGATAAATATACTGAGATACACGGTCAGCAAAACGTTAAAATCCTTTCAGTTGTTACATTGAACCACTGATTTGAAATAATGAAGTCAAAAGAAAGTGTGTTTGTGTGTGTTTTTTTGTAGAGAACATCCCGTTGTGTTATAGAACTGAGAGACAATAGTAAACTTATTTGTTTCAGTCACACACAGCAATATTATATTATGTAACTTACTGCCTAAAAGTTTCTGTCTCTGGACCATCATCAGGCCATCTTTACATAAAATGTAAAACAAGTTACATGTAGTGTACGCACTGCAATTAAGTTGTATTGAAAGATGGCCTGATGATGCTGTAAAGACTGGAACTTCTTGCCAATAAGTTACATAATAAACTATTGTGGTGTTTGACTGTAACAAATAAATTTGAGAAAATATGAGAAATAGTGCATTTTATTGGCTTTTATTATAAGAATGCATCACGTTGCCCTGTCCTCTGAATGTCAGTTTTGTTTCTTTAATTTACTTTACTTTACTTTTATAATTTAATATATGTCCAGCAATTAGAAGCGTCCCATTTACACGCTTCTGATTGGTTCGATAACTCTTTATCACTGTGTGTTAACAACACTTTAGCTGTATGTATATTTAATTCAATGTTTTCTATAAGGCTTTTGACGTTTAGGTCAAAATAAGTTACTTTTGTCCTCTACGGCATGAATTGCCAGGCTTTATGGCGCTGGTTAAAGACATTAAGAACTGTACCAAGTTTTTCATGTTTACAGTGCATATGATTATGTAACATACATATCTTGTATCATGGCTGGCTGCCTTTCAGTTTTAAATAACATTATGTTTTGCATAATTCGAATTTGTTGTCCGTTTTATTTCAAATCAATAATTCGTTTTTATAAGACTCTATGGAACTGTTTAGCTTTTAAAGAAAAATATGGTCTTGAATCATAATGAGAATGCTATTGTATATACATGACGATGAACAGTGCCAGTACTTTGCTGTCACACTTGCCCTGAGTAAAATAAACTGGCTAAGAGAAGGTGCGAGTATACTGATATATTCCCGCACTGGCTGTCAATCGCAATGATTTCTCGTACTTGTTACCTGACACCAGACAGTGATTACTGAGATACAGGCCTCTGGGTAGGATAGTAACGTATAGTTCTGCGATAAGTCCCGTAATGGTCTTGTGATTAATGTCAGAGATGACTGGCTTGGCAGCATGTCTAGATTCCCAAGAGGGTTTTAGTGCCAGTGAAAATTACCCCAGTTCTAAGGGCCGTCAAAGATTGAAGCTGGCCATACGTAAGAAATCATTTATTATATGTGGCTTGGAATGAAGAATGACAGCGTGAGAACGAAATAAACAGAAGAAAGTGAAATTGTTTGCGAATGTTACCGAGTATGTGAAGTATATAGTACGAAATATATACTGTGTTGAAGAAGTTACACTGCATTGGAATTTCATCGTCAGAAAATTAAATGTCTGGATTGATTTCAAAACTGAAATGTGAAAAGAGGGAATTGGTTAAAATGGTGATCAAAAGGTTAAGAAACCAAACCAAGAAGATGGTTAAACGTAGCGAAACACCCCAAAGATTTTGGGTTGCGTTTTCCCTAGACGTTTATACAAAGTTAATTCCTGATGGTACCCCCACATAGTATTGGAAATTTAATTTAACGGGTTTCCGAATGAAATCCTGCAACCTGCTGGGTTGTCTACTTTCTCTGCAGGACTGAGATTTAATTTCTGTGTGGTCAGTGTTAGTCCTGACTACTGCCTGGCTGCAGCCTCCGCCCACATTCAGCGCATTCGGCATACCAATTTGTTTTCATTCTCTAACATTTCTAAGCCATTTAGAATTACAAGCTAAGAGTAGGAAAAGAGGCTTTATAGCTCTAATCCTGCAGTACGCTTTACATCTACAAAACCCATTTAAAAGTGACGTCTCCCGTTGCAACGAAAGTCCTCGAAAAATTCATGGCCTATTGTGTGGGTCTTGCTCAGTGTTTTAATGATGTGGGCTTTACGTAACTGAGAATTCTCGTAGTCCAGAAATATTCTCGTCGTCGTGTTAAAATACGTTGGAGCGGTGAAGACGCGCATGTCGTTACTCACGTAGTCTTTACAGTGCATAAGTGGACTTTTGCTTGTCGTATTTCCAGGCGAGTTAGCGTGACGTCTGAGATTCTCCCAGCGACAAGACAGACACTGCCCGGCACGGGAGATATTAGTCTTGACTTTGCATAAACTGATGCATTGTCATTGCAGTTACGTTTTTGTGGTTTGCTGTATTTTTTGTTAATGGATTTTTTTCAGCCGCTACTCATATCTGAAGAAGCCCAAATTTAACAGTTTATTGTGTACGTAAATCGATGTACAAGTGATTTACTGGTTAGGAATCAATTAGCTTTTAGAGCACTGGAGCAGGTTGCGTAATAAGGACCAACAAGTTGCATTTTTGTAATAAAACCAACTAGATGCACTAATTTCTAAAATTTATTTTTTGGAATAAAACTCTGCATGTTTCGGACAGTTCCTCTGTCCATCATCAGACGTTTTTCACTGTACACACAACAAACCTGTATGACATATACCATTGCTACGTGTACAGAGAAAAAATCCTGATGATGGACGGAGGAACTGTCCGAAACATGCAGTGTTTTATTCCAAAAAATAAATTTGAGAAATTAGCGCACCTAGTTTGTTTTGTTATAAGAATTTATCAGGATGCACGGTCATGTGAACGTCAAATTAAACAAGATGCAATTTTCTTTCTTAATTTATTCGAATAATCCATCCTCTACATTTTTCGAATAGAGTTACTATTCATCGTAAGGAGGCAGTTACTGTATATGCAGCATATGATATTTAACATTTATCTGCGATGACTAGCTGCTAATACGATCGTGTTACTCTATTCGAAACATGTAGAGGATAGACTATTCGAATAAATTAAGAAAGAAAAGTGCATCTTGTTGGTTTTTATTAAGCAAGTTAAA
>Ga0123354_10021105_pt1 | contig 10261 bp, 5 predicted proteins | sample TergutLab28metaG_2_FD_97872 | JGI IMG/M metagenome (GOLD analysis project Ga0123354, IMG submission 97872) | Labiotermes labralis P4 segment gut microbial communities from Petit-Saut dam, French Guiana - Lab288 P4 | ecosystem: Host-associated > Arthropoda: Insects > Digestive system > Gut ...
AAAAAAAACAGTACCAGGAAAAGTGGCTACAACATGTACAGAGGATGGACACAAACAGACTGCCAAAACAAGCACTACAATATAAACCAAAAGGACGAAGGAACATAGGATGACCGAGGAAGAGATGGAAGGACCAACTTCGTCTTGAGGATCAATGAACAGGAAACACGCCTCGCCCTTCGGGAACATGATGATGATGATGATGTAAATTATTTGTTCTAAGATTGGCGATGCTCCGCCCTTAATGTTTAGACTTTATGACGTTGCCATGTGTTTCTAGCGAAAGTTTGTGTACCTTATATGTTGCGATTAAACCGAACGCACTTGTCTGGGATGTTAGATAGATTTGCGAATCTGGTTATTAATGGTTATTTAGTGGGAAAATTGGTAGCTCTGAGTTTATGTGCTCTGCTGGTGCAAGGTTTTAATAGATGAAATGAAACAGACAAAAAATTAATCGAAAAAAAAAATTGCCGGCGCGCTTCAAATAGTGTAGGCCAAATATAGTGAGTCTGAAGATGACCTGTTGCGAGTCGAAACATTATGTCCCCACATTTCATGAACAGTTGAATGATACCGAGTTTCAAACATTATGGTAATTGATAATGACGCCACTGTTACTGTTGTGTGTGTGTGTGTGTGTGTGTGTGTGTGTCTGACACCAGTATACATCACAAACGTGTATTCTTGAGTAACAAAATAGACTTACACGTACAGTACAAAATTACTGTTAAGAACAATAAATGATGTGTGCGAATATACCGCAATATAAGCTGTGAAGTCACAGAAGCCTGTACCTTACCTGTGTAAAGTGCTAGCAGGCAGAATGAAGTAAATCGTCTTTCTTGCATGTCGAATTACCAAGCAACGATCGTGGATCACGGGGAATGTGACCACTCGGTTCGGGGCGGGATACGAAGCAGTAGCGACAGATCAATAATGGAATGCAGAGGCGCAGGACCGGGTTGCTCTCCGCTTGATTCCTTCAGTGTAAGACACTGCCACTATTCTGCCAGTTTCAGACCCACTGACACAGCTGTGAAACGATTCCACTGACCCCTGATATTTACTCCTCAGCAAAGCTAAACCTTAAATCGTCCTTGTTAACGCCCTAAAGGCATACGGAGTACAGGAGGTAAGGCTCCACTAATTCTTAAGCTAGACACTACGTGGAGTATGCGGTCGGCTTCTTCACCCTCAGGGAAAGAGGTCCAGGTACCCATGTAATGGTACGCTGGCCTGGACTGTTTGATATAGAGAAAAATCTCTTGCTTTTACTGAGAATCGGACCCCGATTACTAGGTTTTCAGCCCGTGGCCTAGTCACAATATCGACTGAGCTATTTTTGTTCTGATATTCCTCTGTATTTTTTTTTGTAAAAATGCCAAGATAAAATGAAAAGCTTATTTTTAGGCTACTTGTGTAAAAGGTCTTTGAAAATCAAGGAGGGTCATTCCTACAGCACTGCATTTCCTTTGCTCCTTTACCCTCTTTCCTCACGTCTCTCTACAGTCTTCCCTTCATTCATAACCAGGCCTGTGTTATTAAATGCGTTAATATGAGTATTATTATTTACTTTTATAAAACGTCTGTGCATCTAGGCGAAAAATATAGACAGCGCGGATGTACTCGTAGGTAACTATAAACAGTACCTTGTAACTTATATACAGGGTGTTTCAGGAGGAATCTGCCATATTTCGTGTGAGAATGCTTCTGTAGTTAATTTACATCGATATAACCTAATACACCTATATCCGAAGATGAACGGTTATTGAAATCGTGGCGCAGAAAATGGGGTTCTCTTGCGGTTCGACTTACTGTACATATTTAAAATGTGTTATGCGTACAGTGCGCAAGTCCATCCTTGAGCCAGTAGCCCAACCAAGCCACATTATCTGGTGGTTAGTAAGTCAATGATGCAAATAGGCAACGTGATTCTCCTGCCATCTGTGTATTGAAACAGCCTAACATGGATGTGACATTGATAATGACCCCCCCCCCCCCACCCATGCAGATCGTTGGTACTAACGCAACGTGTCCCAAAGCATCAATCGGTAAAAAAAACTGACTACTATCCAACCTTCAGTATATTTTTGTACTTACAGTACAAAACCACCTGCACGTACTGACACGTTTCGATGCTAACTACTGCATTATCCTCAGTACCATCCTAACACATAGATATTCATTGTATCCTGTATTAAATGCACACTTTTCCATATTCTACACTGTCCCCCCCCCCCACTTGAACTTGTGATGTGCATTTCTCTTCCATTTGTTTCCTTCTTTGTAACTCACTCCTTTCAGATTGCCATTTTCACTTACTGACTGCTGTAATTTTATCCGTGACGGGAGAACCAACAAGTGAACAAGATACAATAAAAGAAATGAAACACATGTAAACAAAGTAGCCTGTGCATGCAACAAGGAAACCCAATCGAGTGCAACAGGCCACAGGAAGTGCAAAGAATACAACCACCTACAAATCGCAAGATGTGTAAACAAGGAAGATGATGCAACACTCAGCAGCAATATGCAGTCAATACACACGAAACATATTACTGTAGGGTGTCATTAAATACAATATAAAATTATGCTCGATAAATGGTATGCATATAAAATTTCATTACCCTTCCCCCACATTTCATCATCATCAGACCCATACATAAATGTGAAATTCTGACAATGCAGGGTAACTTCTCCATATGTTTGACAAAAATATGCTCAGGTGAAGAAACATTTCACTGAGAGCAGTCCACATTCCCTTATTGAAATACAGTGCCCCATTGCACAGATAATTCAATATTCCTAATGTTTAAGAACACGTTGTCTAGGAATATCATCAATGAGAAATACCTTTCAATCACAGATTTAAATTAATAACTTTTAAATACATATACATAGTATGACTCATTTTTGAACAATAACAATTCATTTTCTTCACTCATATACTCTACAATACCAAAAAATGTTATTTCATCCTAAGCATAAGATATTTGACTAAAACAAATGGTCAGTCAACACAGCTAATTTTTATCAGAATGACACTCATGGTTTGAGTCACTCAGTCTTTTATCAGGTGTATATAGACTTGAAATTTATAAGAATATGTGATTATGTAGTTGCCATCTCAATACTTGTGGGATACCACAAGTTTACAAAAAACTTTCTTCTTATTCTTTTTTGGCATTATAGTCCTTTGTGGATCTTAGCCTCTTCCACAATTGTACTCTGTTGTTCTTGGTCCTGCGACTTACGTCTCCAATTCCTTATACTTGTAAATTATTGATCATGCTGTGTTGTCTTTGTTGTTCCATCTGGTTTTCAGTTTCAGAAGCTTCTCAAGATGCATATATTTTAAATGGTGAGGTAGTCAGCCTCACGCCCCACTCCTAACCTGGAAGATTGAGGTATCCTGTTTTGTCTGGGTCATCACCTTTGACCTGTCGGGCATGGGAGGCCCTACCAGTAGCTATGCTACTGCCAGCATAGCTCTCAGGATCATATGACCATGCAAGCCCCATCATTACATCAAAGTAAGGGTACTATCGGTGGGGGGGAGAGAATATTAAAGTATAAAATTATATAAAATTATAAAAAATTGTACAAAACTGGATGCAGACTAGCAACTGGTCGTAAACTTACTGATTCTTCTAGGATGTGTGATGAGGAAGTTAGAATAAAAATTTATAGGAATAAAAGTTTTGAAAAAAAAAAAATATATATATATATATATAAATAAAAACAAAATCAAGGTTTTGGCTACTTGAGTGGAAATTGTATAGTTGTATAGACACAAATACACAGCAAAATAGCAAATACATAATGCAGAATATGTTGAATTATTTGTCATAAATTTCATTATATTTGTTTTATCTAGATTTGGGACTACATTATTAGAAGCAATCCATTTCGTATAAGAGAACTAACTAAGTTCGACACAGAACAGAAATCTTCAAAATTCCTGTTTGCAATTATGTTACCAGTGTCATCAGCAAAGGAAGGTCATGTATGTATGGTATGAACACAGAGGCCCTAGAAATGATCCTTGGGGAACTTCATGTTTCAATGTACTCCAGTAAGAGAAATATTTTGAGTTGTATTGCATGATTATACATGAACTTTGTCTTCTATAAGTTAAACAAGACCTCAACCAATCTGCAGTACTCGAATTAGGCACAAATGTGATAATCTGGGGGTGAGGGAACTCACATGAAATACATAATATAAACTACATACTGACATGTGCACAAAAAGTAATTATGTATTTACATATAGACATTTCTTCAGAACCCTGTACTGATGAGGATAATGTGAACACGTGAGGCAGTGGAGAAAAAGTAATGCCACTTAATTTCCACATATATGTCTAATTGTAGTACACAATACTTCTTGTCAAGATGGATGTGTACTGGAGTCAAAGACGTCTGCGCCACAGTTATGTTTGCCACTGCTGACCCATGTGTCTTGTTTCAAGTGTAATGTTTGATGACGCTCACATTAGTGCCATGCAACACACACACTTCCATCACTTCAATAACGCATGCATGTTTTTCATACTGGGCTTCATGAGTCATTATGACAGCAGTGTGTTATGTCACATGGATCATGATGTTAACTGCAAACATTGCTTATAGGGAAAAAACAAAAAGGCATTACTTTTCTACTGACTTACTTGTGGGACAGGATTTTCATCTTCATCTTTGTAGCCCTCTGCCTACTTGCTTCATTCACTGACCTGTTTGTTCACTTGAACCACTATGGATTAGCAATTCTTGTGGTATCTCTCATGACACAATCTACTATTTTTTGGCTGTGTGGCATACAACCAGAAGACCCAATCCATCCAAAATCAACTGTCTCCTTGATGGCAACTGTCATCTTCTCTTCAACTGATCCCACGTGAGCAACCTTTGGCATCTTAGACACAAGCAGAGACATAGAAGCACTTAGTCTCTAGTAGCTTCTTGGAAGGAAAGGTTGGAAACTGTCTGTTTTCTTCATACTCTTTGAATATATGAAAGCATTGGTTGCCAACAACATTGGGGATGTGAGACGTGTCTTACAGACATCACAGTTGATACCATGTATCATGTCTGGCAATGAAACAACTGACATATGCTACTGACAAGAGTTTCATATCACAATTGAGCACTTCCTCCTGCTGCACTTGATCTGGAACATAAATAGGAACAGCATCATCTGTTCCAGTACCCTGATTTGTAGATGGAAGTGGTAGAGAAGCATGCGATTCCTCTACATACAAATGTAGATTGTCCCGAAGTTCAGTCTTATCATCTTCACTGTTAGTGTTAATTAGAGCTCTAAAAGAAAGGACGCTGATGATACTAGTCTTCAGGACATGTACAAACTGAACCACAGTTTGGTTATTGTTTGAACCACAGTGCAAACAAATAACACCACATGTTCTCGAGGATATCCTGCTTGAGGTTATGGGTCTCAAGGTACTTGAGACCAGCCTTTTTCAACATCCTCCACACACTCTGGACAGCACCAAAATAACCAGCCACCCATTTTGTGATGGAGGAGGTTTGTTAAAGACAAATTTACCATCCTTGAGGAAGATCCAGCTACTTAACCCCATACCTCTCTTGGACCAGTAACCATATGAGGACTGTCATGGGGGAGCATGCCTGACACTACTAAAACTGTCTGCTTGCTTGGAGTTTGTTCTATGTTTCCTGCATGTTTTGTAACTTGTCAAATAAAGTGTAGGTAGGTAGGTCAGCTATATGGAGGAAGGTGTGTTTGAATTAGTTACTTTCCTGATTATTACTGGACTGTGATATATAAAGGTGACCCATGTTTTTCCTTGTGTTTGCGTATCATTGTGTTTTTTAGGTCTCATATGTTGTAGTGTATTTTATACTTTGAATTAGTTGTATTGGGTCTTCCTACCCAATTAAAATTTGAAGGACGAGAGATAAACATATATTGTTATGGCAATAAAAAGCCCATGATAAATATCATCAGTAACAGCCTAATGCATACACGTGGTTCATATATAAAGAAATTTTAACCATAGACTTTCAAGGTTTTTTTTTAAGAGTAGAGTGGTGCCATATCTATGATTTTAACTATTGTACAACTATTGTAACTCCAACATGCACACAGCTGTACCTTTTATAATATATTCATATTTACGATGTAACTGCTATAGAAACCATATTTAACAGCTTTATAACAATATCTGGTTTTAAGTAAATTACATAATAGTTCTCCCTGACGATGGTACACATGCCACCAAAACATACAGGAGAAATACAAAAAATATATGTAAAGAATAAACATTGTGCATTTAATTGGCCCAATTAAAAGGCGTTTGCTGATATAGGAATGCACGGAATGGAAAGCTCCAAAGTAATTAAAAATCTGTCATTGAACTGAGTGTCCGACTTTGAGTAATACACTTATTAGTACGATGATGGTTATCATTTAATTTTTTGTATCTGTGTGAAATCATTTTTCTGAGTTATCGCACTATATTAACACTAATAAATTACCCAGCTTTTCCACTGTATAACAGGTTAAAAATTTCGTCTTCTACTCCTTTCCTGCCATCAAAGGTTTTTAAAAGTATGTTTGTGGACTTAACCCTTTAAACACCAAGTTAAATCCCATCTGCCATTTGCTGGCATTATTAGCTCACCATATTCTCCACGTTAGCAGGGTAAGGGTTAAAAAATGAGATCTTAGATGGGTGGGGCATGTGGCATGCATGGAAAAGAAAAGACAATCGTGACGGCTTTGAGAGAAGAGGAAAAAGTCAAATAGTCGGGACGGTGTACAATTATGTTGTGTTGTAGCAGATTTATTTGGTGCAAGAAAGTTTGTTGCAAAGGGTCGGTGATAAACGCCATTATTTTATTCTGAAAGCTGTGCTTCACATTGCTTAATAAGAGGTCTGAAAAACTAATCGACAATACATTGAAATATGTGTACAATGCGCTTTGCAGTTACGTGGTCGTTAGTAATTGAAATCTTGCCTTTAATGTGTTCACGGAATCGCTTCAGTTCTCTTTCTTAGGCCCACAGGGCTTTCGTAGCAACTAACTACAATAGAACATTCCATGGCTTGGATTTTGACTGTGGGGGAGAAAATACCACCGCTGCATCTTTGCAAGCCGAAATCAGAAAAATAATTCGTGCAGCACACAGAGCCAAAATGCAAAAATCGCTCTGTTGTAGAACGTATCGCCAGTAATCTGTGGTGTCCCCGTTGGTTGTCATCACTGAAAAAGATAATTCGTGGTATACTAACATGTGGTGGAAGTCAAGCGGTGGAGGTTGAAAGCTTGTCGTAAAGTAGGTTTCCGCTTAAGAATCAATAATATTTATTTAATCAACAACGAATAAGAATGAAGTCATTACTGGTAGGAGCGGGAATGAGTATCAACTGTTTTCTAGCGTTTATGTACACCGTAATTCCTTTTAGTATTTGAAGGTGACATTGGTAGTTAAAAACTGCATTTTGTGAGTCTTGTTTTCATATTGCACACAGCGTTAATTTCTTTTTGCAGTTTATGTATTTCAAGTATGTGAGGTTATATATTGGATTTGTGAACTGAGGGTATGCAGTGTAGAGTTCATAGTTAATTTGAATTGCGTGTATTTATATAGAACGTAATGTATTAGTTTCCTTACAGGTATCTTTGTACGGTTATACAAGGCTTCCTCTTCTTCAACGTGTTTGTTCTGAAGTTTCTGCAGACCCTTTGTCATACAAGAGAAATTTTTCATATTTGCCTGCTGGTTTTCGTCAGTTGTCGGATATGAGTAACAGTGTTTTTCCATTTCGAGATGGAGATATTCAAAAAGAGAAAGGTAAATGAACTGTTATTTTTCAGTTACAAAGAATAAGTAGCTTATGATAATTTTAGTGAAAGAGTAATGTAATTCTATACAGCGAGACTTAAACCACAGCATGTATACACTTACAACAGATCTTCAAAAAGTTTCCACACTTTTGTTGGCGGTCACTGGCTGAGGTAAACCTTAAGAGTTTTGAGCACTATAGCTGGTTATGTGACATTCAGCACAATAAAGGTCTTGACTGTGCTCTTGGTATGAGTTGCTAATGAGCAAGAAGCATGGCTGTGTCACTTTTAGTTTGTACAAAGAAAGAAGAGAGATTTTGTGGTATGTTTTTAGGAGCAGAAGGCATGCAAGGTGCTGCATTTCACACATGTTTGTGTGCTTCATGTGGGCACAGTGCTCTTTCTTGTAGAAATGTATATGTTTGGATAAAAGTGTTGAAGAAAATCTGGACAAGTGTGTCTGATGGAGAATACTTGTGATACCCTCAAAATTTACCAGGGGCAAGAACGTGGAAGAAGCCAGAACCATGGTTTTTGAGGACAGAAGTGTCACTGTTGCAGATACTGCACAAAAATTAAACATATTCATTACTGTACAACAGCCTTAGGTGCCAGAGGGTTTGGATGAAGGGTGCCCAGACAATTGACAGAGGAGCATAAGCACTTTTGTATGGACATTTGCTCTGTCACTTGAAACATTATGAAAGTGAAGGGGAGGGCTTCTTGATTTGCTTCATCATGAGGCACGAGACTTTCTTTGGTGTTACAAGCCGGAGAGCAAATAACAGAGCATGCAGTGGAAGTGCATAGTGTGTCCTGTTTTTGAGAAAGTTGGATCACAGACATCAGCTGGAAAGCCTGTGCTGACAATGTTTTGGGGTTCCAGAGACCCTGTCTATGAGTGTGCAGCATCACAGTAGCAAATTAACTGTATTCTGACGTGGTGCAAATTAACTGTGACCCATGACTGCCACCACCACCACCACCACCACCATCATGTAGTCTGTCTTACAACAGGTGCATAACTTTTTCTAAAGCGAGCTCTGTAGAGAATGCAGTCTGTTGCTTCTTTTTCAGTTTTCAATGTCTTCATGTTTCCTTAAGGCTCCATATACAGCTGTGCTTCAAATGTAGCATTTCCCTGGTTTCTTCCTTACTTGAAGTCCAGTTTGTTCATGAAAAGAGTCTTCTCCCTGTTGAATGCTGCTTTTGTAATGGCAATCTTTGATTTGATTTCACATGTACATCTTGCATCATTTGTTATCATGCTACCCAAATAGTTGGAGTAGTTCACATTCTCCATTTTTTTCTTCACCTATCATAATCCGTACTGGGGAATGGTTACCTTGAGATTCACCTGACCTTAGTATTCACCACATTCATTTCCATACCATAGGTTACGAACCATTTGCACAAAATGGAGAGGAAGACTGGCACAAGGTGTACTGCTGTTGTATGACAGTGCAGGCCCTTGTACTGCTGCCAGTACAATGCCTACCCTCAAGATACTGAATTGGGAAGTTCTTGACCAATTAGCCTATAATTTGAACCTGCCCCTTTCTGATTTTCATCTGTGTGGACCCCTAAAAAAAAATCATTAAGAAATTCGTGATTCACAGATAATGACAAGGTAAAGGAGGTGATACATTACTGGCTTCACACAAAACCAAACACCTTTTATTGCAGTGCATTTAAGAAGTTTGTTTACCAGTGGGCAAAGTGTATTGAGAAGCAAGTAGGCTGTGTTGAGAATAATACCTTTGTCATGTCCGAAAGATATGTACAAAAAATGCCTGTGAAAAAGTCTGGGAACTTTGATGATCCTGCATATATGCTTTTCATAGATGCTACTGAGCTGTATGAGTCACAGTACAAAATATAACATTCAGAGGGTATCTATAAATATGTTAATTTAAAGAAATATACCAAGAACAAAATATAGTGTGGTAGACTTAATGATAGGTTAAGTTCTCTGCCCTACATGCCGTGAAAGTTTATAGGGTGAATGTAGGTATAGCTCCCTTCATTCTTATACTGGGTCTAGGTGAAATTGAGTGGTCAGCCTCATGCACTGGCCATGTTACTCCTGGAGAAAGAGTTCTTGGTATGCATTGAATAGGATTCAAGGCAAGCTGTAGTGCTGTTCAGGATGTTTTGGAAAAGTCTCTTGCCTCCACTGGGGTCTTGACTGCAGATCATCCACCATGCTGTCTAGTCACTACCTTCTGCCCTATCCCGGCTGCAGCCTGCACTCGGATACCACATCACCAACAGCCAATCCCGCCACATAACACCAACACGCCTCAAGTCAGCACAATACAGCCTACACAATAACGCACCAAGTAGTCACAAGCTCCTGAAGATGGATGTATTAACATCCGAAACATGTTGAGCAGTAAATTGACATAATAAAGCAAGTGTCA
>Ga0123354_10021106_pt1 | contig 10261 bp, 7 predicted proteins | sample TergutLab28metaG_2_FD_97872 | JGI IMG/M metagenome (GOLD analysis project Ga0123354, IMG submission 97872) | Labiotermes labralis P4 segment gut microbial communities from Petit-Saut dam, French Guiana - Lab288 P4 | ecosystem: Host-associated > Arthropoda: Insects > Digestive system > Gut ...
CGCCCCTGCGACTGTACTCTGCCAATACGTCCCTCCCATTAATAAGGTAAATCTTACCTAATTAATCGTCAAGTAATTATTCAAAATTAATATCTGTCCACAAAGTACGTCAACTTTGCTGACGAGCTTACTTTGTTGACAGGCCAAGCAGCTTGATTCTGGCGTCCACATAATCCAGCCTGTCCTGGTTCAGAACAGAGCGGCAATACGGGGTGTTGTCCATTTTCTCCACCTTGTACCAGCCGCGGCTTATGAACTTCATACCGTTTCCCTCCGTAAACCAGTAGACCAGGGATATATTTTCATTATCAAGTTCTATGGCATTTATTCCCTTTCTGCCTATGGCACAGCCGGAATTGAACAGACAGGGAACCGGCAGATCATCGCCGTACAGGCTTTCCCTCAGTACATCCCTGCGCTCTGAACGCTTAAGTTTACCGAGTTCCTGGCGGAGGTGGATTACTTCCCCGGCTATACGCTCACGGTCTGTTCCGTATGAATCAGGATAATCCCTGCAGAGGTTTTCAATTTCAAACTTTATAAAATCAAAACGCCCCAGGGATTCAAACAGAGCCCTGTGGGTATGGCCTATTATCGATATGCAGTGGTTCTCCAGCGAATATCTGTAAGCAAAACGCTCCACATGAAAACGTCTGTGCGGGCTTCTTGCAGATGAAATATTGCGGATGCCAAACGGTTTGAAAAAATAACGTATGCTCAGGCGTACCAGGTTATTGTAATCCGTATAGACTCTGGAGGCCTGATGCCCGTGGTAAACAAAAATGGGTATATACCCTGTATTGATCCGGACAGCGTCGTAAAGCGGATACGGGTAATCTTTCTCAAATACCAGATCTTCGTCATGGTTGCCGAGTGTCTTGTACAGACGTCCCTGAGCGGCAAAGAGATCGAAAATCCGGTAGAGTTCCGCCCACTCCGTACGTATTTTCTTAAGAGGATATTTCGCTAGTTCCTCGATGTCTCCGTTCAGAATCAGGTTCCAGCCGTTTTTGAAATAATAATTTTCCAGAACTGAAATCAGCATATCCCGGTTATGAATCAAATCGTCCCCGCGTCCGCAGCCCATGTGGAAATCGCTGATGATCAGAACTTTGCCGTTCAGCTTGATATCCATTATGGCCCTCGGATTAAAGCGGGGACTCTGTATTTCAGTAAAAAATGAAGATGCCATTACTCACTTTCAATGCCGCAGGGCCTGCCCTGCGGCTTTGACTGCGTTCGTTCGGTCACGTCCGGGCGGGCCCGGCCGCGACTCTCACTCACTTGTCAATATGTTCCTGCTGTATCAAAAACCTTGCCCTCGCCTGCCGCTTTTGCCTTGCTCTGGGCGCGGCGTTTGTTCAGTTCTGAAAGGAATAGTTCTTCATCAATGGGCAGTGTAATTGTCCTGTCCAGCCAGCTTGAAAGGTGCATGGAATTGGAAAGCGTAAGCCCGAAGATTCCCTCTTTGCCTTCCGCAATGAGCGGCGTTCCACGCAGTATCTTGCCTGCAAAAGCCTTAAGTACTCCGTTATGCTGTTCGTTCTGACCATCGGTTTCCACTTCAACTGTTTCCAGTTCCGGAGGCCGTTTGAAACCTTCCTTGCAGGTTTTGGTCCATTCCTTTACGCCTACTTCCAGTTTGGTCAGCTTGAGGGTTTTGGTACTCTCACAGACCAGTTTTCCCTTGTCCATGGTTACTTCAAAACGGTTGGTTCCGGGGGCATCACCGGTAGTGGTAATAAAGGTTCCGGTTGCGCCGTTGGGGTATTCCAGATAGGCGGTCACATCATCTTCTACTTCAATATTATGCCATTTTCCGTTATGGCAGAATGCCCTGACCTTGCTGGGCATGCCGCAGATCCACTGGAGCAGATCCAGGTTATGCGGGCACTGGTTCAAAAGTACGCCTCCGCCCTCGCCGTCCCAGGTGGCGCGCCAGTCGCCGGAATCGTAATAAGCCTGGGTTCTGTACCAGTCTGTAATGATCCAGCTTACCCTCTTTATTTCACCGAGGCTGCCGCCCTGTACCAGTTCGTGCATTTTGCGGAAAACACAGTTGGTCCTCTGGTTAAACATCATCCCGAAAACCAGGTCTTTTTTGCCTGCTGCAAAATCTATCATTTCCCTGGCCTGTTTGGTGTAAACCCCGGCGGGTTTCTCGCACATTACATGGAGGCCGTTCTTCATGGCTTCTATTCCAAGGGTAGGATGCTGATAATGGGGAATCGCCAGAAGTACGGCGTCAACCTTGCCGCTTTTGATAAGTTCAATGCCGTCCTTATAGATCGGAAACCCCTGTGGAAGTATGCTTTCACCCCATTTCCTGCGGGATTCAATACGATCTGCGACTGCCGTAAGTTCCATGTCCGGCACTTTGCCTTCGATCAGCGACTTGATATGACCGGAACCCATGTTTCCCATACCTATAACGCCCATTCTGACTTTATTCATCTTGTCCTTCCTTAAAATGAGATTTGCCGTTATAACCCGTTAACGGATTTTCATACTTTATACAATCTGGTAAAACTATATCAAATTTTTTTACCTTATGTTAGACTAGTCAGCAGGAGATATAAATGCGTTTGAACAATCATGAATTAAAGAATAAATCTCAATGGGAAAAAGCAGGTATCACGCTGCCGGTGTTTGACCGGGATGCGATGATTGCAGCAACCGCCAAAACTCCGGAATGGGTGCACTTCGGAGCGGGGAACATTTTCAGGGCGTTTCCGGCGGCCCTTGCCCAAAACCTCCTTGAAAAGGGATTTTTGAAAACCGGCATTGTTGTTGCGGAAGGTTACGACGGGGAGATAATCGACAAGTGTTTTACCCCCTTTGACAACTTATGCGTGATGGTAACCTTAAAATCCGACGGAACCACCGACAAAAAGGTAATCGCCTCTGTCGCTTCGGCTTACAGAATTGACAGGGAACTGACCGCCCTAAAAAATATTTTTGACAATCCTTCCTTAAAGATGGCAAGTTTTACAATTACCGAAAAAGGCTACGGCCTGACAGGAAAAGACGGCTCCCTGCTGCCCGATATTGCCGGGGATTTAAAGTCCGGCCCAAAAGCGGTAAACAGCTATCTGGGCAGAATTGCCGCCCTGTGTTACGAACGTTACAGCCGGGGCAGCCTGCCGCTGGCAATGGTAAGCATGGACAACTGTTCCCATAACGGGGACAAGCTCTTCGATGCCATGAATGCATTTGCAAAAGGCTGGCTGGAAAACGGCCTGGTTGACAAGGGCTTCCTTGCCTATGTAACGGACGGAAAAAAACTTTCATTCCCCTGGACCATGATCGACAAGATCACCCCGCGTCCGGATGACAGTGTAAGGGATATGCTGGCAGCTGCAGGCCTGGAAGATGTGCAGGGAATTGTTACTGCAAAAAATACCTATGTGGCGCCTTTTGTAAATGCCGAAGAAGCCCAGTACCTGGTTATCGAAGAGCGCTTCCCGAACGGGAAACCGCAGCTGGAAAAAGCCGGCGTACTGTTTACGCAAAGGGAAGTTGTGGACAAGGTGGAAAAGATGAAAGTCTGCACCTGCCTGAATCCGCTCCATACCGCCCTTGCAGTATTCGGGTGCCTGCTTGGTTACGCCAGGATCAGCGAAGAAATGAAAAATCCGGATCTTGTAAAACTCATCGAAGGCATTGGCTATAAAGAGGGACTGCCGGTCGTAGTCGATCCCGGCATACTGTCTCCTGAAAAATTCATCAACGAAGTAATAAAGATCCGTTTCCCGAATCCTTTTATGCCGGATACCCCCCAGCGCATTGCTACAGATACATCGCAGAAGATCACGGTACGTTACGGTGAAACAATAAAAGCCTACCTTGCAAGCAAAACCCTCAAGATCGCCGATCTCAAGCTGATTCCCCTGGTGATGGCCGGATGGCTGCGTTACCTGATGGGTATCGATGACAACGGCAATGCCTTTACCCCAAGCCCCGACCCCAGGCTGGCAGATCTTGCGCCGCAGGTGTCCGGCATTAAGCTTGGACAGAAGGGACCGTTTACAAAAACCCTTAAGCCGATTCTTGAAGATGAAAAAATCTTCGGCGTAAATCTTTACAGTGCAGGCCTTGGTGAAAAAGTCGAGCATCTTTTTGAAGAACTCGTTGCAGGTAAAGGCGCTGTAGCTGCAACCCTTAAAAAATATACCGGTAAATAAAATGAAAAAACTTGCACTTATCGGATGCGGGTTAATCGGAGAATACCACCTGGATCATTTAATCCAGTTCAAAGACATTAGCCTTGCAGGTTTCTGCGATGTTACACTCGAACGGGCAGAAAAATTTGTATCAAGGGCAGGACAGGGAAAGGCGTTTACAGATTACCTGCAGATGTACGACAGCGTAAAACCGGACATGGTTTTTATATGCGTGCCGCCGACCTGCCACGGGAATATTGAATTTGAAACCATAAAACGCGGAATTCCATTCTTTGCCGAAAAACCAATTTCAATCGATCCTGATCTGGCCCATGAAATGAAGACCCAGGTTGAAAAAAACAAAATAATTGCAGCGTCAGGTTTCCAGTGCCGCTATGACAACATAAATGACGCTGCAAAAAAATTCATCAAATCAAAAAAGATCCTGACTGTTCAGGCATCAAGGGTCGGGGGAATTCCCCAGGTTCCATGGTGGAGAAACAAGGTGACAAGCGGCGGGCAGCTTGTTGAACAGACAATACACCAGATGGATATGCTGCGTTACCTTCTGGGTTCAGAACCTGATACGGTTTATTCCATGAATAGCCGCGGGTATATCACCCAAAAGGAATGTCCCGGTTATTTTACCGACGATCTTTCGGTAACGCTTATCAAATTCAAAAACGGTGTGACGGCCACAATGCTGACCGGCTGTTACGCGCAGAACGGCGTATGCTGGGAATCAAAGATGACATTTGGGGCAAGGGACTCGCGCATGGATTATGTTCTGACAAACAAGGTTACCGTTTACACGAAAGGTACCGTCGGTAATACCGGAGCAAAAACCGGCAGTAAGGGCGCCGGCGTTGTAAAAGGTGACGGCGTACAGGACACCGATCCCGGCGAACATGAAGAAACAACAAAATCCAATATAGACTTCGGGCTCATCTGCGATCGGACATTTATTGACGCTGCTGTAACAGGAGACGGCTCAAAGATCCGTTCACCCTACAGTGATGCCTATAAATCCGTGCTCTTCACCCTGGCGTGCAACAAATCAATGGAAACAGGTTATCCGGTTACGATCGGGGATTGATAAATGAAGAAATCGATAAATGCCTGGACTGTTGACGAGGAGACCGGTTTTGAGCAGATGTTCAGGGAAATAAGCGAAGCCGGTTTCCGGGGAATTGAACTCAACGTAGACAGGGACGATCATTCGGCACATTCAATTACCCTGGACAACGGAACAGATCTGGAATCGATTGCTAAACTTGCCGAGAAATATTCACTGCCGGTGGTCAGCATTTCGACTTCCCTTGGCGGAGGAACAGGAACGCCGGGCGCCGGTTTCCAGAGGGCGCATAAGGTAATCAGAAGACAGATTGAATGCGCAAAAGCCCTGAACGCAAAATTCATACTTTCCGTCCCGGGCGGCGCAGGCAGCGATCTTTCGATCAAAGATGCCTACACGAACAACCTTGAATGTTACAGGGAAATCGGGGATGAAATTGCCGCTTCAGGCATTTATGTCTGCCTGGAGCAGGTATGGAACGGTTTCTTTACATCGCCTTTTGATATGGCAAATTTCATAGACAAACTGGACAATCCCGGCATTGCCGCGTATTTTGATGCGGGAAACATGATTGCATTTTCGTGGCCGGAACACTGGATCGAAATACTCGGCGGGCGCATCAGGGCCCTTCATGTAAAGAACTTCAAACGCGCAGGCGGGTTATTCCGCGGCGGGAGCTGGGTCGATCTGGAAGAAGGCGATGCCGACTGGAAAAAAATAATTGGGGCCCTCAGAAAAACCGGCTTTGACGGTTACCTTACCGCCGAAACATCCATTACCGAATCCAGAATACCCGGTATAAATTTTTGTGCATATTACAAAGATGTAGCGGACGCATTGGGAAGAATAATTGCAATTTAATTGTAAATACACTTTGCGTAAACACTTTGTGTTCCATCACAGCGGATAACCTGTGACCAGATTAAATTTACAGAACAGCCTTAACGGTCCGCAGCTTGAGGCGGTAACAACCCTGGAAGGACCTGTTCTGATTATTGCCGGAGCTGGTTCTGGCAAGACCAGGGTCATTACCTACAGGATCGTCCACATGCTGGACAGGGGTATACCGCAGTCATCGATCCTGGCCCTTACATTTACAAATAAAGCCGCAAAAGAAATGGGAAACCGCGTCAGGGAACTGACAGGAAAAAAACTGCAGAGCCTTACCGTCAGCACCTTCCACGCCTTCGGTGTAAAAATTCTCAGGGAAGAAATTGAGACCCTGGGCTACAGGAAAAATTTTTCAATCTACGATGAAACGGATCGGACTGAACTCATAAAAGAATGTCTGCGCGAAATAAAACATACATCGGATGGAGTCGATCTCTACGCGCTTGGCCAGCTTTTTTCAAACATAAAAATCGGCAGGCTGAAGTGGGGCGTTCAGGACACGCTTGCCGCAGGCGGATTCGCCGATTATGTATGGGAACCGGTTTATGACGAATACCAGCGCAGCCTTAAAATATACAATGCCCTGGACTTTGACGATCTGCTGACGGTGCCAATCGATCTGTTTGAATCCAATCCTGAAATACTTGAGAAGTACAGCCGCCGCTACCGTTACATCATGGTGGATGAATTCCAGGACACCAGTTTTGTCCAGTACAAACTGATGAAACTCCTTGCGCAGTCCGGAAAGGAAAAGGCAAACATCTGCGTGGTAGGCGATGACGATCAGTCAATTTATTCATGGCGCGGTGCAAGCTACGAAAATTTACTCAGATTTGAAAATGATTTTCCCGGCACAAAAGAAATAAAACTGGAACAGAATTACCGTTCCACCACAACAATACTCGAAGCGGCAAACGGGGTGATTTCCAACAACACCAACAGGAAGGAAAAGCACCTGTGGTCCGGAGGCGGGAGCGGTAAACCGATTGAAATTTTTTATCCGGACAACGAAAGCGAAGAAGCCGAATTCATAGCTTCGCAGATAAAGGAAATGCGCTTCACCGAGAACCTCAGGTTCAGTGACTTCGGTGTTCTGGTAAGGACCAATTCCCAGATTGACTGTATTGAAGAAGCCTTCCTTGCCGAAAACATTCCGTGCAAAGTTTCAGGCGGCATGAGTTTTTTTGAACGGAAGGAAGTCAAGGATATACTCTCGTACCTGAGGGTTGTGGCAAATCCCGATGACGATGTAAATCTATTGAGGATTATTAACACGCCGCGCAGGGGAATAGGCAAAACATCAATAAGCATGCTGTCTGATATAGCAAAGAAAAATCGGAGCAGCCTGTGGGACAGCCTTTCGCGTTTATCCCTTATTAAAGACGGCGGCCAGGAAAACCTCTTCGGTAAAAACAAGGGAGAAGTTGACAGTTTCAAAGACCTGATCGAGGATCTGCGCGAAGACATAATCGGCAAAAAGGATCTATCGTTGCGGGTCAGCAGCATGGTGGATACCATAAATTACTGGGGCCACCTGGTTACCGAATTCAGCAAGGATGAAAAAAAGGCCCGCTGGAAATTCAGCAACATAAGTTACCTGATAGAGATGATCAAAAGCTGGGAAAACAACCCGGACAACCTTGAAACAGGTTTGTACGCCTACCTGAACCGCATAAGCCTGCTGACCAGGGCAGACAATGACGACGACGATTCATCGGATCCCAAAGCTGCCGGCAAGGTAAACCTGATGACCATACACGCCAGCAAGGGTCTGGAATTCCCGGTGGTTTTTATTGCCGGCGCAGAAAACGGAATAATCCCGCACGAACGCAGTCTGGAGGATTCCGGCATGGAAAATCCGCTGGAAGAAGAGAGAAGGCTGTTTTACGTGGCGATCACCAGGGCCAGGGACAAACTGCTGATTACAAGCTGCCGCAAAAGAAAACGCCTGCAGAGCGTCACGGAACGCCAGCCCTCCCCTTTCCTTTCTGAAATACCGGAGCATCTGATCGAAAATTACGATGACAGCGCCGAAAATGACGCGGAAGCGTCGCAGACAGCGGCGGAAATTTTCTTCAATAAAATAAAAGAGACGTATAAATAAACATTACAATTACATCATTAAAAAGCTGTAACATTCATTGTTAAAGCAGTTCAATCCTGATACAATAAGGCAAGGCTCCGGACGGAACCACAGCCCGGGCCCATTAAGCATTTGTAAAAGGAGACAAACACTATGTCATTCAAAATCGCAGTAATCGGCGCAGGCAGCATCGGCTTTACACGAAAGCTTTTTTCTGACCTTATGACAGTCCCGGAATTCAGAAACATCGAAGTCGCTTTTACGGATATAAACCAGAATAACCTGGATATGGTCACCCAGCTGTGCCAGCGCGATCTGGACTCAAATAATGTAAATATAAAAATTCACAAAACACTGAACAGGCGCGAAGCTTTCACAAACGCCAAATACATCATCAACTGTGTTCGGATCGGAATGCTTGAAGCATTTACAAAGGATGTTGAAATACCGCTCAAATACGGCATCGATCAGTGCGTGGGCGATACGCTTTGCGCCGGCGGCATTATGTACGGCCAGCGCGGGATTGCGGCCATTCGTGAATTCTGCGAAGACATAAAGGCCGTCTCGCGGCCTGACGTCCTCCTGCTTAATTATGCAAATCCCAATGCAATGATGACCTGGGCCTGCAACAAATACTTCGGCGTAAACACGATCGGCTTATGCCATGGAGTCCAGGGCGGACACGCACTGCTGGCCAAAGCGCTCGGCGTACCGCAGAAAGAACTGGATATAATCTGCGCCGGCATCAACCACCAGACCTGGTACATTTCTGTCAAACACAAAGGCGTAGAATTAAAAGATAAGGTGCTTCAGGCATTTGAAAAAGATCCGGAAATAATGAAAACCGAAAAAGTCCGGATAGACATAATCAAACGGTTCGGCTATTTCTCAACAGAGTCCAACGGCCACCTTTCCGAATACCTTTCATGGTACCGCAAGCGGCCGGAGGAAATAAAGGACTGGATTTCGCTGGACACCTGGATAAACGGTGAAACCTGTGGGTACCTGCGGTCCTGTTCGGAACGCCGCAACTGGTTCGAAACAGATTTCCCAAATTGGCTAAAAGAGCCGCCCAGCAAGTACATTAATGAAGAACGGAGCAGCGAACACGGCTCCTATATAATCGAAGGCCTTGAAACCGGCCGCCGTTACAGGGGCCATTTCAATGTTATGAATAACGGCTGCATAACCAACCTGCCTGACGACTGCGTAGTCGAAGTACCAGGTTATGTTGACGGCAACGGGGTCAGCATACCCAGAGTCGGCGATCTACCGATGGGCTGCGCCGCAATCTGCTCGCAGAGCATCTGGGTTCAGCGGCTGGCAGTCGAAGCTGCGGTACACGGCGACGACACCCTGCTGAGGCAGGCCATGCTGATGGACCCGCTGACCGGCGCTGTGCTGAACCCGCCTGAAGTCTGGCAGCTTGTCGACGAGATGCTTGTCGAAGAAGAGCAATGGCTTCCGCAGTATAAAAAAGCCATCGCTGCCGCAAAGGAACGCCGTGCAAAGGGCGGCCTGCTGCCAATAAAGAATTACACGGGAGCAGCCAGACTGCCCTGGAAAACAGCAGAAGAACTGGCGGGGAGCAGCAGGAAATAACTGACGGATTACCGGGAGTCCGCCAGTGAACGCCAGTTAACAAAACGTACTCCGGAAAAAACAGGCCTTTCGCTGCCGTCATAAATGATTCGGCGTGATTTGATTTTCGCGCTGGTTTTCAAACCAAACTCCGCCAGGTTTTTAGCGTAATCCCTGTTCGCGGTTTGTGATGATTTTATTTCGGTCAGTTCAAGGCCATGGGGACCTTCCTCCAGAAGATCGATCTCCCTGTCCCTGTTATCAGAATCCCTCCAATAATACAGCCTGGGCTTTTTGCCGGCGTTATAATATTTTTTTAGTATTTCCGAAATAACCGCTGCTTCGAAAATGTGCCCTTTCATTCTGTGACGGCTGAGCTCCCGCTGATTTGTCAAACCCAGCAGATAACAGAGCAGACCGGTATCGTAAAAATACAATTTGGGAGTTTTGACATAACGCTTTCCGATA
>Ga0123354_10021107_pt1 | contig 10260 bp, 8 predicted proteins | sample TergutLab28metaG_2_FD_97872 | JGI IMG/M metagenome (GOLD analysis project Ga0123354, IMG submission 97872) | Labiotermes labralis P4 segment gut microbial communities from Petit-Saut dam, French Guiana - Lab288 P4 | ecosystem: Host-associated > Arthropoda: Insects > Digestive system > Gut ...
ACATGTTTCGGATCACAAGGGATCCATCATCAGGGAGCTTTATACAGTGCTTGGCTAAAATTACAGTAATGGTTCTATCGTGTCCGTTGACATGGACGTAGTCGGTGTTATGGCAGCATATTTTAAAAATCTGGAATAATTCTAACCGTATCTACGAATTATATATTAGTGCATCTGTTGGATAATAAAGTGTTTTAATCGTCATTGATGCACGGTACAAACACGAAGATCAATAAGTATATGTTTGTGTCGTTCCTGCAGCCTCGCACGTGAAAGCCCAGATCCATTTTTTGGCAGTGCTTAGCATCGCATTTTTTGGCATCATTCTGGCCGTTCAGATTTGGAATTTACACGTCTGGTGTTGGTTTCCAGTTTTGTGCTTTTAATTATGGTCTTGTTGAAAAGTATAACTCAGCTTTTCTGCTGTCATTCGATATTAAGGATTTATGACTAATGGGTTTACCGTTTGACCGAAATTAAATTCTGATGACAGTCATATGGCCTTTGTCGATTCTGTCTAATTAGGTGTAATTTTGTTGCTTATTATGCTTCCTGTTTTAGCTGTTTAGCAATAGTGTTAACTGCATGCGAACTGCTGAGGTGTTGTGTAGTTATCGGAGGTTATCACTGCTGAATTAGTTCCTGTGTCAGATAAACATTTTGATATCCGCGATTAAAAAATACAGGAATTGTATTCGACGTACTTTGAGATTCACCCCTTGATTTTCCAGGAAATGTTCTTTTTCACGCTCCGTTGCTCGTCCTGTCAAATATTGCAATCACATCGTCACAGGACGGCCATTTTGTTTGTAATGCATGTTCTTTGCAGGATCGAAATGTGAACGAGACGTGTTTTGATACGTGCAACAAGAATACAGTCTTAGTAATGTTATCAAGGGACATGAATTTTGTGTTCCCTAGCGACAGGGACAGGGCCGCCCTGCGTAGCTGCATTTTGTGTAGACTAAGTTACAGTGCGGTGTATTTGTATGTGCTGTTAGCAACACATAGAAGCTCGCCGTCTTTGGCACGTTTGGTTTTGTAAGGCGGGTTCGAGAAATTACTGAAAGCGTCTACTGGCTTCGTCATATCTGTCTTGTCTCTCTGCTGTTCGACGGTCCGCAAGGAACAACTCGGCTCCCCCTGGACGGATTTTCGTAAAAATTCATGTCTAAGGATTCTTGGAAACATCTGTCGAGAAAATTCAGATTTTACTAATTTCTGATTAGTGTAATCGGTACTGTACATGAAGTCGTAGGTACGTTAGTGATCACATCTCGCTGAGTTCTTCTTGGAATGAGAAGCTTTTCGTACAGAAACTGTAGAGAAAACCAAAACCCACATTTAAGTCCCATAACTTTCTCCAGAAAATCGTGCAGTTTACCAGATAATGTGGAAAAATATGATAGAGCCGGAGAGGCCACAGATGACAATATCGTACGGCGCATGCGCTTTGAATGCTGGATACTTAAGGCTACAAACGCACAGTCAGAATATTTAATACGCATTGATTTTACACGACAACAGTGGTTACGCGGGCGCTGCTGAATGTTCCATTGTAAGTACATTGCCCGTCTTGTGTGTAGTATATACACTATAAATAAATTCGTCTTCAAATTTCTGTCTGACATTTACGTCATAACTCTAGATTATTCTACGTTATAGGCTGTAGGTATTCGTTCTCTGTGAACAACTTATCTTGAAGTTTCAGGTCTCCTTGGATGTTACGTCATATCTATTGGTTAACTCCGACGTTTCGAAGCATCTGTTGCCTCCATACTCGGGGTGATTCGAGACCCTCACATGTCACAGCTAATCTTTCTCGTGGCTAGCCTCGGTAAGCAGAACCGTTGAACGCCTTATAACGTTGCATGACATTTTTATGCATACTGTTTCTATACACATGTGTGTGTATAGATATATTTCAGAGTTGTGGCGTGCAACGAGCTGAAGCCTTCCGTATCGACATGACTTATCCATTTGTAACTGACATCCTACGGACACTTTTTGCCCACTAATCGCCCCGAAATGACATGAAATAAGCCAGAAACGATCTCCGGAAAGGCAGTAAGTAGCCATAATGTATATCTGACGTTTTGTATGCGGCGAATAAACGTTTGTATAATAAGCCTTATTTGTGTGGTAATAAATTGGACTGAGCCGCTGTCACAGAACTGCGGTTGCTGGAGTCAGCAGAGCGTTTGGGCGAAGAATATCCTTGAGAAGATATTAGCCTACGTAGGGGGACAGTGGTTTTAGGGAAGAGAGGCGTGTTCTGGGAAATGACACGATGTTGATTGGCTTGATGCCTTAGAAACGTCGTAAAACATTTACAGGGCGTTGTATTTCACAAGACTTGACACTTCACTAGCGATGCTGCCTTTGATACATGCGTGGATATGTGGATGGGTAGACAGTTAAAAATGGCTGAAGAGGTAGGTAGGTAGGTGGACAGATAAATGTTTGGGTGTTACGGACGGGCAAATACCAGTGTCATCTTCCTCACCAGTTCGATAGTCTGCCTGCTCGTATGCGCCGTGCCGTATGTTCTTGCAGCTGGTGGTTCCATTGCTCGTTCTTTTGGTCACCTGAAGGACGCATATTGGAATCCTGACACTTCGTTCTTTGTAAGCAGTTTACTTCTCCCGTGACCTACCCTGTCCGTTTATCTCCTACTGTGCCTCACATTTACCCATGTTACGAATCCAGTTTCCGATGCCCTTCTGTTGTCTTTTGTTGTTTCAAGCAGCATTTCCGGTTCTAGTCCAATTCCCAGCACAAGCAGTGGCTTCTCCCCTCGCCGACGCGTCCACAACGGCTGTTCGTACCGCAATGGGCTGCTTGGGCTATTGCAGAGGTGGTAAAGCGGCTAATCGAGAAGCTGAATAATCAATGTTCGTGTGTTTTGTGGTTAATAATGCGTGGAGCCCGACCTCCACTCACTAATACAAGCAGTTTATTTTGTTCTTTGTGTTTTGGTTCTGCTGAAGATTCATCTGAAACCCCGGTAACCACTACCACGCAGTGGCGTTTCGTGGGACGTCGTGGTTCGGCTGCGACCAGAATTATGTGGTTGATCAGAAGGGCTTGATACAGCAGTTGTTTAAGGACAGCCACTCAACCACTTTGTCTCGTGTAGGCAGCAGGGTTAAATTTTCTCAGTGCCATTTTCCCGTGTTTGATGACTGAGAAGTAACCAAATCAGGTGTTGCACGACCTAAATTCTTAATTGCAGTGTTCTTGACGGGAATTGATTGCGAGAAATCGATGGCTTGTTAATACTTCGCGCTGTTCTTGTTCATGTTTTTCTTAAAATGGCAACTGCTGAAATCAGAACATTCGTAAATATACGTAATAGTGGTTATCGAAATGTCAGCGCTTGATTTGCCAGGAGAAAGAAAATCAAGCACTTGGAAGTCCTCATTGCAGCGCCCTCTGGCTGCACTGGCTGCATCGCACCCGCATGCCTAGCTCCGTGAGTCTCTCCACTACTCGCACTAGCTGTGCTAAAGCCACCGCGCTCGGTCTGGGTAGGGCATAGCCCGCTCCGATCTCCGCTGCGCGTGGAGTTCGTCGCGAGTATTTGAAGTTGAAGTGATTTCATTCATGTTATTCTAAAGAATGTGCAGATCTCGAAACGAAACCTATTATTCGTATATATTTTTTCTTGAAATTTCTGCCCCCCCCCCCCCCCCCGAGTGTGGGTGAGTGGGGGGAGTGGGGTTGCTGCAGCACTCACGGACAAGCCGCCCGTGTTTCCATTCTACATGGTGTCACGACCCAGAAGATCACAGTATATGAAGAGGTAAGGATTTTTGTGATGTACTGAAATATTTGTAAAGTGATTTCATACACCGGAACAAATACTCAATCACGTTGAACTACGCCAGAGTCCCTGTTAAGACTCGTGGGCTGGCGCGAGCCGACATTGCTGACAGACCACTGGCTGCAGGCACGCGGTGTGACCACCAGGCATGCCGTACAGTGTGAAGCAGATGCTGTTTTTTTTTTTATTGATTGGTCTGGCGTAAGGAACGACATGATGGAGGGATTACTGTCACGCTGCTTTCGTTATGTTGTCTGTACTGGACCGGGCACGTCTCACTGGTGAGTGTATTACAGCCTGGCCAACTGCAGGCACAGTACACAATGAGGAGACAACCCGAAATGATGGCCTCGTTATTTCCGTAGTGTCCAAGTTATGTGACGTGTATCCGGTAGCATGGGTTATGACGTGCTGGTTACGCCTGGCATTAATGGCTGTGGCTGTCGACCGGCGGATAGATGTGTTGAAGCTTACCCACTTCCCCAAGGGACTCTGTGGTGTACGGCTTCCTTTTGTGGTAATATCAGTGTCATTCAGTTCGGTTTTGCGATCCGATCAGTGGCGTTTGTACTTAGAGCACTGTGTCATAGCTGGCTAAATCTTCGTTGGCCGCGTGCGTGCGTGCGCACGTGTTCAGTTGTTGCTGTGACTCCAGCGACATACGGGTTTCTGTTGTGATTTTCGTTGTGTCCACGGGCCGGCTCTGTTTTACCGTCAGCGGCGCCTGAATAATGCATCATCGACGTGCAGCTGGCTTGTACGTATCACAGACGGGCTTCATTCATTTCTACATTCCCGGTGACGTAGCTTAATGTTCATCTCAGTGACATGCAGATTCATGTCGTGACTATCAGTGGCGTGTGGACTATCAGCCTTATGCATCAGCGGCGTGCAGTTTTGTTCAGCTTGTCGGTAAGTAGTTTACGTTGTTCAGTTTGGTCTGGTCAGTTTCAACTTCCCTTTATATTCGTGTTCGTGTCGTCCCCGTTAATGTTGTGAACTTGTGACGGGCGTAAGAAGTTTGAGCACTAGCTCTCATAGAAAATCGAATTCAGTCAGTTGTTGCGTTGTTCCGTTCCACGTGGGCCTACGTGACATCAAGCAGGTCATTACAGTACAGCGTCCTTCCATCATATGAATGATATGAGGTACATGCAGGGGCCTGCATTTGCATCAGCCTGGTAACCATATCTAACATGGCGTCAGTGGCGTACTTTCCGTATGTATTGTGTATTTGTCCTTTCTCGTGTTTTTTGTTATGGACCTGTAAGTCCATCTTTATTCCATCCATGGCTTGCAGTTTTCTGTTCTGTACAAATATATATGCATTTTATTGGTAACAATACCTTAGAAGTTCCTGGCATTGTGTTTGTAAGCATGCACCAATCATACATGAGTGGTAGGCAGTTTTTCCACCTTGTGTAGTGCGTGACGTGATGTGCATAGACAGTCTGGCTTAATGGTTCCTTATTGCATGTTGGCATTTAGTGCCTAGTGATTGTTGGGACAACCGTGTTTGAGTGTTCCAGACACAGATAAGTTCATTATGTGAAGATACGACAAAACCTGTCTTGGTTTTGATTATAAGAATGTTAAATGGCACGGATCGTATTTGGTTTGTTGTATTGTCACCTGTCATGAGCGACGGTAAGGTGTTTGGGGAGTTTTTTGCCTAATTAGTCCTTTATATTTAGCTTTTTAAATCCTGGCGGTTACTGTATGTACCACAAGTCTAAACATAAAAAATTCTACATTCTTCCCACAATATTTATATATCTTTTGTACGTGTCTCGGAACAACATCGAAGTTTTCCCAATACAACCCTGAATGACCGGCTTTTATAACCGAGGAGGCAAGTGTTTACTGCGCGGTACGACTTGTGCCTTTCAATTAAACGGACCACGTTTCGTCCTTAAATGGTTTTTTTTGCCCCCATTTCCTTTTTTTTCCCACAGGCATTTATTACAATTTAGATTCTCTCTTCTTTTCAGTTTCGTGTTCTCTTCCCCCCCGCCCCCCAGTCATCGTAGTGATCAGGTAGCGAACTGATCGGCCGAGGCATTGCGGCCTGATTCCTTGCAGGGACACGTGACTTTTCTACGAACCGTTGTATCCATTTCATGGGCCGTCCTGGTGGTTAAAGAGCAGCTAAGGTCAAGAACTAATAGTTCTAGACCTTAGCCGCTCTTTAGCCTACTCTGCTTGACTGTATGTTTTCCTCTCACCCTTACATCGTACCTCGACAGACTTTCATGAAATGAAAACTGTGTATAGATTTCCTTTTATGGTTCTGATTGAAAGTTTTGTTAATTTCAGATGTAAATGTGCCATGAATGTGGCTTGTAGCCGAAACCTGACTGTGTGTTTAAAAGACGTGCTGTTATTTGTTAATAATGTCTGAGATGTCTTATTGACAAGCCGGTCCCAGTAGCCGCGCGGTCTAAGGCGTAGGTCTGCGGCCGCTCGCCTACTGAGATCGTGGGTTCGAATCCCATCGGGGGCATGGATGTTTGTCTGTTGTAAGTGTTGTGTGTCGTCAGGTAGAGGTCTCTGCGACGAGCCGATCACTCGTCTAGAGGAATTCTACCGACTGTGGCGCGTCGTTGTGTGTGATCTAGAAACCCCAAGAATGAGGAGGCCATGGCCCGCGTTGGGCCGCAGCGCCACAGGGAAAAAAAAATGTCGTATTGACACTTGTGTAATTATAATGTCATTAGGACACCAGTTAAATTGCTCTTGATGCAGACCTGTGCAGAGTTCGAGCCCAAGGCCGTTGTTACCGACCATGTAAGACATGCATGGATGTGCGACTCCACCGTCGCCTGATCCTCCTCCTCTCCGGCAGCACCTGTTGTCAATCATCATCATCATCTCGCTCTCTCTCTCTCTCTCTCTCTCCTGTTCTCCTAATTAACATTCCCCAGCAGAACCTTTTGGCTTGATCTCTTTCTACCCTCTGCAGTGCTGAGGGAGGGAGCGAGCGTTTTGTAATTTGTACTGTACGTGTTGTAATCGTCTGTTGCCATCTTTATTGGGTCGGGAAGGAAAGTAGGGATTTTGTATATTCGTTTCAGGCAAATTCATTATACCTACTGTATTATATTGTGGACATTATACTTTTCATGTTGTATCTAGCACGTTATGTCTAGCAAATTATACTTTGTGCATTGTGCCTTGTACACGGTACCTGACACATTACACATTCAACCTGAGTCATTGTACGTTGTACATATTACCTTGCACACAGTACGTTTCACATTATGCCCTGTACATGATAGCTTCCTTTCGCATTATATCTTGTACACTACACCTTGCGCGTAAATATATCTTATTTATATTGAGTGGAATTGACGAAATCGCAGCGGTGTTCGAAGGCAGACCATTACTATTGTGGCAATAATTATCCAACAAAATGCAACAGAATACACTTTATTTAAATCTGTAAACCGCTCTACACGTTTCGGGTGGTATTTCACCCATCATCAGGAGCTCATAACACTGTATCTACAGCTGGATGAGAACTCAGTTCCCGCCCAGCCACGTTCACGACAGGTAGCAAGCAGTAACGGTCTCATTAATGCCAGATACTGTAGATACAGTGTTATGAGCTCCTGATGATGGGTGAAATACCACCCGAAACATGTTCAGCAGTTGACAGATTTAAATAAACTGTTTTCTGTTGCATCTTGCTGGATAATTATTACCATATGACACGATGCACGGTCCATTGAACATACAGTTACTGTTGTTTTGAAATTTTATATCGAAATACTGAACGCATTTCTGTTAATTGTAATTCTTCCACGTTAAGCAGTAGCTGCTGTGCTGAGCGTGCTGCTGTGTTTTGTACACGCGCGAACTGCATTGCTCTCTTACCTTGGCCCTGAAAGGGCCGAAACTTGTAGGAGATTATAATAGTTTAAATAGTAATTAGCACAGCTGGCTATTAGTGTGCTTTGTTGGGCTCGTGCATGGAGAACACGGATAATACAAAAATAATTAAAGGATTTGTTTTCCATTTCTGCTCACTCTGTTAATAACATCAGCTCTGCGCGGCACGCACCAGTCGACTGGAACGTAAGCGGTGCGTGACACGGATCGGTGATAAGGCATGCGTGATCACGTTGCATTCATGCGCGTTTTCGTAACAAAACACAACCACACAGTACCATTCTCAGTCAACTGTTGCGCGATCTAGGAATAATGGGTAACGCTTTACGCATTCATTGATGCGTGGTTCTTGACAACCAAGAGCCTACTGCTTCTTCGATCCCCACGGCAGAGAGGCTTCTGTTGTACTGTTGTAAAAAATGTTTCAGTAGAGAAATCGTCGTCGCTGTCTCATCCAGGGCTGTGCTAGCCGGCCGGTGAGTGCCGACCATTGCGCAGCCGACAAATCATTCCATCAGCAGTCTACTGTGCTGTGTTGTATTGTTATGTGTACCTTTCATTTCTGTAACGTCGCATTCCCAGCCATACAGTTTACAGGCAAGTTGCACTTCATTTTAACCTCTACTGCAATGTTTTGCAATATTGAGCTGTGATTGTGTAACACTTTAAAGAATTTAACAATACACCCAATGTACATACAACGTACCATTGAGGCGCGTTCGTGCAACCATTGTTGCAGTGGAAGAGCAATGAGTATTACATATTCTGAGTGTGTGTCTGTATCCTTAGGTATCCAGTACCCAATGCACATGCACCAATATTGTCGTCTGTGGCCTGCCCTGCTGTACAGTATTTTTCCACGTTATCTCATAAAGGGCACGATTTTCGGAAAAAGGTTACTGATCAAAATGTGTGTTTTGATTTTCTCTACAAGTTTTGTCTGAAACATTTCTCATTCTAAGAAGAAATGAGCGAGATATGATCAAAAATGTATTTCGGTCTTCATGTAAAGTACCCGTCACTCTTGTCCGCATTAAGTGAAACTTGAATTTTCTCGACGGTTTTTTTTTCAAAAACTCAAATATCAAATTTCATGAAAATCCATACAGTGGGAGCCGAGTTGTTCCATGCGGACAGACGGACGGACGGACCTTCATGACGAAGCTAATAGTCGCTTTTCGCAATTTTGCTAACGCGCCAAAAAACGCCTACTCTGTACTTTGCATGTGATGTTAAATTGCTGCGGGATTATAAAAAAAAAACAGAACTGTAAATTGAGATGTAGGCCAGAAAATACACCTGAAACGCGCCTGTAAAATATTATAAAGGAAGATGTGGTAAATTGTAATAATTGTTATGTAATTATCCAGCAGCCACCACGGGCTGCAATAGTAGGCCTGCCTCAAATTACACGAAATCAACCTCCGTCTACATTCATTATTATTTTTATCAGTCAACCTGCAGTTCGAGCTGCTGACAGCATCGTCAAATAAGCCACAAATCAATCAATGAATGTACGGCCACCACAGAAATGTTGCCTTTTAACGTTAACAGGTCTAATTTAGCTTCACCATGACGTTACGGACTTCTAGATGTGCCGCAGTTGGTAGCACATATAGTTCATTTCTTAGTTTTCGGCCTGTGGAAATTTCTAGTAGAAGGCTAAGAGCGAGTCTCTGCAGCGATGGCGAGTTTGCGGACGAATGGAAACAACACACTTTGTTGTCTCACCTATATAGTAGGCCCGTCCGCCAGCGCTGCTTCTTCGGTCAGAAGATAATAACAGTCTCTTTGACTGCATCACACAGACGCCCGAGTCCATTTGGCCGAACGAAATGTAGAGAAGCGCAGCGGGTAAGTTTGCTGCGTGGCGTTGCATAGGGAAAAGTGTCGTATAACGGTCACTCTGCAGTTTCAAAGTACTCTACAGGACAACCTTCAAGCTTTGTTGCCACCACCACTCCTGTGCCTCTCGTCACCTATTCTGCGCAGACACGCGGCATGATTCTTGGCAGGAAGTATAGGTGAGATCTAGCGTTTCAATAACGCAGACGTTGAATTGTTTGTTGCCTGCTTGATTAACATAACGTGTTTTCTTACAGTACATCGTGTTGGACGTGGTGTTTGGTGACTTGGTGACGTGGGAAGTAACAGTACTGGCCTTCTGGATGAACTGTTGCCTGTTTATTGCAACAGCTGATGGAACAGTTCCCACGTCCTGCAGTTTTTCTTTCCCTCGCACCGCCATTATGTCAATCCTACTTGCGCTATAATTTCTGCATTCTGTTTTGTTGTGTTAAGAATCAGCCTGTTGCATTTATTGTTAGGTCTTCTTAATGGCTGTTTGGACTGACTGCCCGGTGTGCTGTCTGTTTCTTATTTATTTTTTTTAGCAAAATTCTCTTGTGGATGATATTTGTACTGCAGTGAGTGCGTGTGTGTCAATTGGCAATATTGTCTGTTGTCTTTGCCACTGTGTCTGCGTAGATACCCTTTCTTTTGAGATATATTTTGTTTTACTACCACCACCACCACCACCACCA
>Ga0123354_10021111_pt1 | contig 10259 bp, 7 predicted proteins | sample TergutLab28metaG_2_FD_97872 | JGI IMG/M metagenome (GOLD analysis project Ga0123354, IMG submission 97872) | Labiotermes labralis P4 segment gut microbial communities from Petit-Saut dam, French Guiana - Lab288 P4 | ecosystem: Host-associated > Arthropoda: Insects > Digestive system > Gut ...
AAGAAAAGAAGAAAAGAAGAAGAAGAAGAAGAGTGTGCAGTGAAGAGAACAAATCACGAAGCGCCTAATTATACAATTTTCTCCAGTCTCCCATTACTACCTTCCTTTCAGCCCAACTAACCTCCTCAGCACTCTATTCCTGGATACCCTCTCTCTAAGCCGGAAAGCAGAATAAACTCCAGTAAAACCGATCCAGATATCCGATCTTCGTGCAAAGATTTCAAACCGAGTGCCACTGCATATGAATCACCTGCTGCAACTCTAAAGTAACTTTGGTGGTACGTCTTCATGTCTATATAGGCTGTTCCCCATACAGGGTCTGTCTCCTCCTGGACCAGTACCGGAGGACCCGGAACTGAAAAGCGTGATGGTCGCTGCCCAGGGATCGCTACGTAAGACATTCTCGGAGCTGGAGTCAGCAGCAGACAGTGCCATGACGTCAGCACGGGAGGTCTTGGAGTCAGCCACTTTGCAGGCCAACCACACAGTGCTGACCTCCCAGACACCGCTCATGGATCTGCTGGGGTCCATCAGCAGCACCATAGTCAATGCTGTGTCCCAGGCAAGGCAATTTGGCACAAATGTGACGTCATGCGTCTCGGGTCAGGAAGACGCAGCCAGGAATATCGTCAAAGAGACGGGTAAGGCAAATTCGGTGCAGCGACAAGACAAAACCATCACGTTACCAGAGATTGCATATTTACTCAAATAAATGCTGTCCGAGAACACGGCCTTTGAGATAATTAAAATTAAAGATAGGGAAAAATGTGGAATGACAACTTGATGAAACAAGGTAATTTTATTAATATATTCTTAGCTCGAAATGTTTCGGGTATATACGCCCATCATCAGGAGCATCAGATGTTTTTGGACGGGCGGTAGTCTTGAGAGCCGGTGCGTGGTTTGTGTCACATACAATCCACGCAGCAGCTCTCAAGACCACCACCCAATCAAAAACTCGGTGCAGGAAACCATATGCTGCAACTCAATATCTAATGCTCCTGATGATGGGCGTATGTACCCGAAACATGTCGAGCTAAGAATATATCAATAAAATTACCTTGTTGTATCAAGTTGGCATTCCACATTGTTTCATGAGGAAGATGCACGGTCAAACAACCCCAAAGATAGGGAAGTTTGTCCCTGTCGATACTATGAATGCGTATGGCAGCCTGGGATAGGCTTATAGCTCCACTCATTGTCAATCTCAACACTAGGTGGAAGTAAATGATCAGCCTCACGCCCCGGCCGATGTATTTCCAGAAGAAAACACACGGTACCCATTAAGTAGGAGGTTGGGTTGGCAACACAACCGGTCTGGGCGTTTTGGAGAAGAAAATATCTCGCCCCTACCTGGATTCGAAACCCGGATCGTCCAGTCCGTATCCCAGCCGATATGCCAACTGCTAACTAAGCCTGATATTACTTTTCAATAAATTACATTTTGTAGCCGCAATTGCCCAAAGTCGAAACCTAGAAGCATGGTTATGTTGTGTCGCAATTTGCGGTGTAATGGGGGTGGGGGTGGGGGGATGTCGATATTGTAACAGTGAGACGCGGAACAATAACTTCACTTTGTCAGGAATGGTACATCTCCTACACCAGTGGCACCAGTTTGTGCATCAGAACACAACTCAATGGATCGTTAATTATCATTTTATGTTTCAAACAAAATTGTTATACAGGAAACCTTCCCAAATTTGTAACGCACTGAGCTCTCGAAGCTTAGTCATATGCTATCGGAAACAGCCTGATCCTAATAATACCCGGAAGAATCACGAATTAGTAACCCGCAGGCAGCAGGTTAATAAAAACACCACATTTTATTCTGACAGCTGAATTTCGGCGCACGGATGGCTTGGTGGGAGAGTTGAGGAATTTGGGGGTTCAAAGATGGCGGATGGTAGCCAGAGAGACAGAGAGAGTAATAAAAGAGGGCAAGATGTTCCACAGGAGGTCGAGGGTCACAGCAAATATAGTGCTACTGCTGCTGCTGCTGCTGATAATGATATTAATAACGTGCAGTTCAGCAAATCAGTAGCACTGCTTTCTGGAACCTGCTAATTCAGTCTTAAGGGAAGGCCGCAATGTATTCGATCTTATTTTTCTCGAATATCTTATTTGTTTCGTTCAATGTAAAATAAATAAACACACAAACGGAACTGAAATGTTAAAGACTGAAATGCAATGACCGGCTGTTCTGATGACACTGACCTATCTCTCTTTCTCGTTCCGATGTATTGTGTAAAACGGACATATGGAACGTATTACTCCTCGAACCTCAAATTTTTGCTTAAAGTTTCAACTCTACGTCTCGTCTTTACGTTCGGTCTCTTAACAGGCACTACGCACTACGCACTACGCAGGTCACAACACAAACCACACAGTCGAATTATATCTCCCGCGCAGCACATTTGTTCTTATGCTGCATTTCGCAAGATAACGCTATTGTAATTGTGGTGTACGGCTGGTGATTTCAACGCCAGAATAGCACAGGAACTTAATCAATAATCCACATATGACGTCACACCACGTTACTGTTGTCGTCAACGATCTTCCGACGACAAATGTCTGAATTTCAACGTCGTTCAGGTTCGTAGATCGATACAGACATTTCGGAAACACGCCATTACGGAGATACGTGTAAGTGGATGTTTCTGTGAAGGTAGCTCCGTCTATCCCGAAGATGGAGGCAGCGTTCCTTCAAAACATGTGTGCCAAACTGAGAACTTAGACATTATGAAAACTCAAAAGACACTCCTGACCTCAGCGCATGTCATAACAGCTTGAAAACCTACACGTGAGTAATATGGCCGTGACTGATTTACTGATCGACTGACTGCGAAAATCAAACACACAAAACTGTGATTTCACACGTCACTGTATCCTGGCATAAAATCCGAAACATCGCTGACAGAAAAACTGACAATTAGTTTCAGAACCTACCTACTGCTGAGCTACACTTTACAGTGTAGGACACACAAATTAAGGGAGACCTGCATACAGATAAGCACTGATGACCTTAGTGACACAAACGTTGTGTATAGTATTCTTCTGGCATAATAAGTTTGACAAAGGCAGAATGTGTAGAAAGCATGGAGGGTATACAAAATCCATACCAACTTCGAAGGGAAATTTCAGGGCAAGAAGAGACTTGGAACATATACATGTAGGCAAGAAGATAATATTGAAGTGGATCTAGGGAAATGAATTTTACTTCATCCAATCAGGATGCTGTCTGAAGACTGATCTTAGTCAATACGATAATGAATCTCGAGCTGATTTAGGAGAAAATGAATATTTGTTCCCTGTTTAAATTCTCAAACTTTCAAATATTATTCAGTTTTAAGCTAAACTTTTTTTTTTAAATGCAGGTAAAATTAATTATGATCAATCTGTACTCTCTTCGTACAAGCTCGTGGATTGATAAACGGCATTACAGAACACACATCTCTCCACCATCGTTACAAATAATTTTCACCCACCCACAGGAGGCACCATTGTCGGCTGTGTCACCCGAGAGATCAAGAAGGCCGTAGACCTTGCTACCAACATGTTCAGCGTGGCGACCTCTGCCAAAAACCTGATTAATTACGCCCCCAAAGAGCTGCGCATCTGTCTGCCCTCAATCATCCCAACTGTCGAAGAAATAGTGAAGATCCCTTCGTGCATCGGAACGGAGATCAGCGCCTTCAGCTCTAAAGCCATGAAGATTGTTAGGGTCCTGGCTGCTTATCTGACCGAAGGAGGGCGTCTGGTAGAGGTACTAGGTAGCGACCTGAAGAAATGCTCAGCCGCACAGATTGAAGCAGGAATTCAGAAAGTACGACAAATTGAACACAGCATCGTGGCCTGTGTTCAGCGCCAGATAAGTGTCTGAACATGTAACTTAGGTTGTAGAATCAACATTTGTAACCAGAAAATAAATATTACAGTTTGTAGCGTAACAATGTTAAATTTGTTCACACAAACATGCTAGTCGCCACGTATCATTCTACCAATTTGTTCATCCAAACATGCTAGTCGCCACTTATCATTCTACCAATTTGTTCATCCAAGCATGCTAGTCGCCACGTATCATTCTACCAATTTGTCCTTCCAAACATGCTAGTCGCCACGTATCATTCTACCAATTTGATCATCCAAACATGCTAGTCGCCACGTATCATTCTACCAATTTGTTCATCCAAACATGCTAGTCGCCACGTATCATTCTACCAATTTGTTCACCCAAGCATGCTAGTCGCCAAGTATTATTGTACCAATCTGACAACAGAAATATTGGCTTAGCAACTAACCGAATAACTAACTGCCTGGCTGAAATGTTGTGACACAGAGAGCCATCGAGACGCTAAAATATCAGACGACGGAGCGATCGTTTCAGCAATGTCGATAACCTGACGGAGACAGTGGCAAACACTGACTGAAACCGAATGACAGCATGATTGACCGGTTCAGGGCGGAGAGTTCCTCATTGACCGAAATTAATGACTTTGTGAAAGATACATCAGGAGATATAATGCATAAAACTAAATGGGACCTGGTTCGGCCAGTTTACTGACGACGAGATATAAAAAAGGAGAAATGTAACGGTGTAGTTGACAACAAAGAGCTTAGATAATGTCTTTAACAAATTTCCACGAGAAAAGTTGCGTGAGTTTTCATTAACCAAAATCTGATCCCGCAATGGTTCCGGTGGTTAGTTGTCGGCGTCTCACTGAGTCGAAACTTCCGTTTATTTATTGGATCCCTTCCGTTCCTACGTCGAAACTTCTGTTTATTTTATGGAACCTTCCGTCCCTACGTCGAAACGTCTGTTCACTTGTTGGATCCCTTCTGTCCCTACGTTGAAACTGCAGGTTATTTTTAGACCCCTTCCGTCCCTACGTCGAAACGTCTGTTTATTTGATGGATCCCTTCCGTACCTACGTCGAAACGTCTGTTTATTTCATGGATCCCTTGCGTCCCTAAGCCGCAATTGCAGTGAACCCCCAGGTAGCTAGCCACAAGGGCAGCGTCACTAAGTGTCGACCAGAGGGCCCGCACGATTCGGCCCTCGGTTCTTTGAGCCCTGAAACTCGAATAATCGGGTTTTGTGGGGAATGATTAGTTCAACAAGAACACAATAAAATGTAACACAGTAATAACAATTGTATTGATAAACTTAACAAGGCATAATGGATAGGAATAGGTGATGGACGCTTGTGTATGCGGTAATGAACATTCGGTTTCCATAAAATATGGGGAATTTCTTTCACTATCTGAGGAGCTGTTAGTTTCTAAAACGCACTCAGATCCATGGAGTTAGTTATTTAGTTGGTTAGTTGGTTAGTCACTCAGTCAGTCAATCAGTCAGTCAGTCAGTTAGTCAGACAGTGAAAGTTATTACAGTCAGAAATTCTTGTTACTTTCATCGCATCTAAAGGTGTCTTCCCTTAGTTCATTAAATTGCACAATATCCTGCAGACCACTAAGAGCAGTTTAAAGATTCATAACTGTACATCTTTTTGTGCTCCCAGAAATCTTTGTCTTGCACGACGTTTATCGTTGTTGTTATTCAATCAAATATAAAATAACAATAACAAATACAACACAACAATATTGTTGTGTTGTATTTGATGAATTTGGGTGCATTAATTTGTCTAATTATCACGTAACACTATAACTAACTGCAAGGAGTAGAGTTCTTGTTGAGAAGCTAACAGTTGTACAACTAGTCAACAACAACAACAGTAACAACAACAGCAACAATAACAATAACAATAACAACAACAACAGCCAATACACTTTCCCTGCATTTTAATTGATCTTTTAAGAAAAATAATTTCTTTATTCACACAAATGAGATTTCTATACAGGGTGTTTCAGAAGAAATAGTAAATATTTTAGGAGGTGGTAGTATGGACTATTCCGAGTAAATAATTTCATATAAACATGTGTCCAATTTTCAATGAGTGTGGAGATACAGCTGTTTGAATGTTACGCATAAAAAGCCTTAAAAAAGTACGAAGGAAAGACAAATGATGTATTGATTGCATTTATTGGTTATGTAAATTATCTCAACAAATTGCAACAGTTCATATTAAGTGTTCAAAATTCCCACCATCGACTTCAATGCACTTTTCAGCCCTCTTGGCAACAGTAAGTGTAGCTCTCCTGAGGTCGTCTTGGCGTTCTTGCTTTATGAGGGCAGCACTATTCATAATGCGAGCGACCAATTCGCCTCTTGTGTTTACTTATTCTTCGTAGACTTCGCTTTTCATCCATCCCCACAGACAAAAATCTTATCCGTACGCGCCAACTTCAAACAGCTGTATCTCCACACACATTGAAAAGTGGGCACATGTTTATATGAATTTATTTACTCGGAATAGTCCATACTACCACCCCTAAAATATTTACTATTCCTCCTGAAACACCCTGTATAGTATGCTACAGACAGACACAAAAATGTAAATTTAAAAACGCTAAACATAATGATGAGTACAAAACAACGAACTCTTTAACGCAGAATTCTTCGAAAGCTGACAGTCGTTAAGCTTGTCGTGTATTCCTGTGTTACTGAACCCTACTTTTCATTCTCCAAACCACGCCTAGTTTCCTCAAGCAGCCCTTCTCTTTACGTTTACCGTATGCAATTCCGCCTACTTTCGTCCCCTCTTCCACATGAGCTTCAGGTTCCACCTGCTGCTTTCACGTCTGATTTCAGTGCTGTATTTAAAATCTGTCAAAGAGTAAACTGTTCAACAACCGTATTACAGGACACAGACACTTTGATGTTTCTGTGGCCGTGCATCATTGGTACAATAAACATAAACAGCCAACTAGATGCAACAATAACAAATTTTATTGATAATTACAATTAGCTTAACATGTTTCGGGCGATAATTTCGCCCATCCTCAGGAGCACTAGACTGTGTTTACAGCTTGTGGTGTAATGTACCATAAGCTGTAAACACAGTCTTGTGCTCCTGATGATGGGCGAAATTATCGCCCGAAACATGTTAAGCTAATTGTAATTATCAATAAAATTTGTTATTGTTGCATCTAGTTGGCTGTTTGTATTATTACACAGACACTTATTTTGCAATAATGGCCTTAAAGCAGATACTAAGCACTCACAAGGATCTGTGTTACGGAATACGATACATAGTCTCGCAAACAGTCTACAAAACACAAACTGCTTCCCGTTTGTTCAGGTTTCGCGATTATCTGCACGCCTCATATAAACTGCTGAAGTATGTTGTGTGCTGACAGTAGCCTTGCACCTTACGTTCAGCAGAATGTTTCTACAAAAGTGGCTTCCAACTACTTCTTCGTCATGCTGGTGCTCAGCGTTGTGCAGGTAAGCATGGTTAAGCAGGCATTCCAATCGTGCCACATGACTTGGGACAAATTGCTGCATTCTACGTTACACCACCGTGTTGTCTAAAAAGTTGGTGTTGATGTTTCGAAAAAATGTTGTGACTCCATCTTCATGGTGTAAGTTGCTTAAAACGGACACATTTTAATCGTCCGGAAAGTGTGTGTCCAGCTACTAGAACGTGCCATGTTATAACCCAGATAACCACAATAGCATCTGCAAAGATTTAGTTTCATGTAGGCCGTGAACAACACAAGAATAACGAAATGGGTGGGGCATGTAGCACGTATGGGGGAGAGGAGAGATGCATGTAAAATTTTGGTGGGGAACAAGATCACTTGGAATATCTGGGCTTAGATTTGAGGATAATATTAAAATGGATCTTCAAGAAGAAGAATGGTAGAGTACATGGATTACATTAATCTGGCTTAGGATATGGAAAGGCGGCGGACGCTTGTGTATGCGATAATGAACTGGGGTCTATAAAATGTGGGAGACTTCTTGACCAGCTACAGACCTGTTAGCTTCCTAAGAGGGAGCCTGCCCCATGGAGTTAGTAGGCAATTCGGAGAACTTAACGTTGACACCGTAGACACCTGATTTAGTGTAACATCTTGGTACTTCGAAGGACTGAGGAAAAACACGAAAACGATCAGGATATTTTGTGTGGCAGGCAAGATGCGAACCTGGCACCAACCGAATGGAAGTCATAAGCGATACCACTAGTGTTCACCTGCTGTGTAAGTAACATAACAGGCTGCTGCCATGATGTTAGGATTTTCAGTATTCTCGTGTTGTAACTAACGGCTAGAAGGTTAATTATACAGGAACATGGCTTCGCCAGTTGTCTGATGTGAATGCCAGGCTCACTGTCTCGTATTTAGGGAAGTCAGTAAACCGCGGGTCAACGAGGAAGGGATGCTGAGGAAGACGTATGGGTATACGGGGGCAGAAGTAAGAGGAGACTGCATGATACTGCATAATGAGATGCATCATGATTTCTACGTTTCGCCAAATATCATTCTGCTAGAAAATTCAAGGAGAATGAGATGGGCCGAACATGTGGCACGCATGGAAAGAAGGGTAATGTACATCGTGTTTTGGTGAGAAAACCTGAAGGAATGAGACCCCTTCAAAAGTTTAGGAATAGATGGAAGAATCATATTAAAATGTATCCTAAAGAAGTGGGATTGGAAAGCGTGGACTGGATTAATCTGGCTCAGGATAGGCATAATTGGCAGGCTTATGCGAAAAAGCTAATGAAACTTGGGGGCTCATGGGTGTTTAAACCTCTTCTTTGGTGTACAGATATTTTGTAACGAAACTGTCACACGCAATCTATCTGACATGAATTTCATAACTTCGTGTGATTCATTCGCTTTGTTTTTCATCTCTGAAGCTTCAGTTTGTCCAGTCGACCGCCGCCGTCGAAAAACGAGGTCTAGAGAACATCGCCATCATCGGACCAATCCTGCAAGGTGCGATGAATCAAGGTGACAAACGTTACAAACGGAATAATATCGTCGCTAGTTGGAGGGTTCACAAAGGCTCAGGGCCTTCTTCAGAACTACGCTGCCCAGGCTACTGCGGTGAACGCAGCTGCTTAGGGGACACTGGAGAGACTTCTGCAGACAGCGGTCCACAAGACTGGGGAGATACGTAGTTGGCAACGAACCGTAGTACGGATGGAACAGCACGCTGTTTGCCGTTGGACAGGAGGAAAACGCTGCAAGTTTTGTCCACCAGGCAGGTAGGTAGAACAAAGCGAGTTTTCATGCTTCCGAAGCGATGTAGCCAGAATCTCCGCTACTGTGGGATACTATGCTCGGTTACTGGTTGTTTGTTGTCCAGCGTTCGAATACCGTACATTGGTCTCATCTCCAGCGGCTGCTGTCCAATAAACATCCTTTACGACATGGGCATCCAGATTTTTATGGTAAAGTACCACACCAGGTTCGCAGGTCGCACGTAACAACAAGTCGTACTCCTAACCGCCCAAAATGTTGTGTGACTTTTGTAGTACCCACGTAATTCACAAATGTGGCACAGGGTAGAAGACCCATGAATTACGATGTCCAAAGTTTGGGCTACACACACCCAGTGACGGACGGCAATATCCCAGAACGAACCTCTAAAGTAGGGGTTAATATGAGTTTAAATTTCTCGCATCATCTTGTGTCCATACTTGTGACACCATGTGGACGTGTACATGACACTAACTTTCCGAAGGGACATGCTGGCTCCATCTTTGGAGTTAACTTAGAATTCTGTAGGTCTGAGTGACCACATTCAATGTATTGCAGTAATTAATGATACCCTAAATCCTAGAGGATGCAGGACTTAGGAAATGATATTGACAGAGGAAGACAGAAGTACTCGGAGAAAACCCCTGGTTGTTGCCACTTTTCCACCACAAATCACACATACAGCGGAATGGGAGTGAATCCGAGTCTCCGCGGCGACAGGGCGATCACTAAGAGTCTGAGCCATGGCACGGCCTTGTTCCGCTGTCAGAACCTCCGGTTGTGGTAAACTTGTACTGACGCATTTCAGTTCGCAACGTCAAGATTCAGGTCTCGCTTCGCTTATAGAATTATTCTTTTATTTTTTTTTTTCCGCAGAACACGCACTGCTGTGTAAACAAGGACGCTCGTTAGCAACATGACTTGTACTGAAAACTGCAAGATCTAACAGAACCACAAAATGGGCCTTAGGAAAGCTTAATATCAGAATAGTTAATTTCAACATAGGAACGGAGCCGCTTAAAATTAAACTGAAACAATTTCTTTTGTTATCTTCAACTCTTACCCACTTCCTACTTTTCGTGTTTCAATTTCGTAGAATCTCCCCCCCCCCCCCTTTCCCCCCTTACCCTTGTTTGTCGTTGAAATAACAA
>Ga0123354_10021112_pt1 | contig 10259 bp, 7 predicted proteins | sample TergutLab28metaG_2_FD_97872 | JGI IMG/M metagenome (GOLD analysis project Ga0123354, IMG submission 97872) | Labiotermes labralis P4 segment gut microbial communities from Petit-Saut dam, French Guiana - Lab288 P4 | ecosystem: Host-associated > Arthropoda: Insects > Digestive system > Gut ...
AACCTTAAAGAACGCAGGAATACACGTGCACGATGTCACCTCAGTTTATTACCACAGTTTCATGTATTGCAACTTTTAACGACTTGCTAATTTAGTGTTATCCAGCCACCATGCAGCAGAACGGTGTCGGCCTTGACGCATATCTTTCTGCGTTGATTTGCGTTCTACAAATAAGTTATGTAATCCTCACAACGCGCGTTCTTGCTTTTCGGAGAATTTGCCACATCGGAATTCTCTACAAAGTGTTGGTTTACCATTTATGCTCCGTAGCTCTCCAGTTCACTTAAACACTTACCCTTTTCACTGTAAGTTACATTAAAGTTTACTACATATATCATCAGTTTAATCTTAAAGAAACTTAAATTTCTTACTTTTTTGTACTTACAAACTTAAGCTCTAATTTATGGAGTACGGGAGTAATGAGGTTGGAAAGAATCCTCAAAAATCTGTTTATTCTGTGTTTATTTACGATTTACCTTTAATTTCCTTGTGTTACCGCGTGCTTGCAACTTGTTAAGATATTTCTTGAAATATTTAGTACTGTTTACATTCCACGTATATAATTTTGCCTGATTGATAGGCCTGCTTTTAATGAAAAGCTTTCAAGCATATATCAGTATTAAATATTGACAGAACGTGCATTGAGCTAATTAAACTTGGTAACAGAACCAAAGCAGTTACATTAAGGTTTAAATTGTTTGTAATACAATGTAAGGTACTTTAAAACATTAGTGCACTCTTGACGTTTCCGTTACCGTATCCAAGAAGCTTCAAGCTTCTTATGCATGTAAAAACATAACACTGATACATTGCATAACTCTCGTTTTGTGGAACAATATTACACCTAAATTACCAGAAATTATTTCCTGTTTCACTGAGCGTGGTCTTTTAGCAAGGACGATGGGTATATTTTATCACGTACAGAAATGAAACATGTGTTAGGACTGTAGAAAAACAGAAGGCTAATATGTGGTGTTCGTATTCCCCTTGCATTTATAAAAAAATTAGTACGTAATTCTGAGTAATTGTTCATGTACGTGATTTTATAAACTTCCATTTTGAAGGATAGTTCCATCTCTCTAAGCCTAAGCAAACAGAATTGACTTTGGATAAAAATATACACTCAGAAGTGTTTTTTCTATAGCGCCATATCGAAGCGGGACATTAAGTGAGGCGAGTCCGGGCTTCACTCACATCTGTCCGAGAAGAGATCACATGTTAGTGAAGTATGCTTTATCACGTGACACAACCACACAATTCCGGAACGAAAGTTATTCGGCACTTCGAAGAAACTTTAAACATTTGGAAATATTCCAAAGGAAAATAAACTGAATTTATGATTTAGTGATGAAGGTGGGAAAAGTAATGGCGTATGATTGAAAAGACCTGAAGGCGTAAAATATTTCTTTTTCCACAGACTTATTTGCTGTCCTGGGGCACAAAAACTTATGCAGGAGAGAGATAAAAATTAGTTTTTGTCTGTAAGAAATACAACTAAAATTTTTATTTCCGAAACACCTTTAAAAATTTGGAATTGCTCAGCCATTTTTGAAAAGCATTGAACACTCTGGAACTCTGCTTTCGGAGTGTGTGCATCTAAGGAAATAAAGTGCTTGTACATGTTTTGTGCGAGATGGAAAGCGATATTCCATTAAAAAAAAACTGTGTGAAAAAGATTATCGGTTTGAAGATAATTGAGCATACTTGAAAATGACAGTTAAAAGCTTCTTTATTTGAACAGGCCAGTTAGAGTAGGTAATCCGCCGATGTGACCCATTCAGAGCAAATGTGTTACAGTTGAGGGATGTTAAATTATATGTACTGAAGTAGGATGAGGGAAAGTGTTCGAGTGTGCAATTTTGATGGACAAAGAATGATAGAAGCAGGTGGAGGTTTGTATTGTTTGAGAATAAAGCTGATTGACGGTCGTATACAACGAAGGAATTGTTTTTTTGGGCGGTTTTCGATATTTGGTTACAGCTATTGGAAATTTAGTTTATTGTGTAGTATGAAGTGCGGTATATCTTTCATTGTCACTTATAAAGAGGAATGAAACCTTTATGTTTGAAGGTTTTCAGCACATCCACTCCCATTTCTTTCATCAAGAATCACAGTAGACCAAGCTTCTTGTCCTCCGATCAATTTTCCATCGCTGTATATCCACAATCTCAGAACAATAAAATTTGATACGTATTTGATCTGGAATGCCTACATTATGAAAACTGTAAGTGTTTGATAAGAGTGCATTATGAGGATATTTCGATGTGCATATTTATTTATTATTGCAAAAATATGTTTGTGTCGTGATAAAGTGTTCCTTATGTGTGACGTACATTTATTGTTTTGCAGTTCATTCAGCATATAACGTAGGCACATAATTAGAATTTAAAAGCAAACTACTTGTTTATTGACGTCATTTTTATACCAAGCTAAATACGTATTCCTGGAAAAATAATTAAAATGACGTCATAATGAGAAAATACACATTCCATGAAAAACTACCAAGTTTCAAATTCTGGGCACTGTCGTGGAAAAACAGTACTGTATTAAGAATTAAAAACAAATGAAATACGGAGAAGGCTTGCTGCATTTCTTTTCACAGATATTAGTCTTTCAAATTGAGAGGCGCTTCAGGCGACTGAAGGAATTTTCTCTTCAAATATTCGTCAAATGCTGTCCGTTGGATAATGTGCTGTGTGTAGAAATAAGTTGTGGGAAATGGTTCATTCTCTATTCTATGTATTGTTTTTATTGTAGGCATGTGAACATTAAAATTTGTATACCTAAATTTTTACCACTTGGTGTAGCTTTAAATCTGTTTCGGTCCATTTAGGAAACTGTTTACAAACGATGAGTTTGCGCAAGATGTAGTTCTAGGGGTGTTTATTGTATTTTTTTCCCTGTGGTGCTGCGGCCCAACGCGGGCCGTGGTATCATAATTCTTGAGGTTTCTAGATTATACACAACTACGTATCACATTCGGTAGGACTCCTCTGGACGAGTGATCAGCTCCTCGCAGAGATCTTTACATGACAACACTTAACAGTCACAACAGAAATACATCCATGACCCGTTGGGATTGGGATTATTGTATTTAGATGAGCGAATTAATAGAGGGCTGTTGAAATTTTCCCAGTAAATTTAGGATCATTTTATTGGGAAAAAGATTTGAAGTGGACTTGCCGCATGGATGGAATTAATGAAAATCTCATTCAGCAATTTAGTAAGAAACTAGAATAAATGGATTATTTTAGGAAAAATTTAAAAAAGTTCGGCATCTGCTATGCAGCATATTGGGTTTTCAGTCCAGAAATATACATTTATTAACTTCCGAAAAATAAATCTGCTACAGATGTCAAATTTGTGACATAAAGCACCATGTGAACATGCATATGGTTTCATAGCCGCATGCGTATGAAGTTCAGCGGTAACTCTCCGCCGACTGCCAAGAGGAAAGATTTTTTGTTAATCGGAACAGACACAGGCGTGTTTCTGTGGGGCGCCACCTCGAAGCGGGACAGTATGTGGCACAGTCCGGTCTTCACCTGCATTAGAGCGAACCGCATTCCTGTGGAAATATACAACAAAATGTGTATGAATTACGCGTTTATTTGAAAACAAATTTTGTGTTTAAACGTCATTTTCCTTGCAATCAAGACTTTTTATGGGTAATGTTTGTCATACACTTAAGTGAAGGTCATCTTCTCAGATTCTGTTACAGCGATAGTTTTTGTCAGGGATAAACATGGACAATTAGTGAAGTGCTGAGGATTGTTAGATTCTTCATGACAAGGTCCTATTCTAAGATAACGCTTAGTTCAACTGCTTCATTTGAGAAGATTTAGGGCACATGTACCAGTTCAAGTATTTTCGAAGTCACAGGAACGATTCATTATTCAGCGTCACTTGAGGTAAAATCATGAATTAGCACTTGGAAAACAAAGTAGATTACGCGGTACTTCCCAAATGAACAGGAATGATACCAGCCACATTTGTAGTCAGTAGTGACTGCGGTATGTCGGAAAGTTTGATGTTAGCAGATGAGAACTTCAGCAGTCTAAATTCAATTGACTTCGTGTTGGATGTAATGGGTTCTTTGAAGGTCTTCACCGAATTAAGAAGACGGGGCCCCGAAATTATCCAATTTTACGGGTGATATAATATTAGCGGCGCCTGAAGTAATTCGAAGCAAAAGTTTCTTCTTTCGTAATAATGATAGCTTAGACCAACTAGTGTAGATATTTTGGGAAAATGAAAATTTGCCTAATAAGGCAAGAAAAACTGAAGAATTTTGCGTGAAATACACATCGAGAAGCTTACCACACGAAATGAAACGTGATATTACATTTTGAAACTTCCTCGACGCGAGGGTAAAATCTGTTTAAGAAATTCATGTGAAGAAGAAAGACGATGGTTTCAAAACTGGAGCAACGTTTCCAGGAATATCCAGATTTGCATCAAGCATATTCTGAATGTATGCAGAAATATGAAAATCTTTGCCATATAAACCAGAATAATGAAGACGCAAACAGCAGAGAGGAACGTTATAACCTACAACGTCACGCGGTTTGCAAAACTTCCAACAGTACATCACACACTTGTGATGTTTTGGATGACTCACTTCGTTCAAGTAACGGACTCTGGTTGAATCATCTGCTTCTAGTAGGACCTACAGTACAACAATATTTGTATTCCATCGTTTTAAGATTCGGAATATAACAAACTGCATTCACCTCAGATATGACTAGGATGTGTCGCCTAGTGAAGTTGCATTAGGATGATAGAAATTTGCAGCGAATTTTGTGGTGAAGGTACGATGGGGAACCATTCAGGACATACGAGCTGGCAAAAATAACTTACTGCACCACATCGGCAACTTATCTAGCAACAAGCTGTATGTAACAGCTTGCAGAATATGAATCGAAGGACTTTTCACTATCATCATAAGCATTAGTTAACAGTTCTCTGTGGATGACACTCTGTGTGGAGCATACACAAATGACGACGCACTAAATCTACAGGAAGGGCATATCGCGCTCTTAGGACGAGGAGAATTTCTGCTGTGCAAGTTTTGTGCAGGTCACCCAGCATATTAAAAGCAGTCCCTCCTGACTGCAGAGAAATGGAAGTGCCCACATAGCTGGACAGTATTGAGTGTGTCAAAACACTAGGTCTGCTATGGAATCCCTCATCATATCAGTTCCTACTCATCAAATAAACCTGTATTCAAAAATTGCGAGAGCTTAAAAACTCTCCCGGTATTAAACGTATTATTTCTTGTATCGTTGCAGCTATATTTGACCCATTGGGCTTAATTATTCCAACAGTTGTTGTATACAAGATATTCCTGAATTAGTTTTGGTTTCACAAACTTTACTGGACTGGTCAACTACCATCAGAAAGCTTGAAACAGTGGATGAGTGTATATGCGCATCTAATACATATGAATGAGATAATTGTAAATTAGTGGGAATAAGTGAAAACATGAAATAAGCAGATAATACACAAATGGTAAAAATAAATACCACATTAAATATTATTTTCAGTGACAATAGTACTGACATTTTAACACTTCACTTGACCGTATACATATAATTGTTTTACAATTGAATTGAAATTTTATGTATCCATCTTATTTGTGGTATTGACAAAATTATATTTTTGGAAATTGTCGAGTAACGTGGTGGTAATGTGTCTCTTTTTAATAGCATGTTTGTAGAATATGTTTTATTAAATAAATCAAAAACTTAAAAAACTGAGAATTTAGTATCGATTTTAGATAAGTCTAAGTGATCCACGGCCGTGGGCACTCAGAAGGGTCTTACAATTCGGCTTCAGCTTAAAGAACACATTGCGTTGTTACTTTACATTCTTACTATAGTGATTCAGTAAACCATATCATTTAAAAGGAGCGCGCACAGATTGACTGTAATGATATTCCTATGAAGGCATTTACTGGTGTTAATACTTAAACAAAATTGAGAAAATAAAACTTCGTTGCTTCCTTGTATCTGTTCAAGTGTTCATATCCGCTAAATCAGACTCACGTCAGTAGTTTGCGTGAATTTGCGGACAGCTGAAACTGTACAGGTTTTCTATGAGCGTCTTTAAATGTCCGTATGATACACAGATGAATGCTATGTGCAATACATTTTCACACTTCCTAAATAGAAATACGCAAAAACTAACTAAACATGTTCTTGGTTACTAATCGTCTGCTATGGAAATTACTGCACGAATCCACGTAAGAATTATGAATCCGTATTCGATAGTGCAGATGAGATGAAATTAAGGGGCAATATTGTATGGTCACTTTATTATCTATGTGCCTGATAAATACAGTAACTAAGGACGTTTCTGAGGCTTTAATCTATTAAAATATTGTTAAAATAGAAAAGACGATTTTCCCTTGAATTCGGTACACTTTATACCTTCTCCATTAAACGATCTCGTAGCAAATTATCCCTACAGAAGTCATACTGAAATTGTATGATTCAGTAGTGGACCGAAGATACTTATCAAAAGTGCGCTTGTTTATTCCATATAAGGTGCCTGCATTCGTGGAAATTGTAAAATTATTGACACTTACTGATTGTATAATAGAGACAACACAGCTCTCAGTGCAGTTTAATTTTACATAGTTTAACTTATTACGATGGATCACATATTAAAAGGTTTCTGTTTCGTATATGGCGTCAGTTTGTTAGACGTGTGTCATAATTTATGAGTTACTTCATTCCATTTTTTGATGTGGGACTGTGATATCTATTTCGTACCTACCAAACTGCACGGCCTCACACAACGATTGTTCGTAAATTTGCCCGTCATATCCTTAAAGTCTACAATCTCAAAATTTATTATGGAAAGAGTGATATTACCTATGCACATTCGGAGACCCTCTCCAAATGGAATATATGAGTACTTTGGGCGACCGTTTTTATTTTCATCTGTAAAACGGTCTGGATCGAAAATCTCCGGTTCTGGGAAGTACTTGGGGTCATTTTGGATACCTAAAACAGACACAAAAACTCCGGTACCAGCTGGAAGTGTTATTGTTCCATTTCCGGAAGGAGATGGCAGTTCGTAGTCGCTGATACTCGTCCGATCCAGAAATGGAAGTATCGGGTATTTTCTCAAAGTCTCTGTGAACACAAGAAAGGGAGAGAATTACGTTAAATGGACAAGCTGCTACTGTGTTCTCTCATTTAAATTACACAATATATCCAGTAATTTTGGCACAATGATTTGCAACATTTGCAACGATAAATAATTTGATTCGATATTATGAATTGTAGCACTTGTAGTGAGTTAAGGTGCAGGACACTGTGCGAAATTAATTTATGAATTTGTTGTTGATGGGACAAGTTGGTTGCAGTTGCAAAGTTTTAGGAAATATTGTTGACATAGCATTTCGTACCGTGATTCGATTTTACTGGCTGAAGTATAATTCGGTACCGAAAGTAGAAGACCATTTATGAATTTGGACCCTGACGGTGCGATGAGAATAAATCAGGGAAGGATAAAGAGCTGTGATGTATAAAACCATCAAATCTGGCCAAACATGGCAATCACGATATTCGAACCCGTCATTGTATAATTTAAGGACGGTTGTAGTAGTAGTGGTATTAGTAGCAGTAGTATTAGTAGTAGCAGTAGTAGTAATATTAGTAGTGGTAGTGGTAGTGGTAGTAAGAGTAGCAATTTTAGTAGTAGAAGTAGTAAGAGTGATATTTCCGTGCAATGCTGCTATTAATAGGACTATTTTCTCTTTGCCACTTACAACTTATAAGCACCGTACATAGACAGTATCTTTTGACATGATGGCATTTGTTGCAGAACATTTGTAACTTTTATGAACCGATCCCATTTTCAAGAAAAACCTGAGGTCAACAGCCGAAATACCCGAAAATGTCAAGTTATATTGTACGCAAAAACTGTTGGGAAGCTTAAGGACTATATTAATTATCTACTTACACTTATTTACAGCGTTTTATCTGTGAAGGCAAGAAGTAGACCTTAATTCAATAGACCTTTTGTTATTCGGAATTAAGAGCTTATATATGGTGTTTTACGACTTGTGGACATAACTGCAGGAGGTGATTTTCTAGGTCTTTGTGATCAAAAATGTTCATTTAACATGTGTCCGATTTTGGACGGTTACGGAATTATGACCGCTTGAAACTTAGAATAGAAAGTAATGATTATTGACAATAAACGGAACAAAATAATAAACCAATATAATATATGATTCATTTAAAGTATAAATGTAAAGTTAACTTCGTGAAAATACCTTTAATTTGAAATGATCTGTGTTTAAAGCTGGTTTTCGAAAATGCCACCGCCGGCCGCAACACAGGTTGCCGCTCGGTTGTGAACTGCGCGGGTTGCTCGTTGTAGTTTCCGCTGGCTGTTTCTGATGCGGTCTGCGGTAACCAAAAATGCGACCAAGCAATTCATCTCGCGTTACCACCTTCACACTGTTATCCAGTTCTTTCATCCATCCCCATACACAATAATCCAGTGCGCTTAAACCTGGAGACCTGGCTGGCCAATTGTGTGGACCGCCACGTCCGATCCATCGCCCAGGGAAATGATAGTTCAGGAAATTTCTAACTTCACGTGAAGAATGAGGTTGAGCTCCATCATGTTGGAAATGCGTACGACCTCGTTTATTTAAAGACACATCCTCCAAAAGTCGGGGCAATTTCTCCTGCAGAAGTCTGAGGTACGCCCCTCCTGTAAGATGACCTTCCAAGAAGACAGGACCAATCAGCTGAATGTCCAGTAGTGCACACCACACATTGACACTAAAAACTTGTTGAAAGTTGCTTCCCACAGTGGCGTGGGAATTATTATCTGCCCACACATGAGATTTGTGTGTATTATTGACACCGTCGCGATTGAATTGCGAATCGTCAGTAAACAGGATGTAACGATGCAACTGGCGACTGCCATTAAACCATTTGCAAAATTCCAGCCTCTCAACAAAATCGCCCGGTCCGAGATGTTGCACTCGCTGCACGTGGTATGGATACATGCCCTCTGCATGCAGTTTTCTCCACACTCTCGTGTGGGGAACACGGAGACGTCTTGCAATTCCTCGCGTACTCGCACGTGGACTGCTCTGTACCATCTGAACAATCCCTTCTTCTTCATCGACGCCCTCGTTAACATTAAGCTCGGCTGCAATGCGAAGGCCGGGAAATGTACCGGTATCTCGCAATGTCTGGTAAACTCGAGTAAACACTCTTCGGGTTGGTATTCCACGGTTCGGAAAACGTTGCTGATATTCAGCTACGGCATGAACTGAATTACCGTCACAAAACCCGTACACATATATCATATCTGCATACTCTGGAACTGAAAATGTTAATGGCATCGTGAACGTAACGGATGCACCGAGATGAGAATACGTTCTGGACTAACAGCCACTCTACACTGTCGCTTCTACCTCCCACGTTTTTACGAATCTATTGCCGTACTGTTCTGAACATCAGGTGCCGGCACTGTCACTGTAATGTGAGTGATAAGGGTTTATTGAGCACGAAATAGTAGCTGAGTCATGCAGTATACACTGACCAGGCGAATACCCACCCACCCCACCTTCCCCGCATTCCTTAAATACCATCGAAGTGTCGTGATACGAAAAGTGGACTGTTTGCAGCTGGGTGGGCGAGTCAGGTGGCAAAAATAATGCTTGCAACGCAAACGATAAGCCACCAAGCTGAGTACATCACTCGCCAGCTGGTTCCGTAGCGCGGTTCACACGAGGGCGTATGCGGGAATTAAAAAATGCCCATAACTCCGTAACCGTCCAATATCGGACACATGTTTAATTGAACTTTTTGATTACAAACACCTAGGAAATCACCTCCTGGAGTAATGCTCACAAGTCGTGAAACACCATTTGTATGATATTGCATGGGTGAACGTCCGCAGTTATAGTTGTGATCAGAATTACTGTACATCGGTACGTGCAATCGGACCGCAAATCCTATATAAATCTGGATCCCAATAAGATTCCTCCTCATTCCAAATATAAGGCTGTATATTCGGGTCGGTATCTGCTTGCATTCTTGAATTTAAATAATTCTGACGTTGTATATGAACTCATACGTTAGAACTGCGACGCGTTTTCATAACCATTGTTGCCGTGGGATGGCAGCAAGTAATATATATTCAGGTTGAGTGCTTCATTTATCCGACATTAAAAGTAATATATTTTCGGAAAAGACTCTTATTTGATTTTCTCTAAAACT
>Ga0123354_10021113_pt1 | contig 10259 bp, 6 predicted proteins | sample TergutLab28metaG_2_FD_97872 | JGI IMG/M metagenome (GOLD analysis project Ga0123354, IMG submission 97872) | Labiotermes labralis P4 segment gut microbial communities from Petit-Saut dam, French Guiana - Lab288 P4 | ecosystem: Host-associated > Arthropoda: Insects > Digestive system > Gut ...
AAAAAAAAAAAAAAAAAAAAGCGGGGGGGGGGGGGGGGGGGGGGAACACAACAACAACACATGCAAATAAAGCAGCAACAGGACATTAAATTGAAAATTAGAGGGCATAAATTTAGAGGTGATGTTAATTGGTAAGAGGCATTAAAGTAACGAGGTGTACAACAAGGCCTTGAAACACAATGTGTCAGACAATGTCTGTTTCCATTATAAGTGGTTGATGTGATGACTGGCCTGGGCACACATTGTACTTATACCTAGGGCTTGGTGTCCTGTCAAATTGTGGACCACTTGCAGAACAGTACATGGAGCTACATCACAGTTTATGCTGCTTAACCTAGATAATCTTAGAGGCTAACTGTCACTGGTTCTCCACTAAACCTATGGTGATGAAACATGTTATTAGCCGGGAGCCACAAACAGCTGAAAGTGAATCCAATAAATTTGTCAAAATTATTCAGATGTAGAAGGATCTTGCCATATGGCCAGGTCACTAATCAACCCCTGATGATGGAGACATACAGTCTCTCTCATATACCCAACATCTCATTTCATACTCTTCCTGTGAAATTTGCAACATCATAACAACATATCCACCCAGTGTATTTGTATCTGAAAACAATGTGTTATTAACCCTTTTGCTGTGCAATTATATTTGAAGTAATTCCCAGACTGCTGTTAATTCATTATCAAAAAATTAAGATAAATGGTATTCTGTCAAACCTTTCTCGTAACATGACTGGTTTATGAGAGCAGGTGTTTCCTCTACTGCAATGTTCTTCTCTATAACTCTGCCTGATACAGGACAATACAGTTCACTGGCAGCTTTAACACTCTCCAGTGCTCCACATTCACCTGTAAAACATTAAAGCATTAAGGAAATACCATAACAAAAGGTATCATTGTGGCACTGTGTTCTTCCAACATTTTGATATGCAATGCAGTCATTTTCTGGGTGAATAAGTTAGGAGGATACAGCCTAATAGGAATGTCTCACAATGGCAGTAAGGAAGGAAACAAGCAACGCATTGCTATCCACTGTGAATGGTCTGTGTTCTGGTGAATAATTCTTAGTGCTGGTACTGGTGGGGGGTGAGTACAGCACTATCCCATGGAAGCAGGTACCCTGGTTAACCCTTTGCTGCAGAATTAAAATGCCTGCTATGATAAGCTGAAGACCAAATTTCAATGTGGGTTGCATAACAGAAGATATATTTATATGGCGTTTGCACACTGTGCGTCTCTCTCTCTCTCTCACACACACATATATAATATTCAGTGCCAAAGGGTTAAGATGAAACAAAGCAGTTGTGGACTAGTCTGATATACCATCCCAGAATCTGCCTGGACAGACTGAGGAAATTCATGCAAAGCCTCAGTTGTTATAGCTGGATAACTTGGATATGAATAAGGTAGCTCACACATACAAAGCAGTGGTGCCACCAACACTACTACAACATTTGGAGTTTCGGTTTTTAGTTCGCTTGTGTGTGATTGCAATAAGAACACTTACCTTTCTTTAGAATGTCTGTGCCTACATCTGGTAACTGTGCATATACGACATCACCAAGAGCATCCTAAAAACAAACCATGCCATACTATACAAAATGCTGTAATTAAGTAACTTAGGGTTAAAATCTAAACAATGGTTTCTGACCTCTGAATGTCAGCAAGTCTTATCATTTGATATACAAACTTTTGCAACTTTATCTCCTACTCTCCTCTTCCTGCAAGCCTGGCCATTTAATTTATTTCAGCACACTCTCCTCATTCCTATTCCAGAATAATTCAGGGCAATTTCGTTACAAGCATGTAGTGAACTGATGCTTACTCTGATTCATTGTACTTTTTGATGCAGATGCAAACAGATCACTTTTGCATTTCATTCACATAAAAACAATGAATGACATGCCAACAAAATGGCAAACTCCTCCTTCTTTGCACTAATTAGATAATGATTGTTATTGGTAGCTACTGTAATGCGCTACATGCTTGGATCTTTATCATTTAAGTACATTACATGCACCTGTCAAAAACAGCAGAAGGACTGTAGTTTTTTATTTTAAATTTTTTCATATTTTGTTCATTCGATCCAGCTACATGGGGCCATAACCCATAGGATAGAAAACATGTCAAAATTTGTGTAACATAAATAAGGCAAAATATGTACAGGAAACATGGAAAATATTTACATATTAAATATAATACATGTCACATTTTAGAGATAAAAAATATGCATGCAAGCATTAAATACTAATACATCATCAACCTATGCTGTAAAGTTCGTGAGCTGATCAAATAAAGTAAAGTTAGAATTGTGAGAGACAGTAAGCTAAAGTAGCAGTCTGAATTTACAATATATATATATTGCCTCTAAAAATATTTATAACATAGCACTTCAGTATTTGATTAACAATAAAACAATGTCAATAAAGAACTATAAGATTAAAATTTTTAGAGTCTATTGTAGTTACAAAATTAATTTAAGCTATAAAAAGAGTTGGAGTGTAAGTATTCTTTCAGGGATCATTTGAAAAGTTTCTTAGTCTGGAGAAGGTTCTTCACATAGGTGGGCAAGTTACTGAAGGCCTTAATTCCAGAGTAATACAGTCCCTTCTGCAAAACTGTCAATTTTGAAGGTGGTAAATGTAAATTTGATTTATTTTTAGTGTTAAAGCCATGAATTTCCAAGTTTAATCTAAAATAATCAATATTTTCAGCCACAAAAAGCAGGAGTGTTGTTACTTTGAATGCAAACTGTGTAGTCTAGTAGAAATGTACTGACATGTCAGGTCACTCTGCTGACTCACACATATACCATGAAGACGGAGACAGCAGGTTTTCTGAAATGCTGGTACACGTCTAGCAAACTGTACAGCATTACATCCTGACAGACAGCCATCTTCAGTGACATTACTGTGACTCACAAAAATAATATTCCCTTAATACAGAACTTGCTCAGGATAGGGACAGGTGGAGGACATTTGTAAATGCAGTAATGAAAGTTAGGGTTCCATAAAATGTGGACAGAACTCACTGCCTTGTGTTTAAACTGGCCATGTGGTACACAAAATAAATGGAAATTTAAACACCAATGGGGCTAGTCTTACTGACACCTAACAGGTTTGCATGGCCACCAGTACTGTACAACTGATGACAGAATGTCAGTAAGCATGACAGGCAATGTACACGTCATAATGTGGCATGTTCACGTAACCACTGTTGCAGTGGAAATGCAAAAAAGCATTTTTTGTCCTTTCCAAATTACCTCATAAATGATAAAAATGTATTGAAGATAAAAGGTTTGATTTTCTCCATGACTTTTGTCTAAAACATCTATCATTAGAAGAATTCAGAGAGATATCATCAATGTGCATAGGCCTCCACGTAAAGTAACCATTATTCTTTTCAGATTTTAAAGAAACCTGAATTTTTTTGAATGGTTTTCAAACAATCTTCTAGTATCAAAATTCATGGAAACTGTCCAGCAGAAGCACAGTTGTACTATGCAGAGGGACTGACATTATGAAGGTAATAGTAGATATTCACAAAGTTGCGAACGTGTCTAAAAGTGGGATGGGATCCTATGTCAAGTTGTTTAGCCAGGAAACAGATATCATATCTACAAATGTTTACCAAATTCCACACCCCCCTCCAAAAAATTAAACAAGGTTCCTTCAGAGCTGTAAACAGTCTATACTATAAACCAACCTGTGCATAATGAGAGATTCCAACTGTGCCTGTCTTCCCATCAATTAAAACCCATTCATGTTTGTCAGTATAAAGGCGTTCTGCAAAACAAAATTCACTTATTTAGGAAGGACAAAACTTTTAAATTGTACAGTTTCCACTGCTAGTATATGATGATTTACACGTGCTGGAAACTTGTAAAACAATTCAAGTCACACTGTCACATAAATTTCAGCACTCAGTATTTTGGACGGAACCTGCATTTACTCTAGTTCTACACCACACCGCGATGTCAACATCCTTACAGCAGACTTTTTTCGAACTGCAATCAGAAGAAATGTGATAAAAAAAAAATTACATATGGCCATACACAAAAGTACAGAATTTTTAAAATGCAGAACAGAATACTACAGAGTGGAAAGTGTCACTAGTTGCTGTGCAGCAACTGATGTTACCTATTTTATGGTCTGCAGTCCCATGCTGCAGTGAGGCTGAGCAATACCACAGCAGGTGGTGCCTGGTTGCCATGCAGCAATGTGGCTAACAGAAAGTTCAGCTTCAAGCTGTATATCCTGTATCTTACCAAATGTAACTACCCAATGGCCTAATTAAGGAAAGGTATATCTTTCTGGAGAAGAATGTCACAGGTGTGTATGTATATATATATAATTTTGTTTTAAACAATCACCACTGAGTAACAGTTCTGTAAGTTGAAATGCTACCTCAGACTTTCGCACCAAGTTCTAAATTGTTACAAAAATTAGCTCTCACTGTCTTGTTCTTCTTTAACCGTTTACAAATGGGCATAACATTTTAAAACTCCGGTAATTAACACAGTTATCACTTAACAATAATCTGATATTCCAATGCTTTTTGTATCGAAATGTGGACGGCACATAATCTAAACGAACTTAAAACATACTGTACTAGTACACATCTCTCTCATAACCTTTTTTTTTCCTTCCAGTGATCACCACATGTCATACAGCATGTGTCTATTCCCCGTTTATGTCTTGTGTAATTATAACATCAGATCTATATATAATAACAAATTCAACTGATACCGAAAATGTAATACAAACCGGCATACGATGTAACGGTTGTACGAATGGTTCTGCAGTGCTGGAATACGCTGGGTGTTCTAACACTACTTCTATTCAATATACCCAGCATGTGGGAAGACCCAGAAGTTATATGTCTAAATTTCGTAACAATTTGCAGGCAAAAAATCATTTTTATAATGCTTCTCTGTCTTATTTTACCGCAGCAAGCGACGAAATCCACAAAGCACTTCACATTTAATGCTCGATGTGCAGACCTACCGGTTCTGACTCACGTGACCAGAACCCAGTGAAGTTACAATGTGTCGTACAAGTACAGTACGCGCATACTAATAATTGCACTACCACAGCTCAGAAAACAATATTTAAATATAAGGGGAATAACATACACTAATTACACCAAATCACATTCTCAAATGTTGTATTTCCGCAAGCATTGCGCACTCCACCATGTTCACACATGACGTCATAAATAGCCGTAAGAGTCTATAGGTTACATTGTGGTAATGCTAGAAGTTATTTTCGATGTTGCCTTTTCTCAGGACGAAAGTTATGCGCGTTGTTTCGGGGGCCACCAGCTCTTTCTCTGTTTTGTGGCGGAAGCAGATACTGCTTGTTGCTAAGCCCCATGTATAATTCAGACTTGTAGAGTTACAGGCCTGGTGGCGCTTACGTCCCAGACATGCATTGTCCATCTACCGTCAGGAAACGGCCTCCCATACGTTTTTGACCTATGATGTCGTGGCCTTATGGGTGGTTATGAGCACATCGTTATAGCCCCAAAGGTGTCATAAACCTTGTGACTACAAAAATTTTCCTTGCCATGAAAATCTCGTTTTAGAGTATGTTAACATCGCTGTCAGTTCCTACTGCGATACAGCGTCGTCATACAAGGAGTGATACGGGGCATTGTCAGCGCCCTTTGTCTGTCACAAAGCCCACATGATGTGCGCTGAGACTGAACCTGGCTCGTAGCAACTTCAGGCCGGCAAGTAACCGTCCAATCCATGGGACAACCACTCTCAAACATCGCATTGTACTAATAAACCTAACAGGCAGAGTCGAAAGACATTTTTCCCAATAGTGAAAGTGGCGAGATGGCAGCCTAGAATACGGCCCAACCGAAGGGTCAGCAAAGAGAGGTGGGGGGTTGAAAAGGAATTAATAAAATTATTGTAGTCTTAAGCAGCCACTGCCAATTGTAAAGTATCAAAGGCCCTTTGCCAACATCCTGTCTGCCTCAACTTGTATACAAATTTTGGAACAATTTCCACAACTTAAATTGCAGGTAGTCATTTGATTGTTATGCACTTACAATGGACCCATCTCATGGCAAATTGGAAGAGCAGCAAGTGCTGAATGGCCCGACTGAAACAGTGATATAAGTTGTCAGATAAAATGTCTCTGTATTCCTTTGCATATTAATTAACCATGGATGTATATCGCATTACACTATCATAAAAACCAAATATTCCACACTTTGAGTGGGAATATTTATTCTAATAACATATGGTTTATTTAATAACACTATCAGTAGCTGTGTTTAAGTAATGTAGAATGTTAGGACGACCAATGATGAATTGTAAAGGATGTGAGAGTAATCATGGATTAATTTGAGACAGTGTTCATATATTTGCTTTGAAAGACCTTTCAAACTAGTCAGCTCCTGAATACCAGCCAGAAGAATTGTCACTTGAGCCAAGTTATATGGCAAAGTGGAATGGCTAGCATAATTTGCTTACGACATTTCTAATTTTGACAGGCCAAATAATGTTTTGGGTGTTTGCAATTTTGCATAGGAGTGTGATTTTACAATGTTGGAACTTGCAACTCCCATTAGAGCATATTTAATTGCACATTATTATGTATGTCTGCATGTAATACAGAGATATGTATTGAATATGTAACTGAATTCAGTGATACCACTTCCCTTCTGAAGCACACAGTTGCTTTTGGCAAAATTAACAAGTAAATGGGAAACTTGACAACCATGTTTCTGATGACCTTCCATTAGGGTCATCTCTACAGCACTTAATTTCATAGCTCTTATCTCTAAGAAGCAATGTGAATTACACATTCTGCTGTTTTCTTGAAGGTTATGGTTTTAGTACTGTAACAGAACAGTGTATATTGTCCTTGAAAATTACATGGCATGTGTAAACACATTCAAATTGTTATGGAAATCTCATAGCTGTTCCAAATTTCCAACCCAATATTTAAGGCAATTTGATCAGTGGTACACTGCAGTGAGGTTACACCCAACACATTAAAATTTCTGTGACTCATGATTTGGAGCTGCAGCACACATACAAACATATTACAAGTAACTATAACCATTTTGTTTACATACTGCTGCAAAGTAAGTAACTCCATGGAGGCCAGTCCTTCAGAAGCTGACAGTTCTGCAATTATTCACTAAATTCTCTGTATGTTATGGATCAAGGTTTATCACTGTGCTCACAACTGCCCATCACTTGCTTCTATCCAACATCAAGCTAATGCACTCCACAGCATCCCATGCTACTTCATTAAGACACATTTTAATGTTATCCTACCATCTAGGCCTAGGCCTTCAAAGTGGTCATTTTCCTTCACATTTCCCAACCAAACTCCTGTGTGCATTTCTATTCCCCACGCATGCCACAAGCCCCACACATCTCATCTTCTTTGCTTTGATAACCCAAGTCACATTTGGAGCACAGTACATATCATGATACTCCAATTTATGCAATCTCCTCCACTCCCATTACCTCATCCCTCTTAGGCACCCTGTTCTCGAACCTTGACAAAAGAATGTTGAATAAAATGTTGAATGTAGTTGATTAATGAGTGCTATGCCTCAATAAATACTACAGACGGTTTCATCACAGCACAGTTGGTATAGCACCTCCCTACAGGCTGGATTGTGCTGGGATCAAATCCTGGTGGGAGTGAGATTTTCTGTACAAGTCCAGGCTGGCCTTGGGGGCCACCCAGCCTCTTGTACATTGGGTACTGTGTTTCTTTCCCAATGGTAAGGCAGATGGGGCATGGCAATGAACACCCAACTTCATCCAATGCTGAGGTTACATACAGAGTACAGCAATACCTCTACTCCCCCTCTGGGCATACATGGCTTGTTTTAGGGTGAACTTTACCTTTACATTATAATTAAGAACAAAAATTGACTCCTTGCACTTGTGAGGCAATACTTCCTTCTTCCAAACAGAAACACAAACTAAGTTTATCAACCTGAGAATGGGCTGTTCTACTTCCAACTCAGCTGGAATTTGATCAAAACCTGGTGATTAATATTGCTTCAATTTCAAATAACCATCTCAGCTCAGCTGCATATCCGCCTAATATCATTAACCACATGTACACTAGATAACTCACAAAGTGACACCTCTACCTAGACAGAACAATACATGAACTGGGGCTTGAAATTTACTGACCAGTGTCTCAGTCAAGTAACCATAACACTACTCTACATCTTTACGGCATGGCACCTATTTATCTTGATTACTGAAGAATTCAGATCACCCCTTCTTCCACACAGTAACTTCATCAAATTACTTCAATAATGTGGGGATCATATGTGAAAGGCATAAGATCACTATCCTGCAATAACCACAACTTTTATTTGAGGTAAACAGTTCAGGCAACCTCTCCAATACACATCGCCATTCTGAATGTAACAATGTACTGCACCAATCACAATAAACATTCATGGTTTTGCCAAAATAAGGATGGAAACAATTAACATAAAAAAATAACGGGAACTTTTCATCAATATGTTGAGGTTTTCCTTGTTTCCGGATTATTCAATGGTCAATACTGGTCAGTTTGAATAAGCAAGTATCATTGTACAAATAATGCATACGTACCCAAAGGTAAAAAAGCACTCATGTTACTAGCAATATTCTGATGATGACCCTAGTCTTGTTACAGCTTGAATCTGAGATTCCCTGAATAACCATAAAAGTTACACTGCTCCCAAAAAATAACTGGCATCCACAAAAGTGTAAAAGTAAATCAAATTTCTGTATCATTTCTCGACCTAAAAAAGACAACTTTCAATTGGCATACTGATTTCAAACAGTCATGGTGTATATTCAAAAGAATGTGGATACTGAAACACAGCCTGATAAACTCTTGACATCAGAGATTCTAACAACAGTGAGCATCATGATTATGGCCTCCTTGGATGTGATGCTTTGTTGTTCTTAAAAGCAAAGGAACCTCCTACCTCCCTATCATAGTGAGCTTTACAAAATATAGGTAAATGGAAAGATGTCCAAATTAATGCACGAAATATGGGCCTCTCAACACTGTTGGGATAAATTAAGTCATGTTGCTTGAAAAGCAGACAGTTATATACATGTTCCAGAGATTTCCTGCTATTATGATTATTATCTAAGTAACATTTGTGTACTGGTCTTTAACCAAATTACTTCTTATTTGTACTTGAAATATCAATGGATTCCATTTTAGGTACAGATCTTAGGACAGAAATGTTTGGTTCAAGCCTTTGCTCTTCTGAGACATTATGTGGTATAGGATGGTAGTTAATTATTGTTTTGGGACTGACAGGTCGACCCAAACCGGTGGTAACCAACTATAAACTGGCACCAAGTAACATTATAGCAGAGTGAAGCCCTCAAATGCACGACAGAAGTAGCCTGAAGTCTTGCATGTTTGGTTCAGCAACCCTATGGGCTGTGCTACTGTTAAGAAAACAAATATAAGAAAACAGACTTCCTTTCAAGTCCCAAGAGGGTAAATAATTTACTGCGTATTGAGGTAGACACATTTTCAGGGCCCAAATTTTATGAGAAGGGTGATTTTCAATATGAGAAGTATGTAAGCAAACAGTGTACCCTGCAGACAATACACAGATGACAAGACAAAGTATGACAATGAAATAGTTTGAGAGATTCTAATGCCAACAATGTATGATTGTTTGAACCTGTCTTGCAGTGGTGCCTGCATGCAGTCTGGCTGATCACATGTTGTGATTTCTCAATACTAATACCATTAGCCACTTCCTACCCACCACCTTAAGATCTTACTTTTCAAAATTCAGTGCAACCTTTGGTGAAGAACATCGTCTGGAATTTTAAAAAATGATTTCCAAATCTTGTTACAGTTCTGGCTCAAACACAACCATTTTTCCCTGTTTGTTGATGTAAGTCCTACTGATACACTCTTCCACCTGGGAAATTCAACAATTTGTAACATGCTTGAAAAAGTATTGCTCCAAAATAACAACATGAAATTGTTGCATTTGAGCTACAGGGACAATAAAAACTTAAAATCTAAAAATTTGTTATTTTTGATGACTATACATACACAAATGTTTTAATCATGACACCATTTTCACACTGTACAGAATGGTGGTGGTGGTGGGGGGGGGGGGGGGTGGCGGATTGGGGAAGAATTGCCTGGAAAATAATTGGTTCCATCTTCTTTTGGGGGCCCATTTTTTTTTAAGCTCTTTCAATATTGCAATAAAAAAAAAGAAAACGGTGT
>Ga0123354_10021115_pt1 | contig 10259 bp, 13 predicted proteins | sample TergutLab28metaG_2_FD_97872 | JGI IMG/M metagenome (GOLD analysis project Ga0123354, IMG submission 97872) | Labiotermes labralis P4 segment gut microbial communities from Petit-Saut dam, French Guiana - Lab288 P4 | ecosystem: Host-associated > Arthropoda: Insects > Digestive system > Gut ...
CGTCGCCCATGCGCCGTCTGCGCGAGGACGCCAAGGAGGCCCAGCGCCTGGTGGACGCCACCCAGGGCCGCAAGACGCGCTCCATCATCATCATGGATTCCGGCCATGTGATCCTCTCGGCCATACAGGCGGAGACCATTTCCCAGCGTTTCGTCCAGGAAGGGGAAGAGGATGGCAAGTGAGCGCCTGGGGCTGGCCCTGATTGTCAGCGCCCCGTCCGGCACGGGCAAGAGCACGCTGATACGGCGCCTTTTGGCCGAGTTTCCGGGGCTCGGGTTTTCCGTGTCCTGCACCACGCGCGAACCCAGGCCCGGCGAATGCGACGGGGAAGACTACATCTTTTTGAAAGAGGAACAATTCAAGTCTCTTATCGCTCAGAACCATTTCGCGGAATGGGCCATGGTGCACGGCAACTACTACGGCACGCCGAAACAGGCGGTGTTTGATGCCCTGGCTAAAGGCCGCGACATCATCTTCGATATTGATGTCCAGGGGGCCAAGGCCCTGCACGTGAATCTCGGGATCGGGCGCACGGTGTTCATTCTTCCTCCGTCGCGCCGGGCGCTCGAAGCGCGCCTCACCGGGCGCGGCTCCGACTCTCCGGAGACCATCGTGAAGCGTCTGGCCAACGCGAAAGGGGAGATTGAACAGGCGGGCTGGTTCGACCATATCATCGTAAACGGCGATGTGACGGCCGCTTCGGACGAACTGCGGGCCGTCTATCTGGCGGAGCGCGCCACTCCGGCCCTCTATCCAGGCCTTGTGGAGTCCATTCTGGCGTCGTGGCCGCATAGCGACAATGCGTAAAGTCTGGCGTCCGCGCGCTAAATCCCCGTGTCCGGAGCATCTGGCTTCGTGGGCCGCGAAGCTCTCCATCTCCGCCCGGCTCGCCGGTCTTCTCTGGAATCGCGGCCTCGCCTCCCTTGAGGAGATGGACCACTTCCTGTGCCCAGGACTTCGCCATCTCATGGCCCCAGGAGACATCCCGGGCCTGACGCAAGCCGCCGAGGCCGTGGCGTCCGCGCTCACGTCGGGCAAGCGCCTTGTGGTCTGGGGCGACTATGACGTGGATGGCGTCACCGCCACGGCTCTCCTGCTGGATTTTTTCGCGCGCAGGGGCTTTTGCGCCGGGCACCATATCCCGGTCCGCTTTGAGGAGGGCTACGGCGTAAGCATCGCCGGGCTCGAACACCTCAAAGGCCAGGGCGCGGACATGGTGCTGACCGTGGATTGCGGCATATCGGCGGTTGCGGAGGCCGCGCGCGCCAAAGAGATCGGGCTTGCGCTCGTCATCACCGACCACCATCTGCCTGGCCCTCTATTGCCCCAGGCCGCGGCTATCGCCAATCCCAAGCTTGCGGAAGGGCCTGGCAGCGATCTGGCCGGGGTCGGCGTGGCGTTTTTCCTGGCGGCGGCGCTAAACTCCCTGCTGCCGGGCGATCCCATTGACATCCGGCAGTTTCTCGATCTTGCGGCCATCGGCACCTTGGCGGATGTGGTGAGCCTGACCGGCCAGAACCGCATTCTGGTGAAAAACGGGCTTCTGCTTCTCGCGCAAGCCTCCCGCCCCGGCGTCTTTGCCCTGAAAGAGGCGTCCGGCTACGCCCCGAAAGCTCCCTTAGAGGCCACGCAAGTGACGTTCGGCCTGGCGCCGCGCATCAACGCGGCCGGGCGGCTGACGCGCGCAGACGAGGCACTCTCGCTTCTTCTGGCCCCTGATCTTGATGCCGCCCGGCCTCTGGCGCGGGCTCTGGATGCGCTCAACACCAAACGCCGCGAAGAAGAGGAGAGCATTTCCGCGCAAGCCCTGGAACAGGCCAAGGAACAGCCGCCGGGGCAACCGGCCCTGGTGCTGTACGGCCCGCAGTGGCATCCCGGCGTCATCGGCATTGTGGCGTCGCGCGTGGCGGAGGCCTATTACCGGCCCGCGCTGGTCTTCACGTTGGAGAACGGCAAGCTGAAGGGATCGGGCCGCTCCATCCCGGAGGTTGATCTGTACGCGGCTCTGGATGCCTGCCGGGATACGCTCCTGGGGTTCGGCGGGCACCGCCAGGCCGCCGGGGCAAGCCTTGATCCCGATAACTTAAGCATGCTGCGGGACGCCTTTTGCCGGGCCGTGACGGCTCAGCTTGGGCCAACAGAGCCGCAGCCGGGCCTCACGCTGGACGGAGAGCTTTCCTTTGCGGAAATCCACCAGGGGCTCATTAAGGAGCTGGACCTGATGGGGCCGTTCGGCTGCGGCAACCCGGAGCCGGTGTTCAGCTCGGTTCCTTTGGAGGTCAAGGCCAGACGGGTCTTTGGGAGTAATCACGTCCTGCTCGAGGTGCGCGATAAGGACGCGGGCGTCACCCTGCGGGCCAAGGCGTGGCGTCAGGCCGAGGCAATCGGCCCGGAAGTGGCCGGGCGGACGCTGACCCTGGCCTTTACCCCGCGGCTCGATACGTACAACGGCTTGGCCAGCGTGGAACTGCGGGTGAAAGACTGGAATGCGGGGTAGGGGTGATTGACAATATACCATATATGATATATTGCTACAAACAAGAGGGGAGAACAAACGCCCCATGTGGGAAATTGAACTTTTTACTACGGTCGGCGGTGAAGAGATTGTTGCGGATTTTCTGGATAGTTTGCCACGCAAACACAGGGCGAAAGCTCTCTGGGAAATCGAACTTCTGGCTGTGCAGGGCACCGGGCTGACGTTGCCCTATGTCAGGCATATCGACGGCGGGTTATGGGAATTACGCATCAAATTTAGCAGTGACATTTCGAGAATATTTTATTTTATCCCTCTAAAAAACAGAATCGTACTGCTCCATGGGTTTGTCAAAAAAACCGACAAAACCCCGCTTGGCGAAATCGACGTAGCTAAAAAGCGTATGCTTGATTACAAAGAGAGGTGTTTATCATGAACTTCAACGAGTATAAAAAGCGGGCGTTTGAAACCGACCCTGAGCTTTATGCGGAATACAAGGCGTTAGCGCCGGAATATGAACTCATTAAGCAAATCATTCAGGCGCGGACCGAACAAAACCTGACCCAACAGGAGCTGGCGAACAAGATCGGCATCAAGCAAAGCAACATCAGCCGCCTGGAGAGCGGTCATTATAACCCGTCGTTAGATTTTCTTAAAAAGATCGCGGGGGGCTTGGGGAAGGAACTCCACATCGAATTTCGATAGGGAAAATAAATTGTGTCTCATTTTTTTGAGTGGGATTGTTCCATATAAAATAAAGACAGTGGACTTTATTGCTATATTTCAAAATTTCTGTTTGGTTTGTACTCTTTGCCTAGTTCCGTGGTGAAGGCGTTGACCGTCGTACGTAGTCCTGAAAAAATGCGATATCTTTGGATAGGGATTCATCATTGCTGCAAACTTTATGCATAGCTTCTAGTAACGACAATGCCTCTTTCCAATTATAAAGGAAGCTGTTGTTTTCCTTAGGTGTAACTATAGATATAAAGATAGCAAAAGATCCAGATCTAAAGTTCAAGTCAAGTGGCACAGCAGGGTCATATTCTCTTATGTGCGTCTTTTCTGAATTTTCAAACGTATATACACTTGCGATAAGATTTTTCAATAGGGATGAGTTGATCGCATGCGGGGGATGCATAATCTCTGAACCCATTGCCAAGAACCGATCCATCATCGCTCGACGATACCATTCGGCTCCCGCTTTAGAATCGCTAATGAGCATTGGGAAGAGATAGCCGTCCGATGGCCCGGTATATACAATGGCAATTACGGAATATGGCATGTGCTCCGCTGGCTGAGCAAAACCGGCCGTCGCCATTGTAAGAAAAGCAATAGCGATTGCTGCAATTTTTGTTACAGTAGTTTTCACCTCCCTTCCAGTTCCGCAGCCGCCTTTTTGACGCCCTCGGCGAACTTGTCCCTGGCCGCCCGAATCTTTTCTTCCAAACTCTTGTCCGTCAGCGCCAATATCTGCGCGGCCAGCCAGGCGGCGTTTCGCGCCCCGGCCTTGTCAATGGCAAGCGTCCCTACAGGAAATCCCGGCGGCATCTGGACCGTGGCCAAAAGGGCGTCCATGCCGCCAAGCGGCGAGGCGTTGATGGGGACGCCCAGCACCGGCTTCGTCGTGCGCGCGGCCACGGCTCCGGCCAAATGCGCGGCCATACCGGCGGCGCAGATGAACACCTGGCAGCCGTCGGCCTCAAGCTCGGAAATGAGCTTTTCGGTGCGGCTTGGGGTGCGGTGCGCGCTGGTGACTGTGTAGAGATGGGGGATGCCAAGCTCACGCAGCACGTCGGAGCAGGGCTGCATGATGTCCTTGTCGGAGATAGAGCCGATGAAGATGGCTACTTTGGTCATTTCGCGTTTCCTTCTATTTGAGGCCTTTCGCGCCGATGTCGCGCCGGTAGTAGGAATTATCGAAGTGTATGGCCGAGACCGCCTTATAGGCGTTCTTTTGGGCCAGGGAGAGGTCGTCCCCCAGGGCTGTGACGCCAAGCACGCGCCCGCCGGTGGCTGCGAGCGTCTGGTCTTTGCGCGCCGCTCCGGCCACAAAGACTTTAACGCCGGGTTCTTTTTCGGCTTGCGTGATGCCCTTTATGGCCATGCCCTTGGGATACTCGCCGGGATAGCCCGAGGCCGCCATGACCACGCACAGCGCGCTCTTAGCGTTCCAGGACACCATGGAGGGGTCAAGGCGGCCGGTGGCAGAGGCTAGCATGATGCGGGCGATGTCGCCGTCCAGGCGCATGAGAAGCGGCTGGCATTCCGGGTCGCCGAAGCGCACGTTGTATTCCAGGACCATGGGGCCGTTCGGGGTCATCATGAGCCCCGCATAAAGTACGCCTTTGAAGGGGTGGCCGTCAGCGGCCAGGGCGGTCGTAATAGGCTCAATAACAAGTTTGACCATGCGCTCCCACTGCGAATCCGGCAGGACCGGGGCCGGGCAGTACGCGCCCATGCCGCCGGTGTTGGGGCCGGTGTCGCCATCCAGAAGGGCTTTGTGATCCTGGCAGGAGGGCATGGGCACAACGGTTTTTCCGTCGCAAAAGGCCAGGAAGGACGCTTCCTCCCCGATCAGGCAGTCCTCAATGATGACCGTATCCCCGGCCGGGCCGAAGACGCGTTTTATCATCATGTCCGTGGCGGCTTCCAGGGCTTGCCCGCGGGTTTTGGCCACCACGACGCCTTTGCCCGCGGCCAGGCCGTCGGCCTTGACCACCATGGGGAGCGGCCGCTCGAGAATGTGCATCAGAGCCTGGTCGAAATCGGTAAAGACGCGAAACGCGGCCGTGGGGACGCCCGCGCGGCGCATGATTTCTTTCGCGAAGGCCTTGGAGCCTTCCAGGCGCGCGGCGTACGCGTCAGGCCCGAAGCAGGGGATGGAGGCATCGGCCAGCGCATCGGCCAGACCGGCAACCAGCGGCGCTTCCGGCCCCACCGCCACGAGGCCTATGGCCTTTTCGCGCGCGAACGCCACAAGGGCGTCCACATCGGTGTCCCGGATGGTGGGGACGTTCTCGGCCACGAGGGCCGTGCCGCCGTTGCCGGGCGCCGCGTACAGCTTTTCCACAAAGGGGCTTTGGGAGAGCTTCCAGGCCAGCGCGTGCTCACGGCCGCCGGACCCCACCAAAAGGACGTTCATTCTGCGCTCCTTGCTCTGTGCTGTACGGCGGATTAGCGCATACGGGGTCTGAAATCAAACGGGTATGGACAGGGACGCTTGTTTTTCTTGACAGAGAAGCCCGGCACGTTATCTTAATAATTGAGAATACTAGACCACTCCAACCCGCTCCAGCCATTGATTCAAGGAGGAATCATGTCCAAGTCCGAAGCGAATCTGAAAGAGGCCTTTGCCGGGGAATCCCAGGCGAATCGCAAATATCTGGCGTTCGCGCGCCAGGCGGATAAAGAAGGCTTGAAACAGGTGGCCAAGCTGTTCAGGGCCACGGCCGAAGCGGAAACCGTCCATGCCCTGACCCATTTTCAGGCCTTGAAGGGCGTCGGGCAGACAGCCGAAAATCTGAAAGCGGCCATTTCCGGCGAGACCTTCGAGTTCACCAAGATGTACCCCAAGATGATCGAGGAGGCCGAGGCCGAAGGCGACAAGCAGGCCCTGCGCAGCTTCCGCTACGCCAACGACGTGGAAAAGATCCACGCCAAGCTCTACGAGAAAGCCCTGGCCGATCCGGCCGGACTCAAAGAGACCGAGTACTACATCTGCCCCGTGTGCGGATACACCTGCGAAGACCACGCGCCGGATAAATGTCCGGTCTGCCAGGCCGCAGGCAAAATGTTCTACAGCGTCGGCTAGGCCGCCAGGGGGATGATCCCCCTGCGCCCCGCAATACTAAAACCAGGAGAGTATTATGGCTAAGTGGGAATGTCCGTGCGGGTACGTGTACGACCCGGAGGAAGGCGATGCGGAGCATGGCATAGCGCCCGGCACGGCCTGGGAGGATTTGCCGGAGGATTGGGTGTGCCCCAAGTGTCTGGCGGAGAAAGAGTTTTTTGAAAAAGTGGGCTAAGTCCATGATGAAAAAAGTCTCCGTGTTCGATGAGGGCAAGTTTACCGCCCTCACGTTCCACAGTTTTCTTGTGCATGACTCCGAGCACTTCAAGATTATCAATTTCAACTTCAAGGCCGGTCAGTCGTTGCCCGTGCATTCCCACGACATCGAGGGGCAGGTCTCGATAGCGGTGCTCTCCGGCGAAGGGGAGTTTTTGTCCGAAAAGGACGCCATTCCGGCCAAGACCGGAGACGTTCTCATTGCGGATATCGCCGAACCCCACGGCGTGCGCGCCACGACCGACATGCGGGTGCTCGTGACCATCGCGCCCCCCATTTAACCAGAAGGCGCTGTGCCTTAAGTCTCTGCCCGCGAGCCTATTGTGAGGGGGTCTGGGGGGAATCATTCCCCCCAGCGGGGTCCAGGGGCAGCGCCCCCCTATCCGCGGCGTTCGCGTTCGGTTTTTTTGGCGGCCTCAAAGTCGAGGCGCAGGGTGGAGCGTTTTTTTTCGCGGGTCTGACGGGTCAACCTGGCACCCAGGTAGAAGCAGGCCAGGATGACGACTCCCCAGAGGATATAGGCGTTCACGAAAGACTACGGGAGGCGGCCTGTGTTACTGGCACAGGCCGCTTTTCTTCGCGTTTTCAAGCCATTCACAGTCGTCTTTGTCGCAGGCGGTCTTGAAATCAGCGCACATCTTGTCGGTTTGGCTCAGCTTGCGATAGGCCGTGCCCCGGCCGCTATAGACGTCGGCCTCAACCGCTCCCTGCTGGATGGCCGCCGTGTAGTCCGCGACGGCTTTATTGGAATGGCCGAGCTTCAAGTTGGTGTGCCCGCGCATGGTCAACGACAGGGAATCCTTGGGGTTTAATTCAATGGCCTTGTTGTAGTCGCGCAGGGCGTTGTCGAGCTGGTTCAGCATGAAGTGGGAATGGCCGCGCCCGGCGTAATAGCCGGCATTTTTCGGATCGAGCCTGATCGCTTCGTTAAAGTCCGCCAACGCCTGGTTGAAATGGTTCTGCCGCCCCAGGTCCATGCCTTTGTCGTAGAACGCTTGCGCGGGGGAATCCGCGGCAGGCTGCGCGGAGGTTTGCGCCGCGGCCGGAGTTGAGGTTGATGCCGCGTCAGGCTGGGCGATCTCCCGCAGGGCTTCATCGGCCTTGCGTTCGGCCTCGGCGTTGGATTGCACCACGGCCGGATGCTTCACGCGCCTGTGCCCGTACCCTCTGTGACGACGGGAATATTTGGAATGGCCGGAGCGCCCCTCATGCGGCGACGCCTTGGCCGCGCTGTGCTTGGACTGGCCTTTGCGGCCAGCCGGGGCATTCGCGGTTTTCTTGGCCGCGTTGCCCTTGGACGGCGCGGACTTGCCCGCCGTCTTGGTCTTGGACGCGGACGCCTTGGCGCCGCCCTTCGATGGCGCGCCGTGCGCTTTGGAGGACGCTTTCGCGCCCTGGTGCGCCGATTTTGCCGGAGCGGCCGTTGCGTAAGGCGTGTTCAGGCACAAAAGGGCAGCCAACGAAACAAAGAGAAACAGTGAGAATGTACGTCGCATGTGTGGAATCCGCCGGTCTTTTGAGGGCCGTGGCCCGTGTTCGCGCGGGCAGACAGTAGCCGCTTAGAAAGAAGCGGGCAAGGGCGCGGGGCGGTCAAAATCATGAAGAAACGTTCATGTTGGCCGCGTCACGGCTGGCAACGGGGACAAAACGTGGATGTCCTGCCGCCCACTTTGGCGGCGGCGAGACGCCCTCCACAAACCGGGCACGGCAAGCCCGCTCTCCCATAGACCTTGAAGCTCCACTGGAAGGAGCCCGCAACGCCCTCGGCCGTGCGATAGTCCCGGATCGTACTCCCACCGGCCGAGATCGCCCGTTTCAAAACATCTTGAATCGCGCCCAGGAGCCTGTCGAGATTCTTTGGCGTCAGGGCATCGGCGCGGGTTAAGGGATTGATCCTAGCCTTGAAAAGGGCCTCGTCCGCATAAATATTGCCGATACCCGCGATAACCTCCTGGTTCAGAAGCAGCGTCTTGACGCGGCCTTGCCGTCCGGCCATCGCGCGGCGAAACTCTGCGCCGCTCATATCCAGGGGTTCCGGCCCGAGACGGCGGAAGAAATCCCACTCGAGAAGCTCACCCGGACCAAACCCCAGGCACAGGCCAAACCGGCGCATATCCGCGAAATGCAGCGCCCGGCCGTCGTCAAGCTCCATCCTTACGCGCAGATGCCGGGGAGGCTCCATGCCCGGGTCCGGCACAAGAAGCCTGCCCGTCATCTTGAGATGAAAGGCGATATGGCGCTCCCCCTCCACCTCCACCAGACACAGCTTGGCCCGGCGGCTGACGCCCGTGATGAGGCGGCCCGCAAACTCCCGCCGGAACGCCGCCGCGTCGCCCGGAAACACCCGGCTATCCAGCACGTCGAGACTCGTCACGCGTCTGCCCGCGAGAAGCGGGGAGAGCCCGCGCGCTATGGTCTCCACTTCGGGAAGCTCAGGCATGCTTGCTCTATTTTCCAGGCGTAGGCGGCAGGGGACAAAGGAAGAAGATATCGGCCGTTGCGGGGTCCGGGGCATCCTCCATGCCTCGCCGGGGCATGACCAGCAGACGCGGACCTTGCGGATCAAGTTCGGCGAGCCTGGCGGCGATCCCCCAGCCATGCTCCACGTGTCCCGCCCCGGCCAGGATAACCACAGGGCGGCGGGCAAGCACCCGCACCTCCAGCGCGTAATGCGCCATCGTCGTGTCCCAGATGGCCTGGGTGGCCAGAAAATGTTTCCAGGCGAGGGTTTCGTCCTTGGGCGGGAAGTGGTGCGCCGCGAAGGCTTCGCGCAGGGACGCCTCCTGCTCCTTCGAGCAGTCAATGATGCGGCCGGGCAAGCCCAGGCGCTCCTGGAAGGAAAGGTCCTTGAGGCCTGTCCGCGCGGCCTTGGCCACAATCTCATACGGCGCGTTCAGGGCGAAAAGAGGCAGATTGAGGCGTTTCGCGGCCTCGAAGACGGGGCGATAGGCTTGAAACGGAGAGCCGACCGTCTCCCGCCACTTGAGGGCCGATTCCAGCTCCTCCACGGTGAAAACGCCCTTGTTGAAAAGATCGAGCACGGGCTGCTTGTCGTAACTCACCATCTCAAGGCCGATGGCTGGCGGAGCGCCCGCCCCGGCCATAGCCTCGACCAGTTCCGCCTGGGCCAGATGGTCGCACGGCAGGGGGTGCCCCTCGCCGATCAGCACATAGGCGTACCCGGCGGCCCGCTCGCCAGCCCGGGCCGGCGTCAGGACCGCGCCTTTAGCGTCCAGGAATTGTCCGATCAAAGGCGCTGGAGCCTCCGCCGTCTGTTCCATGCCTCGCGCCTGATCCGCGTATTTCTGGCGCGCGCAGCCGAAAGCGCCGGCCAGGACGGCCATCCACAGGACGGCCAGAGCGGATGCGCGGCCTAATCCCACTTCCTCTTGTCCTCAATGGGCCGGATCTGCGCGGGCAGGGTTCCGGGGGCCAGGACCTTCAATTCCGGGCGCAGCTTGATCTTTTCGCGGAACATGTGCAGCAGCTCGTCCTCGCGCTTGAAGTTGCTGGCCTCGATCATGAGAACCATCTCGTCAATGCCGCCGGGATTGGTGACTTCGATCTGCCAGCGTTTGATCTCGTCGAAGCGTGTGATGACCTGCTCCACCTGATGGGGATAGACGAACATGCCCTTGATGCGGGCGGTGGTGTCCACGCGGCCCACGATGTTGCCCAGGCGCGGCGAGGTGCGCCCGCACGCGCACGGCGCGCGGTCAA
>Ga0123354_10021116_pt1 | contig 10258 bp, 11 predicted proteins | sample TergutLab28metaG_2_FD_97872 | JGI IMG/M metagenome (GOLD analysis project Ga0123354, IMG submission 97872) | Labiotermes labralis P4 segment gut microbial communities from Petit-Saut dam, French Guiana - Lab288 P4 | ecosystem: Host-associated > Arthropoda: Insects > Digestive system > Gut ...
CTGGATGGAAATTAAACAAGAACTTATATCCAAACATAAGAAAGTGTTTTGTGAGTTTATAGATTCAATAGATTTCGAACTTTTACTACAGAACGAACAATAGAGAGATCAAAGGAAGCATAGAATGTAGTATTACACAATGTAATGGAGCATGCTTAATAAAAAAAAAATACATACATACACACATACATACATACCTAAACACACAAACATACACACATACATACACACACACATACATACATACCTACACACATACACACATACATACGTTCATACATACATACATACACACACAAACACATACATACATAGATACATACACACACACATACATACCTACACACATACATACATTCCTACACACATACATACATACACACATACATACCTACACACATACATACATACACACATACATACACACATACCTACACACATACATACATACATACACACATACATACCTACACATATACATACATACACACATACATACCTACACACACACATACATACACACACACATACATACATACACACATACATACACACACACACATACATACATACATACATACATACACACACACATACATACACACACACACATACATACATACCTACACACATACATACATACATACACACATACATACCTACACATATACATACATACACACATACATACCTACATACATACATACATACATACATACATACACACATACACACACATACATACACACATACATACACACACATACATACATACATACATACGTACACACAAACACAGGTACATACGCACATTCATTTCCCTCGATGATATGAATAGGTTTATTTTTTTAGAGAATTATTTCGTTGGGTTGCAAATCCAGTTAATGTAAAGATCGTGTAAGTTCTCTTTCATTCCTACGCACGACCAAATTCGTTTTACATTTATCGTTCTCCAAATTACCTCTCTTGGTCTCATTTAAATAAAATCTCCACTCAACACCAAATTTGTCTGAGGGTCAGCGGTTCCTTTGCAGTTTGTACACTTCAACAAATCATTTATACAACTGGCATTGGAGGTGACTAACAAACAGGACAAGGCTGTAGGTTGTTTGTTAGTACAAAGAGCAGGGTCTGGACTTCTGTGCCGATATTTGGGCAGGTACTTTGCGGTTTTCAAGATGTTCGAAATTACAAACCACGAAAAGAAATCCCTTAGAAAGTGAGGATGAGGACGCTCGATTGTACTGTGCTCACCCTTGAAGATGAAGACACAATGGCCAATCGAAAAGTCGGGATTTTTCAACCTAACTACACAACGTAATATCCCGAAAGAACGGAATCTGCTCTATCACCACAATTGAAACTTGAAATATTGCGAGAGATTTATCATTTATTTTCTTCAGCTGTTGTTGTTGTTTTTGTTGTTGTTGAAGTGATGAAATGAAGAAAGATTTAATGCAAGAATTAAACAGTAGCGTATAAAAATTAAACATTTGCACAGCTTGGTTTGAGAACATTATGCTAGAAACTGACAGACCGACATGTATAAGTTCTGGGTATTAGTTAAGTATGTTACTGTTTTGAGAGCTGATTAAAATGCTTTAGTCTTATTTGCGGGTTCATGAAAATTGAATTTGATATCAATCACAATTCTGTCATCAATAGAATGACTACTCTTGTACTTATGGCTCTTTTCATCCTCTGGACAACCCTGCCCGTGTCATGCCCGGCCGAGTGCAACGCCAACTGTGAAAATGCAAAAAGCCTTCCCACAAGGGTGAAATGTTGACGGAGGGGTGAAGCAGACGTGTGGGATGCTTTGACTTGCGGTAATTTTGTTAGGCGAAGTGCAGTACCACAAAACGTTCAGATACATGTTTATCTGCCTTCTGTCATAGATTATTCGTATTCCGTGCTCGCTTCTGCTCCACTTCCGATACTGTAAGGTTTAATGTTCTTTTTCCCTTCTCGTATTCCTTCCTCCAACCCTTAACTCGATACAGCACAGTCCTTCTGGAGAAGGTAACAGGCTCCCAAATACTCAAGAATTTCCCCTAATTTTATGGAAACCGAAAGTTCATTACCGCATTCACAAGAGCCCTCCACCTGACCCTATCCTGAACCAAATCAATATTTCCTTCCCCTCTTCATAATATCCATATCAAATTTCTCTTCCACTTTTTGTTATTCCTTTCTTCTGTATCATCTTCGCACCTTATTCTTAATATCTTTGCTCTTATTTCCCCCCTTTATTAAAGTTTACCATATTTATCTGCATTTTTATCACTACTCGGAGTTCTCCCCACCGTCTGCTATTGTCATCGATGTAAAGGTAATTTTACAGTCAAACTCCGATATAGCACCCCTGTTTTTCTCACTGCTGTTTGTGACAGCATATCGAGGATGACAATAATTCCGGGTACAGTACAACAGAGAATTCCTGTTCACAGATTTTCTTCGGCGGTTCGTGAGGTTGACACTATACCGGAGTTTGAATATATCTTCCGTATTTTTCAATACACGTAAACCCCTTAACAACTCTTTTGCCGGTACGTGTTACGTTATCTCTCGTAGCATACTTCGTCTCTCCCTCCTCCCTGTAAAGGACACATAAATCTTGCTAGACCGATGTGGGGTGACGCGTGCTATGCTCATTTTCGATTTGGTTTGACGTGGGTAGCTTCTGACGTAGGCACATCAAAATTTAGTACGCTCTAAGATAATCTACATAACATGACTACCTGAAGTTCCTTGGTTGATCCAAGGCCATCGCACACTGAATCTAAATGAAGAGTACCGAGCCGAATCCAAATTACCGGTTGGTGGCGCAAAATAGAACGACCGCTTCCGATTAGATCATAAAAAGCAACGTCCCAAACGGTCTGCCGTTTCGTATCGTCCGGTTCATATGAAGACCCTCGGTTAGAATAGAAACTGTGCACGGAAACGTGGGAAGCAGTTAGCTCATTGGCGGCGGAGGAGGAAGAAGTAGGCAGAGGGATTCGTTAATTATTTTATTACTTAACAGGAGATGGATTCCTGAAACTCCTCTGCAGCGTCAGTAGCGATTTATCAATAGACATAGTTCTGATGTGCGTCATCCCCGTTGTGTTAGTACAATAGTAAGCAGCTTGGTGTATTAATACTTAACAGTCGACACACAACTATATTTGTCTCTAGTATTACAGGAGGATTATAACAACGACATGTTTCGGCCCTATATGTGGGCCATCGTCAGGTTGCGAATGGACTTTCGGATCAGTTATACAGGAATGCGTGGAGCGTTCTAGGGGAGCTTTAAGGGAGGGGGGCGGGTCGAGATCTCATTATAAAAGTGGGTACCATTACCAATATTAATACACCAAGCTCCTTACAATGGACATAGCTTGGCATGCCTGAAGACTCGAGTCTTCAAAATTAGAACTTTCTTATCTTCAACATATTCATGCAGACGTTCGCCATGGTTTCAGATTTTTTCTGAGACTTTTGTTTGTCTTGTATGTTAGTTTTAAACATTCTTCTTTACACACATTTATTTAGGTTTCTAAATAAGCAGTTGGCTTATTGATGAACAGTTTATTATTTATTATCCATTTTAAACCTTTCAAAACAAATCTGTTATAGGTCTACATGCAAACCGCTTATATTAACCTTTTGGCGCCGGAATTAATTTTTTAAATTTTAGCACACCCTGTAAATAAAATGTGAATAATACAGGAACCAAATACGTTAGAATTATGAAACAAACTGCATTTTGAAGAAAAAAAAAACGGAGAGTATATACCATGTTTAAAATATTCGGTACATATATTTGTTGAATAAATATATAAAATGAACCTTTAGAGGTTAGCGGTGCGGTACGACCACTATAGTTGACTTTAGGCTTCAAAATGTTAATATACAGCATGCATTAAACTACAACTCAATATTGTGCGGGTGATAAAATCGAGAAGAGTGAGATGGGCGGGGCATGTAGCGCGTATGGGGGTGGGGAGAGGCGTGTACAGGGTTTTAGTGGTAAAACCTGGGGGAAAGAACCACTGGGGAGACCCAGGCGTAGATGGGAGAATAATATTAAAATGGATCTTCAGGAAGTGGAATGTGGGGTTATGGACTGGATCGAGCTGGCTCAGGATAGGGACAGATGGCGGGCACTTGTTAATGCGGTAATGAACCTTCGGGTTCCATAAAATGCGGGGAATTTCTTAACTAGCTGCAAACCTGTTAGTTTCTCAAGGACTGTACTGCATGGAGTAAGTAAGTAAGTAAATAAGTAATTAAGTAAATATTGAACTATAACTTTCCAAATACGCCGATTTTCTCTTCTCTCATCTTCCACAATTTGTTAACTGAAATAATTTGTTTTATGAATTGAAATAATATAAGATAGTAACTCGCTTATAAAATTAACTATTCTTAGTCCATTCCGACTGATGTTAGACACTGCGTCCTGTTTCTACCGCAGACAGTCAAAATACTGTCTTCATGTTTGCACCGTGCATAAATGATAATTAAACACTTTATTATCCAACTAATGCACAATATGTAATATGCAGATACAATTAAAATTATAAAATATCTAAAAGTGCTCCAACATGTTTCGGATCACAGAGGATCCATCTTCAGGGGCTTTGTAAAGTGAATGGCTAAAAATTACAAGAATGATTCTATCGTGTCCGTTGACATGGACGTGGTCGGTGTTATGACAGCATATTGTGACACGTTGTGCGTGTGTGTAGTTCACTGTATAGGAAGGCACTCATAAGGTGCCATAACACCGATCTTGTCCATGTCAACGGACACGATAGAATCATTCTTATAATTTTTAGCCGAACACTGTACAAGGCTCCCTGATGATGGATCGTCTGTGATCCGAAACATATTTGAGCACTTTTAAATATTTTATAGTTTTAATTGTATCTACGTATTACGTTTTGTCCATTCGTTGGATAATGAAATGTTTAGTCAAAATACCGGATTAATTTCGTCTTCTACGTTCACAACGCTTCTCATGCGTAACCGAGCGGAATCGAAAAATATTTTCCTGCTAGCATACCGACAGTTTAGCTTCGGTTGATGCTTCTGTGTCCTGCGTCTGCAGAAAATATCACGCTTCGTTGAACAGCTAAGTTATGTCCTTCAGATTATATATTCTTGTTGGGTCACTAAATGCGCCTTGCAGAACTTCCTTAACTCTACTCCACAGATATGAATCTAGCTTTTATACCGGGAGGTTACAAGATTTTTGTCTGTTACAATTCGACTCGTTTTCATGCAGTGTGCGCTGGCCTCGTTATCGATGTGCTGTCGATCGTGTGTAATAATCAGCCATGTCCCAGGCTTATCATGGCCGATCGGTCCCTCATCTTCCGACGTTATTCCGTCACGTGGAAGATTAATAATTTTGCTGCCGTTAACTATAAATTACGCAGCTCAAACTCCTTTAGCGACCACGCATTGTTTGTGACGTGTTTGTGCTAGTAATTAAGGTAGGAATAAGGTGGCTGGCGTAGGATACACAATCTGGAACCAGTAGCTAGTTATGCGGTGAATAAACCTTCCACTTTTTTCTCCGAATTTCGAAGTACCTACTGTTTAAAAAATACTTCTTCTTTTTCTTTTTCTTCTTCATCATCATCATCATCATCTTCTTCTTCTTCATCATCATATTCTTCTTCTTCTTCTTCTTCTTCTTATTCGTAATCTTCTTCTTCTTCTTCAGGTACCAAGTAGTTCCGGGCAGTTGGTCGGCAGGGTGTAACAGTGGAGATCTTCATTCTATCCCAGGCTAGACAATGGATAGACTCGCACTAGGACTGGATGTTGGGAGTATTTCCGTCTTAACTTGTGATATGTATTATGCTACCCGTATCCCGTGCTGACATTTCATTCATCAACTACATACGCTATATAATACTGGGAATTTATAGCACCATTCAATTAAACAACTCTCTCTCTCTCTCTCTCTCGCTCTCTCCATTCGAGTCACATGTACGGCACATCATAAAGCAGCTAAAATATCCTCTGTTGATCGCTATATCTCCTCAAAAAACAAGTAGCAGCAAAATAGGAAAAGAACAACAGTTCCAATAACAACAGTACTAACAACAACAACAACAACAACATCATTATCATCATCATCATCATCCTCATCATCATGACGATAACAATGCAAATCTAAACAAAAGTTACCAGAATGTGAGTTTCTGGATCAATTGAATATTGAAGCTACAATTTTTTTCCATATATGAGTATCGTTTTTTAAACACTCATCTGTTCCGGAATGTTACGCTGTATCGACGGAGTAGTTATCTTCTTTTCGAAGGATCATAGTACCTTCGTACAGGGTCAAGCAGTCTAAAAGTGCTCTCTCCCCACCCTTTTTGGGCTGCTTGTCCTTCCAAACGTTAGTAACTATTTACGAGTACCAAGAGTCATTTTGTAACATCCTAGAAAACTTGAATCAACCGCAACAACGTTCTGGGAACCCCAGTTTGCCTGTCCTTCTTGAAACTTTGCAGGCGATTATCGTGTGCAGAGGCGTTGAAATATGGTGCTTCTAGCTGTAATTGTTTTCGTATATCGGCTGGACGATAAACAACCCACAGCAGTACGATTTAATTTCAGCGTACTTTCTTGTCTGCTAGAGGAAAGTAATGACTAGACAAAAACAGTTAAAGATCCTTAAAATCGCTTATTGTTTTAGTTTAGTGACGAAGAGCTTTCCTTTTGTAGCGTGTGTAGATGATGTATCAGAGTTGTCATACTGTCAGTTACTGTAGGCTACTGGACAGTCATTCCTTTCGGCATTTTGAGACCAGGCTTGTGTCACAGAGGGTAGTTCCTAGTTCAAAACCGGGTTTAATGAATTAAAGTTGCTTAATTCAATTAGATTGCTGTTGCAAATGCGAAGTTTTGCACATAGCATGTAGTATTCACGAAAGCTTCTTTTCAACCTACATTATTTAAACATATTTCCTTTATTTAACCCTTAACCCGCTAACGTGGAAAATATGGTGAGCTCCTAATAATGCCAGAAAATGGCATATGGGATTTAACTCGGCGTTTAAAGGGTTAATAAAGAAACCCAGAGAAGTATAAACAGCAGAATATAGTCCAGCTGCAGTTAGAAGGCGTTGTCATCCGGGTAGTGGAAGGTGGGTTAAGATTACGTTCTTCTGCGACATGATGGTACCTCAATGGATAAGTGGATCTTGACGTTTCGGAGCTACATACTGTTACCTTATTCAGAATTCAGTAAAACTGTCGGTGGGGGCATGAAGACACGGGGACTACAACTCATTCAATGCAATACAAATAGACAGAAAATTTCTGAAAGTAAATCAGTTTTATGCAGACTTTTCATTATTTTCCGTGAGTGTTACAGGTCATCTCTAGTTCTTGACTACCAATAGTAGTAGTAGAATGTTCTTTTTATAAGGTGACTTGCCATTTTGGAATATTTTCTTAATTTGGATGAGGCCTGAGATTCTGGTTTGTTTTACCGCCTGCAAGAAGTGAAGTTCCAAAGACAAGAATTTTTTAGGGACCTAATGTATATTGACCCTTGGAACAATACTTAAAAGCTGCAACTTATTTCCCCTTGTCAGTCTGATATAATGCTGTCTTCTATAGTGTAAGATGGTCAGCCAGAAAATTGGTTTATATTACATATATTGTGGGTTTTTATTTTCAGTTCTGATAAGAACAGTTCAAAATTGAACAAATTTTACATGGTCCCCACCATAACTGAGACATTTATCTTATCATAAAAGGAAAATTTTTCCATATCCTGTTGACATCAGTCCATGTCCTGTGTTATCAGCCATCGTGACACAACTGTTTACGCTTTCCTATCCTTTTTAAATGTCTGGCCGCCAAGGTTAGCCACTGCCCTGGAAACATGACACTTGTTCAGCGACGAATTCCCCCATTATAATCACAACAAATTTCTTTATTTACTTAATTTACGCCATTTATAATGATTTACTGGCTGACCGTTATAGTATGCGTTATGCAGATACACCTATAGGTATTGGCGTGAATGTACGAGCTACAATCAAAACATATGAAAATTAAGGTAGGCTGAACTATAATTTTGCCTGTTGTTTTGTATGGGTGTGAAATTTGGCCACTCACTTTCAGGGAGGAACGTAGGCTGAGGGTGTTTGAGAATATTTGGGCTTAATGGGGACAAGGTAACAGTGGAGTTGAAAAAACTGCATACAGAGGTGCTTAATGATCTGTACTCCTCACCAAATATTATTTTGGACGATCAAATTGAGAAGAACGAGATGGGTGGGCCATGTAACTCGTATGGGGGAGGGGTGTATAAAAGGTTTTGGTGCGAAACCTGAGGGAAGGAGATCACTTGGAAGACCCAGGCATAGATGGGAAGTTAATATGTAGATGGATCTTCAGGAAGTGGGATTTAGGGGCAAGGACTGGATTGATCTGGCTCAGAATAGGGGAAAGTGGCGGCGGGCACTTATAAATGCGGTATTGAACCTTCGGTTTCCGGAGAATGCGAGAAATTCTTTGACTAGCTGAGAAATGGTAAGTTTTGTGGGAAGGATTCTGCTCCATGGAGCAAATAAGTAAGTAAATAAGTGAGTAAATACGAGGCATATGACCATGTTCGTGAGTATATATACGTGTGTGAAAGTGCGAGTTATATCATCTGCCTACATAGTATGAACTGTCCTATTTTTTACTCGTATGTGTTTACAGAACACAGGCATAAATGACTGCATGTCACTGGAGGTTCATGTCACAAAAAATTCCCTTGTGCGTTCTTCAGGGCACCCTGAATCTATAATGTAATTTATTCTTCGTGTTCCCAGATGTCAGCAGCAGATTTAGGTAGCCAGTTCACCTGCGACGTATTATCCACAGCGCATCCTGCTGTTTAGCATATATTGCAGTGAGTGATGTCAGGCAAGTTTGGTGATATGGTGCCTACAGGCTTAGTACAGGCGTTACAGTTGAACGTGTGTTCCATTCGTGACTGCGATTGTTCCGGCACACATTTTAATATATAGTGAAACGCAGTACTGAGGGTGTCTTCAGCACCGACGTAGAAACCCTAACATTTGTCTCCATCTGTAGGGGTGAAAATAAAATAGTTTCTCTCTCCTCCCCTTTTAATACTTTAGTTTCATCTTTTAGTGTAGTGCAGGCATCCAACAGCTAGGGGAGAAATCACCCTCCCCCGCAATGCGCAGACGCACGGCGCACTCAAAACCCCTTGCTTTTCTTGTATCGATCTGACCCGGGAATTCAAGGCGGGCGGTCTGCAAACAGGGGGTGAACATGGATTTCATTCCAATATTCCCCATAATAACTTTTAAAATATTGAACCTTGGAGTTGTATTTTAAAATGGATTACTTTAAATCCCATATTAGCATCGGAAGTTGAATTTTCACTGGAGATTTCGTAGAGAAAGCTTATGTGCATTTCACAAAAATTGGCTAAGGAAAATTGACTTGGTTTTGGGAAGAAATTGTCTTGTAAGAGAGAATTTGCGGCGTTTAAATCGACTGAGCCATGAAAGTCAAAGTACAGGGCATCGAGAAAGCTGGACAAACTTGTACGACGTATGATTTGTATGAGGTAGGTGCCCGGTTCAAACCTCGGCCAGGACACTATCTAAGCTAACTGAACATTTTTTTGTTTTCTCAGTTCTTACAGGCAAATCCCTTAAAATATGACCGCTTGCTTCTACGTTCCTTGCAATTCATTACCTAATAAAATCCAATCATCGAATATATATATATATATGCATAGGGGGACCGCGGTAGCACAGTGGTTAATGTTCTGTGTTACAAATCAGAAGGTCGCTTGTTCGATTCCAGATGGTGTCTTTGGAATTTTTCATTGACATAAACTCTCCGATCGCACTATGGCCCTGGGGTCGACTCAGCCCCTAACAGAAATGAGTACCAGGAGTATTTCCTGGAGGTAAAAAGCGGCCGGTGCACAAGGCTAACAACCTTACCACCATCCTGCGCCATTGTCACGTAATCTGGGAACCTGGACTTCTTGGAACCCTCTGGGCACCTCGGGCCTGTAATGCGGCTGATTTACCTTTATTTCATATACGCATAGACCGCCTCTGTGGTCTAGTGGTCAGAATTTCTGGCTACAGATACAGAGGTCCCGGGTTCGATCCCCGGCGCTACCAGATTTTCTGAGTAGCAGTGGGTCTGGAACGGGGTCCACTCAGCCTCGTGAGCCTCGTGAGGTCAATTGAGGAGC
>Ga0123354_10021118_pt1 | contig 10258 bp, 6 predicted proteins | sample TergutLab28metaG_2_FD_97872 | JGI IMG/M metagenome (GOLD analysis project Ga0123354, IMG submission 97872) | Labiotermes labralis P4 segment gut microbial communities from Petit-Saut dam, French Guiana - Lab288 P4 | ecosystem: Host-associated > Arthropoda: Insects > Digestive system > Gut ...
ATAAAATGTGAATAATACAGGAACCAAATACGTTACAATTATGAAACAAACTGCATTTTGAAGAGAAAAAAACGGAGAGTATATACCATGTTTAAAATATTCAGTACCTATATTTGTTGAATATATATATAAAATGTAACTTTAGAGGTTAGCGGTGCGGTACGACCACTATAGTTGACATTAGGCGTCAAAAGGTTAATTTTATGTAGGCAAATGAACGTAGAGACATAGACTGAAGTAAGAAAGGAGGGTAGAAAACTTTCGTAACGAATTTGCTCAGTACCCTCTTCACGTACATAACTCCATTTGCACGTCACTAGTTGCTGCTTCTGCAACCGTAACGGTGCACTTGCTATATACAATATTTGAAATATCGCTGTGGTCAATCGGTTGTGCCGGCTCGACGATAGCCAACTCTGTAAGATGGGGGAATTGTGAATAGGTTAACTTACATTAAATTATCGGATGAATTTGCTAGAAAGGTCCTTGACCTGGATTAAAAGCGTTGAATTTTGGTTTGCATGATTAAAGTCCAGCCTTCTCATTGAAATAATATTTGGACTACGACCTCGTCATTTACATTTTTTGGGGACAATCGTAGGGTTAATTGCATATATAGACAAGTGGGGGAGGGGGTGAGGTTATTTATGCCTGGTTTGTTATTAGGTGGGAGTGGATTTTTTTACTTACACTTTGCAGGCCACCGGAGTGTCTGCTGCTCTAACACTGGTTGGAAAAAAAGTGTTTCGCTCACTGTTAAAATGCAGGCTGAGTCTTATAGCTGTGACTTTTCTGAATCCGAATATGATAACCAAATTGCCCTAGGACCCACCAATATTTAGGGAGAGAGGATTAAATTTAGAAACTATGTTTGTAAAAACAGTAATATATTGGTTTCTAATTACGTTATAGATTATCAAATAATGAGCAATGTCTCTACATACGGTATCCTAACAAAGAAATATCATTTGTTTTCTTTTCCCTCTTATATTCGCCAGTTGATACCTTCCTTGCAACACTCCAGTAGTAGTCAGCCAATGTATATGCACTCCATTGTCCACTGTACCGGTTTTCAATTTGGGAAATATCCTGATGGAATCTTTCGCCATGTTAATCGGAGACGGTTTCCACAGCACAAAATAATATTTTTAATATATTAATTTTTATCGTCTTCAGGAGATGATTTTTCTATACATGTTATCCCATCGCACGTGCTAGAATTTAAACACTCTTACGAGGATTATCGCGCCCAGATTTTATGTCAGATCACAAATTCACACCTTTGTGTTACACACGTTCTGACACGATTGTTACTAAAATGGTGTGTTACCTTCTGTGGGTTGCTTACATTGCGCTTATGTGGCGGTAGTAATAAGAAGAGGATTGTGTCATCCCTGTTCTCCATATCTTAATTTGTCCTATTTTGCATGTGAGGCATTTTCAGATATAAATCAGATTCGAAGCGTGTAGTAGAGTCGTAATTGCCTTGTGTTTCGCTCTAGGCAAGTATAAAATTGCATCCCCTTACACTTTCACAGTGTTGTTTTTGTAAAATTGTTAATAAGCCAATAAAGAACAAATATATTACACCAACACGTAGTTTCTTTTAGGTTGAGATCTGGATAAGCAATTAACTGCAACTTAAAAAAGTTGACTTTATTACACGATTTGAAGAATAAAATTCCGAAAAATGTCAGTTATACAATGCATTAAGCCTCTAATGGCACTTTTTGCATGAGAAAATTTATCAACACAAGCATAAGAATTAACAATATTCGCTACCTCATGTTATATTGACAATATTAACCACTATTGAAAATTTCCTGGCCTATGGATACTCGCAGGTAGTGTTTAATTATAATGAGGTCACTGAAATGTATTTCGCAAGAAGCCGCGGTTATTGTCCAGTAGACAAATTTTCGAAGATAAATTTGTAAATTTGGATAACATTAAGGTATATTATATTCATGAGTCGCAACTACTTGCAAGTGAGACGTCTGGAAACAACACTAATTCCAGATATTTAAAACTCTGAAAATCTGAAGAAATAGGGATTGTTGTCATATTTAACACTTAATTCCGCTACTGCTCTTGGAAGATTATCAGTAAAGGTAAACTTCTCCGGGTCGACGACATGAAGGCGTATAGAGGGAGAAGACGTATAAGTCCACTGACTCTAAAGTGTACTATTAGTTGGATGTGAGTGGTCGGCTTCAGCCCTAGTCGCTTTACCACCGGAAAATATCCCCTGGTATCCATTGAATAGGAGGCGGTGTGGGCCTCGTAGCCGGTCTGGACGTTTTGGAGCAAAACATGTCTTGCGAATCTCTGAATTCGAACCCCGAATCAGTTTCCATTTTAACAAAATAATTCCCGTAAGAAAATTATTATCGTAAGATATCTCATTTAAAGCTGCATATCTCTTCTTGAACTTAAATAATATGCTGACAAATACGGCTTTTATTTGTATTTTGAATGAATTTTCAGTTAATGTTACAACTTTCAGCTTCCGGCCTATAAATCTATTCTCTTGTGTTCTCCTATTCCCCATTCGGTAACTTATATTGGTATTTGTATAATTACAGTTTTTTCTTCAAAAACCAACGAAAGTTTTTGCCATATCCCCACTTCCACACGTTTTTTAAAAGCATGCTGTAATCCGTAAATCAACTTAGAAGCCTGCGTAACAGTAGTGCCTTTTGGTTGCAGAGTTTTTATTCACTTTGGCAATACGAGTTTGAATGATACGACGTACGGATGGAAAACTGCACAAAAGCGTCTGTTAGCAGTTGAAATGATTTCTACATATTTACGATGCAACAGCGACACTTGTTAGGATATCGGTAAATTGTGAAGTCTGTGTGTTTGAGGTCGCAGTTGGATTTGCTTTTGATGAACATTTAGTATTGGAACAGCCTTTTAGTGATAACCTCTAACATGTAGACTGAAATATCTCAGTGAAATAAAATTAAAAAAAAAAAAGACACTTTTGTATAATGAGAAAGAACGAGACAATAGAAGGTTTAGAGACCCTGCATGTAATCTAAAACAATTGACAATATGAGCTGAATATGGTATATAATTTCCTTTTATTTATTTACTTATTTTTACATTCAAGAAATTCTGAAGCCATGTTACATATTTAAAACTTTCATTCTTTTATCATACTTCTAGTCCCTCGCGTTTCATAGATCAGCTCTGTCTTTTTCAATCATTTATTATTAGAGGGTTGTTTGGTCGTGCATCTTCCTCATGAAATAACTTGAAATGCCAACTTGATGCAAAAAGGTAATTTTATTAATGTATTCTTAGCTCGACATGTTTCGGGTACATACACCCATCATCAAGAGCATTAGATGTTAAGTTGCAGGATATGGTTTTCTGCACCGAGTTTTTGGATGGGTGGTGGTTTTGAGAGTAGCTGAGGAGGTCGTGTGTGCGGTGCGGCACCATCCGCACCTTACAAACGACCTAAGCAGCGGCTCTCAAGACCACCACCCATCCAAAAACTCGGTGCAGAAAACTATATCCTGCAACTTAACATCTAATGCTCTTGATGATGGGTGTATGTACCCGAAACATGTCGAGCTAAGAATACATTAATAAAATTACCTTTAGGTTTCTGTGACCGTGCATCGTGGGCAAATTGTGAAGTGAGATAGAAAACCAAAAAGATGCCACAGTTAGATGTTTATTATCAACACTTTCTCAACATGTTTCGGGCATCATTATGCCCATTTTCAGGAGAACAAGACGTGTGTTACTGCATGCGGTGTACTGCGTCGGTTTTGCTGGATGTGGTTGGTAGCGGTTGTGGGGCGCTGTGTTGTGGGGTGCGAGCACTGTGAAGGTTATTGTTCGACAGTGCTGCGTTGTGGGATGCGAGCACTGTGAAGGTTATTGTTCGACAGTGCTGCGTTGTGGGATGTGAGCACTGTGAAGGTTATTGTTCGACAGTGCTGCGTTGTGGGGTGCGAGCACTGTGAAGGTTATTGTTCGACAGTGCTGCGTTGTGGGATGTGAGCACTGTGAAGGTTATTGTTCGACAGTGCTGCGTTGTGGGATGTGAGCACTGTGAAGGTTATTGTTCGACAGTAAACTTCACAGTGCTCGCACCCCACAACGTAGCGCCCCACAACCGCTACCAACCACATCTAGCAGAACCAGCGCAGTATATTAATTTAGAGTTAATTGAAAAAGAAACTTACTGAACTTTTTAACGTCATGACAGGCTGTTTCAGTTTAAACTTAGGTATAAATTCTACACAACGAAGAAATACTGCTCAGTTAGACTTAGCTATGGCGCTACACGATCTTGTAAGCGGTGAACTGATTGGTCACAAAAGTCTTAACATTAATAATTATTTTAAGAACATGTCTCAATATTTGTTAATCAATTTCGATATCTATTTGCAGTCCTTCATCGACAAAACGTCCGCACAGCAATGCTTTTATACCGATACTTATTTCGACAAATTTTACGACATTTCGTCGAATTTAGTTGTCTACAATACCGTTTGAATTTTTTAGTCATTTTATCATGTTTTCCGAATTCCAATATTCGATCAGGAAAAAATTCTCGTTGAATTATATGCAAGGAAAATATAAATTTTACCTACTAGTTTCAAGGAAACAAAAAATTGTTTGGGCCTTATTTTCGCCACTAGTGTTTTCTGAAACGTAAAAATGTTTTCCAGTATGCCAACGTTGATTTACGGATATACTGGTCAAATCCGTGTTCGGTAAAGTGGCATATAATATTGTTTATCAAGGCCACGACAGTGGATCATTAGAAGGGATTTCCATTAACAGCTGGGTTTTTGTCGCCGGTCATTGCCTTTCTTAATGAGGGACGAAGCTGAGACCTTGCGATCCGCGCGTTGTTCACCCGATGCTGAAGTCGCAGAAGTTATCTCATAATTGGTAGTGGCACTGTGCTTTTCACTAGCAATTTTCTCAGTCCTTTCGACATCTTCTCAATTTCCGCAGTGACCTGTTTTCGCAGACACTCTGTTTCAGAAGCTGGTTCGGAATACATAGATGTTGAAGGGTCTGGTTATAATAGTCTAAAAAGTAACAAATGATATTCGGTAGGTATTAAACAAACTTATATCTTTATTTTTAAAGTCTACTTATGTTATACAACCAGAAACATTAAAGACAACTCGCGAGCACTGAAAACTGCAAAGGATTCCCGCCGGTAGTCCTAATATTAAAGAACTTTAGCCACATCTTCCACCAGGTGGGAGCAACCGATTGACACAGGTGCTCTTTTACGTATTTGTAAAGCCGTGTGTTGAATACTGTTTCTAGTTTTTGTGTCTTTAGACTATACGAGAACGGTGAAGTCACAATTATGGCTAATTGCTTCTGTGACTTCAAATGAAGCCTGCAGCACGGAATTCCAACCCGCGGCCCGCCACGCAGTATTATGCGGCCCACGGCCACATTTGTAAATACTTAAATGCTATAAAAATTATGTAATAATTTAGGTGCTAAGGTATACTACTTATGCTATTTTTCCATGTGTAGCCTGCGAACCGGCTAATAATAATAGGTGTAGGTTTTGCAATAGAAAGGTTGGATCTCCGTTACCTAGAGGATTCTTTTCCCAGTGTAGCTGTCGAATCGTATCACTACTTCAGCCAAAACAAAGTCTTGTTTGTGACGTTTACTTACCTACTTACTGACTTCCTTACTTACTCCATGGAGCAGAGTCCTCCTTTAAAAGCTGAACGGTTCTCAGCTAGTCAAGAAATTCCCCCCGTTTTATGGAACCCGAAGGTTCATTACCGCATTCACAAGTGCCTGCCAACTGTACCTATCTTGATCCAGATCAAGCTAGTCCATGTCCCCCAATCCCACTTCCTGAAAATCCGTTTTAATATTATCCTCCCATATACGTCGGAGTCTTTCAAGTGACCTTTTTCCTCAGGTTTCCCCACCAAAAGCCTGTACGCACCTCTTCTCCTCTCCATACGTGCTACATGTCCCGCCTATTTCATTCTTCTTGATTTGGTCACCCGAATAATGTTTGGTGTTGAGTACGTGTCAATAAACTCATCACTATGTAGTTTTATCCACTTCGCACTCACTTTGTCCCTCTTAGGCCCAATATGTTGCTCACTGCCCTATTCTCAAACACCCTCATCCTACGTTCCTCCCTCATTGTTGGTGACCATTTTCACACCCATACAAAACAACAGGCAAAATTATAGTTTTGTATATATCCGAACTTCTATATTATTATGTTTGGGTGTTTTTTGGCACTACAGCCCCCCAGTGGGCCAGGACCTCCTCATTCACGAGGTTTCTAGATCACACACATCGACGCACCACAGTCGGTAAGAATCCTCTGGACGAGTGATCAGCTCATCGCAGAGACCTCTACGTGACAACACACAGCACTAACAACAAACATCTATGCCCCCGGTGGGATTCGAACTCTCAATCTCAGCAGGCTAGCGGTCGCAGACCTTAGACCGCGCGGCCACTGGAATTACGGTGTTTAGTTATGCCAGTTGTCCTTATGGCATGAGGTTTGATGTGAAAACCAACGTCGCACTGGCCGAGGAACCATCTAGAAGTAAGGAGACCAACTAGGAATTTCATAAGGTGTTGCACGCCCGTGGGATGGTACAGCATGGATGGTATAGCGACTCGCTACGGGCTGGACGGTCTGGGGATCGAAACCCGGTGGAGGCGAAATTATCCGCACACGTCCAGACCGGTCCTGGGGCCCACCCAACCTCCTATACCAACGGTATTGGGTCTTTCCCAGAGGTAAAGCTGCCTGGGCGTGGCGTTGATCACAACGCTTCCTCTTGCAAACAGCGTGGTGGGGATAGCAGATGCAGGCCTGTATTTCGCATAATGTTTCTGCTTCCCCCAGCATTTCGGCCCTGAGGCAAATACTGCTCTTGCCTCTTCTGTATGCAGCTCTAGCGTACAATAATGTTCCTTAAACAGCAGACGATCCGAAAGAAAGTATTCAGAAGGACTTGGACGTGCAGCGAACAAAGCGTTTGTTATTCATAACCCTTATTTGCGAGCCGAAGAAAACCATTTCCACCACCGTCGTCAAAGATATGCGATATTAACTGCAATACACAGAAATAAACTGTATGGTTAGGGGATCAAGGGAAATGGAACAGCGTACATCATTACACCGTCTGAAATCACCCGAGACGATCTGTCAGTGAAGAGTAAAGCGGGTTTTAGGCGCGTTCGCAAATTTTCAAAATGCGACACTTACTTGGTGTATCGTCATTTCTGTGTGTCCGTATGCAATAACTCGGCTCCGACTGGACGGATTTTTATAAAATTTTATATTTGAGGGTTTTTAGAAAATCTATCGAGAAAATTCAAGTTTGATTATAGTCTAAAAGGAATAGCCGGTACTGCACACGAAGACCTCTGTACATTTATATCTCGCTTAATTATTTTTAGAATGAGAAATGTTACAGACAAAAGTTGTAGAGAAAATAAAAAATATTTATGCTCAATAATTTTTTTCGAAAACAGTGCAATTTATGGGATAATGTGACAGAATGTGACAGAATATGAAAAAATGTGACAGAGCCAGCCAGGTCACTTATGACAGTATAATACGGTGCAGAAAAAATGCGATTAGCATGCCGTAAAACTAAGGAAAGGATACAGACATACACTCACAATATTTAATACTTACTGTTTCATAATTGATTAATTCCGTCTCATCTCGTAATATGTTGTGCAACACGAATAGTTAGAAAGTATGCAATCTGCCGTTAGGATTTGTTTAGTAAAACTGTACGCCTAAATAAAGCAATGAGCCAAGGTATATTCTTTTGTTTCAATGCAGCATTGGGCACCTTACATAAAGATATACGTGCCTGTTACTGTTGCCGGCGACATTAATTTTCCATTGAAACACTGTTGTGCAACAGACAGTATTGTTATATAGTTTACAGTTAAGTGTAGCTCATCTACACACAAACACACACACACATATTTCACTGTTGTTATTCAATGCAACAATGGTTAACCGAAGGCGCGACAATGTTATGTTATACGTACATTGCAGTCTCATTCAGATATTAGAATTTCCATACATCATGCATTTAATATAGACTTGCAGCAATTAGAACAGACGAACAGACCGGAAAGAACCTGAGGATAAGAACGGAGGATATTGAAGGATTTGGTATTCTATTAGTTGAGCAGGCAATTGTTAGCAGAGAAATGCAGTGTCCTTAGAGATTTATGAGGTATGTAAAAACGTTGTCAGTAGTTCCCATTAATCACCGTTGAATGTTAGGATGGCCAGTAAAAATTAGTTAGAACGAATGTAGAAGAAAGCATTCGTGGCCTAATTTGAGTTAAAATCTCACAATTTTCGTTGCGGGACTGAGTAAATTCCCAATAAAGCTTCAGTCAGGATAGCTAGTCTTAGGGCGGAAATTTTTTATCCCTGATGTTTCAAATCCTACCAACTCGACAGCGACATTCCGCAGCGTGATGATTCTCATAGATAAAAGAGTCTTTTAGTTTTAAAATTCACAGACAATTCGTTGATATTGGTCAATGAATATAAACTACACTTGGTAGCATCCACTGTGAGGGAACGATTCCAAAATTTCTGGAAATTCCAGCAGTCCGTATTACTGTAACATAATCCGTATAATCCCGAAGTAACTCCCCACAGATTTCTATACTGCGTACTGCTGTTGAAAATCTATGGGAGCACAGAAGTTTGAACACGATGAACAAATACACGAGAAACTTGTGTGCAGCTCAGTTTACTGCGTTCATGTAGCGATGGGATAGGAAGAGAGTATATACGGATAAACATGCTGTGTTTGCATGTACAAAATAGAATGAAATGTACGAATTTATTCTCTGTCTTTGGGAGACAGTTTCCTTAAAATATCCTATCAGTTGTTTCCCTCAAATTTACGATAAAAATTTCCGAAAAATATTTCATAAATGAACACTTCTGTACAAATGAATGTTTCAGTCAGTCAGTCCAACTTTATATTCAGGAAAAATAAGCGATACACGTTTGGGCTAAAAATATTTAGTCATCAGGCCTAATTGCAGGAATACAAAAGAGGGTAAACTTTGTATTATAGGCTTCAGATTTCAACCTTCACAAGCAAAAATACACACAGCATAAAAGATAAGATGAAGGTAAAGAATATGTGTAACTAGAAGTTTATACAACATTAAGGAATAATGAAGAGAATAATATGACGTAGGCAGTTAGGTACAAATTTCTTGGAAGAGACATTTAGGTATTGCAGTCGGATCATCAACGTGTAAAAAAAGGGTGTAGAAGAAACAAAAATATGTAAAATCCATAATCTTTGTTTTTTTGCGACGTTTTGATTCTTCTTACTTATTTGACTTATTTAATGAAGTTGTTAAAATTTGTTTCATACTACTCCGATATTGATGTAATACAGTATATTACATTTACGGATCCTACAACACGTCTTAATTTCTTCGTGTTTCAATGCCTGATGTCTCTAATGTTTTCTACATTGCCATACACTTGTATCGATATTCATGTCAAGCTCTATCGTTTTTTATGTGAATTTGTGGCGCGTGTTTAATTTTGATTTTTTTAAAAAAAAAGGGCTACCCAGATGGAAGTAGTGTGCATAAAATCAAAATATAAAGAAAATAAATATGTACATATGTTCCAAAAAAGCAGCAGCCTCGATGTGACAAAATTGGCGAAAGCGGTTTGGCAAAAACCAAACCACAATTCCTCCAACATAAAGATATTTGGCAGATGGATAAACAATGAAATAATTTTAGTTGCTAACAGTGTTTATAGAGCTGAAAATGTTTTCAGTCATGATGGGAACACTGTATACAGAATAAACATGCTCTGTGGGTCTATAAACAAAACGACTAATTGCAAATATATTGTTGGTAATAGGTGGAAATTAAGAGCAGATTGAGGTCAGGAAATGCTTGCTATCATTCGGTGCAGAAGCTTTTGTCTTCCAGGTTGCTATCCAAAAATTTAAAGATCAAAATATATAGAATTATAATTTTGCCTGTTGTTTTGTATGGGTGTGAAGCTTAGTCGCTGACATTGCGGGAGGAAAGGAAGCTGAGGGTGTTTGAGAACATGGTGTTGAGCAGAATATTTGGACCTAGAAGGGACGAGGTAACGGGGGAATGGAGGAGATTGCATAACGAGGAGCTAAATGATTTGTACTGCTCACCCAATATTGTGCGGGTGATAAAATCGAGAAGAATGAGA
>Ga0123354_10021120_pt1 | contig 10257 bp, 7 predicted proteins | sample TergutLab28metaG_2_FD_97872 | JGI IMG/M metagenome (GOLD analysis project Ga0123354, IMG submission 97872) | Labiotermes labralis P4 segment gut microbial communities from Petit-Saut dam, French Guiana - Lab288 P4 | ecosystem: Host-associated > Arthropoda: Insects > Digestive system > Gut ...
CCATACACGGCTTGTTTCAGATTCTTTGCAGCCTGCCTGATCATGGAAGCAGTTTCGGGATCGTCGGCTTTGATTAAGATTGCCGTATCCTGCAAACTCAACCTTTGTTTGTTGAGCGATTTAGCGATAACAGCCTCAACATCCTGTTTCGTGGGATTTGGAGCGGTTAGAAAAGCCTCAATTTCTTCTGCGTCAATAAATGGCGTCTTTGGAATATCGGGAATATGATATTTTTCAGGTGTAAATTTCATCTTCGATGAATTATAAATAAACCGCAAATTTACTTCAAAAAAACAAATCTTTACATACAAAAATAAATAGAAATTTATTTTGCAAAGCTCATTGAACAGGTTTATTTTTGCGAAAATTGTTTCTAATGAATGAACGATCATCATATCTTGATCAACAATCACGTGTAGCGATAGATTTATTGTGCCGTTTGATTGCTGTTCCGTCGCTCAGTCGCGAAGAAGACCAAACTGCCGAAATCATCGAATCTTTCCTGAAAGCGCAGGGTTGCTGCGTTTTCCGTAAAGGGAATAATGTCTGGACAAAATCAATGATAGACGACAAATTGCCTGTTGTATTGCTCAATTCGCACCATGATACCGTGAAACCTGTTGATTCGTGGACACGCGATCCATTTACGCCTGTCATCGAAAATGGACGCGTTTTCGGATTGGGCAGTAACGACGCCGGCGCTTCCTTAGTAAGCCTGATGATGACTTTCCTGTATTTGACCAAACAAAAAGACAGAACTTACAATCTCATTTATGCAGCCACTGCCGAAGAAGAAATCACCGGAAAAAATGGTATTTCAATGATACTTGACGATTTAGGACGTTTCGATTTGGCTGTGGTGGGTGAGCCAACGCAGATGCAAATGGCTGTCGCCGAAAAGGGTTTGATGGTGCTTGACTGTGAAACCGTCGGGAAAACAGGACATGCTGCCCGCAACGAAGGCTTGAATGCTATCTATCTGGCTTTGGATGATATCGAATGGTTTCGTCATTTCAAATTTCCCAATACTTCGCCGCTGCTTGGCGATGTTAAAATGACCGTATCGGTAATTCAGGCAGGGTATCAGCATAATATTGTTCCCGATAGTTGCAAATACGTGGTGGATGTTCGTACCAATGAATTTTACAAAAACGACGAAGCGCTGGCGATCATCCGCGAACACATCAGAAATAGTTCGGTTACGCCGCGTTCCACTCATATCAATTCATCATCCATCCATATAGATCATCCGTTGGTGCAGCGTGGTTTATTGCTGGGACTAAAGGCTTTCGGTTCGCCAACCACATCCGATCAGGCGCGAATCCCGTATCCTTCCATCAAAATCGGTCCAGGCGACTCGGCGCGTTCGCATACCGCCGATGAATATATCCTGTTGGACGAAATACGAAACGGCATTGAAACATATATCTTGTTGCTGGATAGTTTAAAAATTACATGAACAGAATAATTCGTCAAAACCTTCGTCACTACGGGCGTTATTACCTGTTAATAGCGCTGGCGGTAGCATTAGCCAATACCATCATTACCGGCAGTTTATTTGTGGGAGACTCAGTAAAGCAAACCCTCGTAAGTCGTGTGGACGAACGGCTTGGACGCACATTAACGTTTGTTTCCTCCGGTTCCGGTTTCATGGATGAGGCTTTTGCAGCATTGCCCGATTTGAAAGGATCGGCAGCTACGATATTTCTGACCAATGGATTTGTGCCTCACAATTTGTCGTTACTTCCCGTATCCGTTTGGGGCGTGGATAGTTCCCTCACGACGATTGCAGCACAGGATTTTGTATTCCCCGGTGCAGGCGAATTAGTCATCAACCGCAAAACGGCGTATGAACTTTCGTTGAAGGCAGGCGACGATATAGTGATACGTCTTCCCAATACCCGTATGATCCCTTCCGGATCGCTGTTTGTAACCGACAATTATACGGCAAGTCTTCGCTTGAAAGTAAAGGCTGTGATGGACAGCAGGCAGTCGGGCAACCTGAATTTGCGTAACGAACAATCGCTGCCATTCAATCTATTCATCAACCGACGAGAATTGGCGTCCATTTTGGAAATGGAAGGGAAATGCAACATCATTCTGTTGAACCGTAATCTTTCCGGCGATGAATTATCCAATTCATGGAATCCTGCTTTTTCGGGAATAACAGTAGAATCTTCCGCAGATTTTCAGGAAATAGTCTCCGAACGTGTCTTTCTCGAAGAGGATTTGATCAATCGGTTAGAAGAGCGTTTCCCACAGACAAACCGTTTATTTTCCTATTTAGTCAACGATATTTCATTAAAACTGAAAACTTCAAACCCCAAATATCAGTCATCAATACCTTACTCTTTTGTAACAGCTATTGACTGTTTTGCAGGACAAGAATTGACGGGCAACGATATGATATTATCCGACTATGCAGCCCGTCGCATTAACGCTTCGGCGGGCGATACGGTTTTCATGTCATTTTTCGTTTCCAAAGGTTTGAAAGAACTTAGCGAAGAGCAACGTCCATTTATTGTGCGCGCCATCCTGCCGTTGCAGATGTTTCATGCCGATGGCAGGTTAAGTGCAGATTTTCCCGGATTAAGCAATGTGGACAACTGCACCGATTGGGACAGCGACTTACCCATTGATATGTCCCGTATCGAAAAAGAAGACGAGGACTATTGGGATTTGTATCGTACTACGCCAAAAGCGCTGATTGCTTATACCGAAGGCGCGTCGCTGTGGGGAAATAACTATGGAGTAGCTACAGCTGTTCGTATTTCGGGCGGGGAAAATATTGTACTTTGCGACATTTTATCTCCTTCGGATGTGGGAATAACGATTGTTTCTCCTCGCGACACAGGTTTAGCAGCCGCTCGTAGCGGCGTTGATTTTAAATCGCTGTTTCTTGCTCTTGCTTTTTTCGTGATTGCAGCGTCATTGCTGCTGGCAACCATTCCCCTTGGCGGGATGTTGAACGATCGCCGTAAAGAACTGATTCTGTTGCAAGCATTGGGTTATACGCGCAAACGGATTCAAAAAATATTAATCAACGAGGTTGCCGTTCTAACAACCGCAGCAATACTGGCTGGTATGATTACTGCCGTATTATATAATAAATTGGTGTTGTTTGCTTTGGGAAATATCTGGAAAGGAGCGGTTCATACCGAAGACTTTGTAACTAATATTGAGCCGGTTTCATTAATTATAGGTTCTTTATGTACTTTGGCGGTTAGTTTCGGCGCGCTTTGGTGGACGTTACGTAAAATTTTGAAACAACCGATGCAGCATAGAAACGAAACACATTCCGGCTCTACAATCCGTTGGATACTCGTAGTCTGTCTCGTCATCATGTTGGTTTTGATTTTTATCAATCTATTTGTATCTCAATCACCTGCGTTGTTCATGGCTACCGGATTAACCGGTTTGATTGCCACCATAACGGGATATGCCGTTTTCATCAGTTGGAAAGCGTCAAAAACAGGGATATTCACCCAAAAAGCCCTTGTTTATAAAAATCTGATCTACCGGCGGCGAAACGGTATCATATCCGTTACTGTTCTGGCTGCAGGCTTGTTTGTTGTGTTTTCGACAGGATTGAACCGAAAGAATTTTTCCGATTCTTCCGCTCTTTTGTCGGGAACGGGAGGTTATACGCTTTGGGGTGAAAACTCTGTTCCCTTGTATCATTCGCTAAGCAATTCCGAAGGACGCGAGCGATTCGGTTTGTCAGGATTGCCTGCCGATGCAAGTATTTTACAGTTTTATCGGCGAGGCGGCGACGACGCAAGTTGCCTCAATTTAAACAAAGCGCCACAACCGACCGTTCTGGGCGTGGACGCTAAGCTCCTTGCCGACGCTTCGTTCACATTTGCCGCTACATTAGAAATAGAAAATCAAAAATCAAAAAATGAAAACATTTGGGCTTCTCTTTCGCAGAAAAGAGGCGATTACTATCCCGTCATTGCCGACCAGACTGTTCTTCAATGGGGTTTGATGAAGTCGGTGGGCGACACCATCACTTATCTCAACCAAAAAGGAAAACCAGTTGTTTTACAATTTATTGGCGGGTTGAATAATTCCATCTTTCAGGGTAATTTATTGATGAGCAAAGAATTTTTTGCTGAGATATGGGAAGCAAACGGAAGTGAAGTCATGCTGATACAAACCTCAGATTCAACAAAATCAGAAGTCAAACAAATACTATCGCACGCATTGGCAAATTATGGTCTTCAGCTGACCTTCTGCAACGAACGTTTGAAAGAATTTAACAGCGTTACCGATTCGTACCTCACTATTTTCATGATGCTGGGCGGTTTGGGTTTGTTGATAGGTTTGTTCGGCATGTTGCTCATCATTCGGAGAGGACTTATAGACAGGGCAAAGGAAATATCCACGTTTTCAGTAATCGGGTTTGATAGCGGCAGTATCAAAAAACAGTTATCCCGCGAAAGTATGCTGGTTCCTCTTTATGCGATTATCGCAGGAACCTTATCGTCGCTTGTAGCCGTAACTTCGGCTATTTCTTCGGTAAGCCTGTTTACTTGGTTTATTCTGCTGGCGATCTTAGGGTTTCTGGTCATCATTGCCTGGTGGTACTCCCAAAAAAACGTAACTGCCATAAATAAAGATAAAAGGCTGTACTATCAATAGGACAGCCTCACAATTTTTTTCAAAATCTATGACGTAGCTTTTGTTTATTTTTGATTTTTTTTATGGGTTCAAACTGGATAGAGTTAAAAGATTATACTCATACTTTTTCATAGAATTTATTGTTTTAATTTCGATACAAATCTAATGAAGAAAATTCTTTCTTTTACAAAATTTACATGAACTGTCATATTTTTGTCATGAATGGTAAGATTTTGTAATTTTGTTTTTGAAATAGTTTATTTTTGTATTTTTAATTTAATGGATAGATTACGATGCATAAAATTTTAATTGTTGATGATGAGAAGCCGTCAAGGGAGTTCATTGCGACCTTGATAGCCGGCTATCTTCCAGATTCAGAGATTATTAAAGTCTCTCAACCTCAAACAGCAATAGACTGTTTCCAGAATGAAGATTTTGATATCTTGTTTCTCGATATCTGTATGCCCGGAATGACTGGCTTAGATTTGTTAGAAGATCTAAAACGTAAGGGAAAACATCCTTATACGGTGCTTGTATCCGCCTACCACAATTTTGACTACGCCATAAAAGGAATAGAATTGGGTGTGGTGCAATATCTTACCAAACCATTATTTAAAGAAAAAGTTTTTGAGGCGCTCGATGAGTATCTGAAGCATGTAGATACGAATACCATCTTATTAACTGTTCCTCAAGGCATTCGTCGAGTGAAAATTAACCAGATTCATGCTATTCAGACCGTTGACCGTTCAAGAGTAAAAATATATGCGTCTGATATTGTGATCCCCTGCGCTACGGGTACTTTGGGTAAGCTGTATCCCGGTTTACCAGCTCATTTTCATTATATCAGGCGTAATTGCATACTCAATTTCTCCGCGATAACTGAATATAATCTGAAAAGTCGTGAAGTTGTGATCAATTGTCAGAACGAGAAGATATCTTTTCAGGTCAGCAGGGATAAAGTGAAAGAATTGACCACATGGCTTAAAGACAAATAATTCGGATTTTCGGTTATATTTTTGTGAAAATGCAGATATTAACCGTTTTTTTTGTATTTTTGCCTTCTAAAAATCAAAGATGAAACTTCGAACAGAAAATCTGATAAAAAAATACCGCAGCCGTACAGTAGTAAAGGGTGTATCAGTTGAGGTTAAACAAGGCGAGATCGTGGGTTTACTCGGTCCTAATGGCGCCGGAAAAACCACATCGTTTTATATGATCGTTGGATTGATCACTCCAAACGAAGGAAAAATATTTCTGGACGATAATGAAATTACCAAAGAACCAGTCTATAAACGCGCACAAAAAGGGATTGGTTATTTGGCGCAGGAAGCCTCCGTTTTCAGGAAATTGAGCGTGGAAGACAATATTCGTGCGGTTCTGGAAATGACCACTCTGCCAAAAGCCGTACAACGTAGCCGCACTGAACAATTGTTAGAGGAATTTGGTCTGATTAAAATACGAAAAAGTTTGGGTATTCAATTATCGGGAGGCGAACGCCGACGTACCGAAATTGCCCGCGCTTTGGCTCTTGACCCTAAATTTATTCTCTTAGATGAGCCTTTTGCAGGTGTAGACCCCATCGCTGTGGAAGATATTCAATTTATTATCTCACAACTGAAATTGAAAAATATCGGAATATTAATTACCGATCACAACGTTCACGAAACTCTTTCGATCACAGATCGCGCCTACTTATTGATTGAAGGAAAAATTTTCAAAGCCGGAACTGCTCATGAATTAGCTGAAGATCCTCAGGTCAGAAAACTATACCTCGGCGAAAACTTCGAATTAAGAATATTAAATGTAAAATAATTGATTATATGATAAATATCAGCAAATATATCCACGATTATTTGATGGAATACAACACCCCCGTGATTGTACCAGAATTAGGGTGTTTCACCATCGTTAACAAGCCATCTGAAATTCGGGATGGCGTTGCGTCTCCTCCCTTCAAAACTGTTGAATTTGATTGCGACAGAACCGAAGACGATCATGTTTTTAAGCTTTATGTTGCGAATAAAGAAAATATGGACATTGAACATGTTGCCGAAGAAATCAGTGATTTCTACGTTCAAAACTTTCTCAAAAAACTTGCCTCCCTAAAAACGATAAGTTTTGATCAGTTCGGCACTTTCTCGTTGAACGATTACAATAACATTGTATTCAAACCAGAGGATAATGTCTTTAACGAATATTACGGTCTGGGTAATTCGTATTTTCAAAGCTATGTGCCACCTCAACCCACAATGACTCCGATCGAGCCTGCTGCCGAACAGATACCGGAATCTATTCCTCTGTCCACTCCGGTTCAACCTGTAGTTGATACCTCACAGATAGAAACTAAGACAGAGAAACAGCCTGAATCCGATAGCAGTTTATTCAATATGAGCGACTCTTCCCTTTATAGGGAAAATACTGAACGCAAACGTCCCGAACCTGTATTACCAGAACCACCCAAAAAGGTGGTACCACCCAAAAAGCCGGAGCCTCCAAAAAAGCCGGAATCTCCAAAATACAAGGCAAAAGAAAACTCAAAACCCAAAACTAAACAAAAACAAATGAAAACAAGCAATCCCAACATTTGGCTATTGTGGTTGTTGATCGCTGTTATCGGACTGTGTATTTTCGGATATTTTCTTTACCCAATATTAGATCCCATATTGTTTCCAAAGAATACAACAATCATTATTTTGAACCCCGAACCGGAAGAAAAAACTGATACCATTGCCAAACCGGAAGAAATTATCCCCAATGCAGAATTAGCGCAAACCCTGGATGATGCTACCGACAAGAAAAACGCTTTGAAACCTGCGGTCAGCCAACCACAGGCAACAACAACCACGACACCGGCAACAACAACCACGACACCGAAACAAGAACCCGAATCATCGGTATCAAAACCGTCAACCGTCGCCAGCGCGCAGGGTAAAGGCAAATATTTATTAGTTATTAGCAGTTTGCCCACTCAATCGGCTGCGGAAAGATTTTGCAGAACTTTAAGGGCGGAAGGTTTTGATCCCGAAATTGTTGACGCCGGAAACCAGAGATTTAGAGTGTCTATTGCCAGTTATGACGATTTGCAGGAAGCAACCAAACAAGCCAATCTGATCAGATCTAAACCTCGTTGTGAGAATGTGTGGGTAATCAGACGGTAATATACCTCCGAATATGTTACGTTTTCTCATCGAAAAAGAGTTTAAACAAATCCTGCGACATCCATTTATACCAAAATTAATCATTGGTTTTCCGGTGATGATGTTGTTGATACTACCATGGGCAGCAACTTTTGAGATCAGGGATGTGAACCTGAGCGTAGTGGATGGCGATCACAGCTCCAGTTCCATGCGTTTGGTACAGAAAATTATTTCGTCGGGATATTTCCGCCTGTGCGATGTATCGAATACCTATCCGGAAGCGATGCAAAGCATTGAGGAACATACATCCGACCTGATCCTGACCATTGCACCCGGTTTCGAAAGCGATCTCGTTCGCGAAGGCGCTGCAAAACTGATGATTGCCGCCAATTCGGTAAACGGTACAAAGGGTGGTATGGGTACCTCGTATCTGGCATCCATCATTCGGGATTTTGCCAATGAACTGCGAACTGAACAGGGGCAAATACAAGGCGCTGGAGTAATCCCCATCATTGACGTCGTACCGCAATACAGGTTTAATCCCCGTCTTGATTATAAGGTATTTATGGTGCCTGCATTGATGGTTATGTTGCTAACGATGCTTTGCGGCTTCCTTCCTGCACTCAACATCGTCAGCGAAAAGGAAGCGGGAACTATTGAACAAATGAATGTTACGCCGATACGAAAATTTTACTTCATCCTTGCCAAACTAATCCCTTACTGGGGGATCGGTTTTTTGGTGCTTACCATAGGGTTTGCTTTGGCGGCGCTGGTTTATGGTCTGTTTCCCGCGGGTAGTCTTCTGACCATCTATTGTTTCGCCGGCGTATTTGTTTTGGTGGTTTCCGGCTTCGGGCTGGTTGTGTCCAATTATTCGGCTACCATGCAGCAAGCCATGTTTGTGATGATGTTTTTTGTGATTGTCTTTATCCTGATGAGCGGACTGTTTACTCCTATCCGCAGTATGCCCGAATGGGCGCAATTCATTACCGCGATCAATCCATTAAGGTATTTTATCGAAATGATGCGGATGGTATACCTGAAAGGAAGCACGTTTGCCAACTTAAATTTTCAATTTATGGCTTTATTGGTATTTGCCTTATTTTTCAATCTTTGGGCAGTGATCAGTTACAGGAAAACGAATTAGTATCAGGTCTTCTTCTTTCATCGGCTAAAAACCCTCCTTTATCGGGAAAACAATTAATTTTGCAGAATAAGTATTCTGTGTCGCAACCCACCGGCGTATCTTTGTTTCGTTAAATTTTTATTTTTATAAATCATAAAATCTTCATTAAAATGAAACGGAATAAAACAAAAATGAGTTCAATCATCTTCGGATTGTTGTTTTTAGCGGCAGGCGTGTTGCTGTATGCTTTCAATGCAAAACTTTTGGATGACGCCTACAAAAGTATCGTTTTCTCGTGGCAGATGATATTGATAGCGCTGGGTTTTGCCTTTCTCTTTTCGCGGAATAAATGGATGGCAGGCATTATCCTGATACTGATCGGCGGATTTTTCATCTTGCCGAAATTAGAACCTTTGGGGCTTGTTTTTCTTTCGAGTAATTATTGGGCTATCGGGTTAGTCGTGGTTGGCGTTATTATTATATGTAACGCGATTTGGAAACATAATTTCCAATATTGTATTCCGAAAGTTTCTTATGCTGAAACGAAACGGAAAAAACACTGTCATTCGCACGATTGGGATTATACTCATAACGAAGCAGGATACATTGACCGTAATAATGTTTTCGGAGGAAGCAAAGAAAAAATAGACTTTACGAATTTTAAGGGCGGCGAAATCAATACCGTATTTGGCGGCATTGAACTCGACCTTTCGGACTCGAAATTAGCCGAAGGTGTTCATCGTTTGGAACTTAATTCGGTTTTCGGCGGCGTGGTGCTTTTTGTTCCAATAGACTGGAATATCGAAATGCGTACAACGCACGTATTTGGCGATTTTGTGGACAACCGCCCGAAACCCGCATTTGAAATAGACGAAAAAAGAACGCTCATCATCGAAGCAAACGCTGTTTTTGGCGGTGGCGAAATCAGGTGTAAAGAATGAACGGAAATCCTATACTCGACGATTATCGCTCGCGAAGATTATATGCCGGTTTCTGGGCGACGGTAACCATCTTTCAAACGGTAGTGGTATTTCTGACCACTACCAATTTGTCGTTTGGTTATGCGTTCACGGACTCGGTTATTTTTAATGTTCTCTTGGCTTGCTGCCTCGTTCCGTTGTGGTTTCCCGTCCGTTACAATCGTTGGGAGCGGAAAACATGGCAGTTTAATCTTATAGCGCATTTTTCGCTGGCATGTGTTCTGATGGTTGGATGGCTGTTGGTCGGATACGGGGTTTGTGTGTTGACGGGTTTGGGAAACGCAGAATACCGTCATTTCCTCGCTGCATCGCTCTGGTGGAAAGCGCTTGAAGGCGCATTGTTTTATGTGATGACTGTGATGGCGTATTATTTATTTATCTATGTGGAACA
>Ga0123354_10021122_pt1 | contig 10256 bp, 3 predicted proteins | sample TergutLab28metaG_2_FD_97872 | JGI IMG/M metagenome (GOLD analysis project Ga0123354, IMG submission 97872) | Labiotermes labralis P4 segment gut microbial communities from Petit-Saut dam, French Guiana - Lab288 P4 | ecosystem: Host-associated > Arthropoda: Insects > Digestive system > Gut ...
ATATTGATTGTGTAATGTTTAGTTTAATCATTTTATTTACTTAGCATGTAATTATAGATGACTATTTCCACATCTTTGTAAGATTTATGGAATGTAAATAAATACTATACTATACTATACTATGTTGAAATAAATTCTTTAGTGGGAAATTTTTTTATTTTAAGGGTTAATAGTCACATTGCAAGTTCCCCAAGGTGCAGTGCCACACTTTATTTTAGTGGAGAAACCTCTATAAAAGTGGGTGTTTGGAAGACAGGGAGGGAGAGATGAACATTAAATCTGATTTTCATGAAAAAGACTGTGAGATTGAAGATGAATAAATGGCAGTCGATCAGGAATGTCTCAATTTGTGGCACTTTATATCAGCATATTTGCAGAGGGCTTGTTCAACAGTGTTATCTGGCAGTTACTACTTTTGAAAGTAGTGCACCCCTGTGAAACTGGAAAATTTGGAGAACATGACTTTGCCAGTGTTTGAAATTCAGTATAATTGAAAGTAGATTTCTGCAATTTTTAGGCATGTTTGCAAAATTGCTAAAAGCCACTATTAGCTTCGTGTTGTCTGTCCATCTCTCTGTCCACATGCAACAACTTGGCTCAATGTGGACGGATTTTCATGAAGTTTGATTTTTGAGTATTTTTCTAAAATCTTTCAAGGAAATTCGGGTATCAGCAAGATCTGACAAGAATAATGGGTACTTTACATGAAGACCGATAAACATTTATGATCATACCTCGCTCAGTTCCTCTGAGAATGGCAGATGTTTCAGACACAAATTGTAGGGAATCAAAACACACATTTTATGTTCAATAAATTTTTCCTTCTAAAATCATGCTGCTTATGAGATAATGAGGTAAAATATTGTGCAGTCAGGTAGGCCACAGATGACAATATGACGCATGCGCATTGCATGCAGGTTACCTAAGACTACATAGACACACTAGGAATGTGTAATACTTATTGCTTTTCCACTGCAACAATGGTTGCACGAACGCACCTCAGTGTTATTTATATGTACCGTACCTGCCTTGTTTACAACATGAGGTCTTTAGAAGATGTGTTTTTTTCCTATTACTCTTTCTGCCGTAACAGTAACTTGACTTATTCGGTTTTATACAACAGACTGTCTTCAGAAGACATGTATCGTTTCTTACAGTTTCTACCATGACATGACATGTAAAAATGTGATACCTTTTGCAGTATAGTTTGTTGTTTTTATTAAGAATTCAGGTGACAAACCTTCAAAATTTAACTAGTGGGGGGGAGGGGGGCGGTGGTGGTGTGGAAAGTTGAACATAGGTGCCACTGGACTTTCTGACAAATAGAAACTGAAAAAAATTAAATTAAAGGCAAGGGAAGCGTACCAAATAGTTGTTCCATTGTGTTGCTGCAGTGTTCCTAATTTTAATTCAGGTAAGCTTGGCACCAGGGCTCTCTCTTCTTTCCAAGAAATGTTTCAGACAGAGAAGTTAATTTGAGGATAATTAATTGTATTTACGGTTGTCAGTCATCATCTTAGTTCCACGTATCATTCCAATTGCATATTTCGTCTGTTTTGAGATTTTCCTCAGCACATCATTAAGACCCAGTTTGTTCTGTTTACATAATTCTTTGAAGGCAGTCCAGTTGGTTGCCAGCCAGTACTGCAAGTCTGGTAAGGATTGCTCTCTTTCATGACTTGCTCACCAGAGTTCTGTTTGAAAAGGAAAATACAAAGAGGAAGAGTAACAAAAGATATTAGACATGCATCTACCCTAATTATTCTTACCTTGAAACAGTCATCCTCATAATTTTAACTGTAGATAAGTTTGTCTCTCTATCAGTGAAATACATACATGCGTGTCCCTACATCCTGTAGTGGAAATCTTCCACCCTTAGTGCATGTTTCACTGCATGAGCCTCTGTATTTAAGTGGCAGTGATATAAAATTAAATGTAGTTTCATTAAACAGTATTCAGTGTGATCTGCTGTGAACAGAATTTTTTTTATGAAACTGGCATATATGAAGAAAGTTTTCACCAAGTTCGTTTAGTTTGAAAGGACTTACTTGCACTATGTTGGGGTCTATTGCAGCTACCAGTGCTGTAGGTATGAAGAGTGTGTTCCTGAGAGGAAACTCTGCCAGGATGTTAATGTTATCTCAGTGTTAAAGTTTGTTGTTCTTTACGTTACTGTACTTTACAACAGCATATGTGATTTTATGTCTCATGTTCAATGGGTATTTAATGTATACACTAGGAAAGCAAGTAGCTGGATGACACTGACTACTGGTATGCTGTGAGGATTTGAGTAAAGATAATTATGTAAAAATATGAGTAAAGATAATTATGTAAAATTAAGTACAAGGTTTAGAAAACTCAAAAGTTAAACTTTTTTAATTGATATTTCTTCTTTGCAGTAACTTTTTGTTTTCTTCTCAGATTTAGTATGTGACGTTATTTAAAAATATCTTTCATTTTATTATAAGTTGTAGTTCTCTATTCTTATTCTAGTGTGCTGTAAAAAATTTTAATATTCTATTGATGCTGTTAGCAGTCAAATTTTGAGACCACTGGTCCAAGATACACACTGTCTTCTACTGTTCAGACATTTGGAACATGGTTTCATGTGTGGATGTACCCTGCAATTTTTTATATGTTGGTAATCTCCTATGTAGTTAGAGCCCTTGTAATTAGTCCATTCCTCATCCACAGAGTCCTGCTAGAGGTCTACAAGCACAATACAGAAAACGGGAAAGTGTGGGGGGAGGGGGGGGCTGAGTCATATTAGTCTGTAGTGATATGCAGATAAATAAAGGAGAATTTGACATTCAGAGGACCGTGCATCATGATATATTCTTATAATAAAAGCCAACTAGGTGCACTATTTCTCTACTTTATTTGGTAAAGAACACGTAGAGTTCTTTACCAAATAAAGTTGATAAATAGTGCATCTCATTGGTTCTTATTATAAGAAAATAAAGTAGAGCAAGTAAAAGACCACCAACTTAGGCTGCTTTACCCACTGGAAGAGCAAAGACTGAAGTAAAGTAAACTACATTCTGATTCTTACAGGCCATTCAAATGTATAAAAACTCAGCAGTGTGGATCTTCCTTTAGCAATTTATGGTTATTAACCTGTAGTAGATTAGCATGAAACTGACATTTTATGATGAGTGTTCTTGGAGCCCAAACTTTGCCTCTATTAACTACAGATTTAAGTGTCAGAATTGAAACTGTGTGGGAGTGGAATTGTATCTCACACACTGTCAAACTTGGAAATAGATGGAGGTGAATGGTCAGCTTCACGCTCTGGCCACTTTACCTCCAGGGCAAAACACTGCAGAATCCCATGAATAGGAAGTAAGCTGTGCTCCAGAACCATTCTGGATCCTTAAAAAAAAAAAAATCTCTTGCCACTACCTGAAATCAAAACAATGCTACATACAAAATATTGCAACTGTGTTGCCATGGGGTTGTATCTTTCTGGTTCCCAGGAGTTGGTGAAGTACTCCACTCAGCTTGGTGAAGACACCAGCGATCTCCAGAAGGCTCTAGAGTTAATGCTGGGAGTGCCCCACCGGGCCAACGATATCAAGTTCATATCTAGCATTGAGGGTTACCACGGTAATATCCACAAGCTAGGCCGACTACTACGACACGTGAGTACTCTTGAGTCTATCTCCATGAAGCAGGATCTGCAGAAACTAAGCCTTGCATAGGCAGTCAAGAAATTTCTCATCTTTTATGAAACCAGATTGTTCATTACCATATTTACAACAGACAGCCACATATCTTTGTCTTGAGTCAGTCAAATCCAGGCCGCACCTTCATGTATAAGTTCTTAAAGATCCTGTTTGTACAATCTCCCAGCTTTGTTTATGTCTTCTTTAAACTTGTGTAAACATAGTAGCTTGTAACTATAAATCACAGAAAACAAGGAATTCCTTGGGAGTTTTGAGGATTTTGCAGCAATATAGCTTAGGATTCTGTTCTACTTGGATATGACACTGTGTCTCCAAATAATTGGGTTCCCATATTTTGATCCAGTTTAATGTTGTCATCTTCAAGAGCCAAATTTTTTGTGGAGAATAATAGTTCCTGATATGTGTGTATTTATTTTCAGGATTGGTTTACTGTGTCTGATAGGGACAGAAAGTGCAAGGAGCGTTACTTGTTTCTGTTCAAAGCCCGTATTCTTATCTGTAAGGTGCGTCGCATCTCAGATGACCGGTCTGTCTTTGTGCTGAAGGAAATTATCCGTGTAAGTTGCCTGATTATGGCATTGGACATTCTCTTAATCTCTTCATTACTTATTAAAACCGTAGGTCTGTTTAGCATTGACTCCTAATATCATTACATCGTTTATGCATATTCAGAACATGGGATGTGCAGAAATGAGCAGGTGGACGAGTGAGTGAGTGAATGAAGCATTTGTCTCATTTTATATTTGTTCATAATTAAAACTGCATAAACACATTTAAAATTAGCTCCCATAAAACAGTCAAAACAAGCAAATTGGGTAATATACAACATTGAGTGATTTCAAAACTATTTTACCTAGAACCAACAAAGGGTTTTCTTGACTTTTACAATATGTACAATATGTACCCCAAACGTATCTAAAGTGTGTCAACTAAATGTGTGTACATTTGTCCTGGGTCTGTCTTTATTTATTTCAAGCTGACTGATCTGCTTTAAGCTATAAAATCATTATAATCTCTCTTACAAGTTGCCTGAGTTTGAGGTGAATGACATCAAGGACAGCCCCCACACATTTGAGCTCCATCACATTGTTCCTGGGTTTGGTCATTATCCTCTCACTATCAAGGCGCATTCTGATACTGTGAAGCCAGCCTGGCTTAAGGAGATCCGACAGTATGCATCAGACCTGAGTGAGTAAAATTGTTACAGAAGGTCTGTTAAACCAGTTTTGAATATTTGTCATTGATGAATTTAAAGAGGTTAAGAAGAGAGGCAAATAATGGATAGTATAATTTAATGTTATAGATTTGAAACTGTTATTTTTCCTTTATCACCCAAGTCGCTCTAGCCGAACACGCTGCTGATGATCTTCGTCTCCAGACTCCACTAGGTAACAACGAGGACAGATCAGAACCTACTACACCTCCACCTCAAGAACCATCAAAGGTAAGCTTCCTCCTGTAATTTCAACCATTTGAGGCATGTTTGCAGCTGTACCATCTGTTTGTCTCTCTTTGCATGTGAAAAAATTGAGATCTACTGAATTGATTTTCACAAAATTTGACATTGGAGACTTGTGTGAAATGTGAGATTTGACATTCTCATAGGAGGATGGTAAAGCTTCAAGTCTCATGGTATGTTATGATGTGTTGATTAGTAAATACACACACACACAAACACACACACATATGTATTTATTTATTTATTTAGTATTCCAGAGATCCATCAGATTGGATATGGAACTTGTCATTACATAGCAATAGGCAGAGTACAGAATAAGTCTAAGCGGTAAGATACATATGACAGCAGTCTGTAAAAGAATACATAGGTAACAGCTCAAGTTTATACAAGTAAGTGTGATCAGTTTAGAGTACCTGATCGTTTCAGTATTTACATAATGCCAGAAGACAAAGTTTAAAATTAAAAGTAATTGTATTATGCACATATACTAAATCCTTAAATCACATACACCACTGTAATAATGTCTTGCAATGCCTATCTTAGTTCCTGATTAACTAAAGTATTCTTCTATTAAGTAAAATGAGTAAGTGTGTAAAAAGTTTTTTAAAGTAATTTTGAATTTTTTCTGGTTATCAGCAACCTTCTTAATCTGTAGGGGTAAATTGTTAAATATTTTTATCCCTGAATAGTAAGTTCCTTTTTGGTAAGTGGTTAAATTTGCTTGAGGAAGGTATAAATTATTTCTTTGTCTAGTGTCTAAATTGTGATTTTTATTGTTTGCCAGGAAAAGATTTTTGTTTTGCACTACAAACATTAACAAGGATAGTATATATTGTGATGCCAAAGGCAGAATTTGTAATTTCTTAAAAAAGTTTCTATATGAGACTCTGTTCCCACAGCCTTCCATAATTCTAATTGCCTTTTTTTGTATTTTAAAGATCGTGGAGCTATATTTCATGGATCCATAAGATTGTCACAAAGACAGTAGGATGTGGAAGACATTATAAATACACAACTATACACAGTTCTTACAGTGTAGAATACTACTAACATTTTACAAAACAGTATTATAGATTATCTTTACATATAAAAAATTACCAGCACTTCTGATAGCTGCCTGAAATGACATTAAACATGATGAATCATATATTTAAGTCATTTGCAGTTCATTTTTTTATCTTTTGTACTAGAAGAATACTGAAAAATCTGGAAATGTATTGTGTGTACTTACATATATACATATTGATACCATAAGACTCTCATTCCTTATATGGTAAGGAAAATATGCCAGGAAGGTTTTACAACCCCACATGAACTAATGCTTTACAGACTCACAATGTGTTGGGATGTGGGAGCAGGACCCACTAACTTTTGAGGTTCTAATCATCTGATGAAGTGATTATACCAAAAGCTCTTATGTTCATATTGATCAGTCTGGATTATTATTTTTTATGCAATGAATAATTGAATGAATTTCTGTGTCATGTACATTTCTTCTGTAAGGTATACTAGTTTTCTAGGTATTGAACACAGTATTCAGTTACCAAATGAATGTATGTATAAAATATTTTAAGTCATGTGATATGTCATGTGTTTTATTTAAATAGGTACAGCTACCACAGAAACTTGCTGTAGAATCTTATGGGAAGGAAGATACTGTAACAGAGCCAGCAAAAGCTCTAAATGGCCCAGAACCAAGCCAGGTAATGTGTTTATAAATTTGAAATTTTAGATAACCTGTAACACATGAAACAGTACCCAGATCTATTGTGTAACCTATGCAAGCATTGGCTGGCATGGTCATAAAATACTTCACCTTCTATTTCAATCAATATACAAAATATAGAAGATATTTCAAATAAAAACTGTGAAAGTCAAAATTACCCCCCCCCCCCCTTTTGTTTGGAGTACCTTTTCTTTTGCTTGAAAAACCATTTTGTAAAATTTCATGAAGTTTATTTTGAGCTCCAAGTTACATATGTGGTTAGTGGATTGATATGGACCACAATTAAATAAGTTATAAGATGAAACACATGCACGTAAATAAAAAGGTGTGCTTTCTCCATTACTGTGTGTTCACTCATATGTGCTGTATGTAAAGAATGTATAAAGAAATGTGTTTGTAAGAAAATGTTACATTTGTGGAGTGAAGTAATATTGTAATTGTAATTGTAATATTTCTGATGCTGCTAATATGTAAACACTGTTTTGAGTACTGAAGTAACAAATACATAGACTGTAATTCTTTTACAGGAACCAGAGAAGCTATCAGAAGGAATAAGAAAGGCTCCTGACAAGAAGAAACCAGAAATCAAATTCCCTGAAACGATAACACAGCTTGAAGTCCAAGCTCCCGAAACGAAAGTAGATGCTGAAGTAAGAGTTTTTGAAAAGAAATCAGATCCTGAAATCAATCATCCTGAAAATATACTTGATCTTGAAATTAAGGTTTTCGAAGAAGAACCAGAGCCTGGAAATAAAGCTCCTGAAAAAGAACGAGAGCCAATCATCAGAGCTCCTGAAAAGACTTCAGAGCCTGAAGTTATAGTTGCTGACAAGGCACCAGTGTCTGAAATCAAAGTTGCTGACAAGGCACCAGAGTCTGAAATCAAAGTTGCTGACAAGGCACCGGAGTCTGAAATCAAAGTTGCTGACAAGGCACCAGTATCTGAAATCAAAGTTGCAGACAAGGCACCAGAATCTGAAATCAAAGTTGCTGACAAGGCACCAGTGTCTGAAATCAAAGTTGCTGACAAGGCACCAGTGTCTGAAATCAAAGTTGCTGACAAAGCACCAGAGTCTGAAATCATAGTTGCTGACAAGGCACCAGAGTCTGAAATCAAAGTTGCTGACAAGGCACCAGTGTCTGCAATCAAAGTTGCTGACAAGACACCAGTGTCTGAAATCAAAGTTGCTGACAAGGCACCAGAGTCTGAAATCAAAGTTGCTGACAAGGCACCAGTGTCTGAAATCAAAGTTGCTGACAAGGCACCAGTGTCTGATATCATAGTTGCTGACAAGGCACCAGAGTCTGAAATCAAAGTTGCTGACAAGGCACCAGAGTCTGAAATCGAAGATCCTGAACAACAACCAGAGTCAATAATCAAGGCTGCTGAAAAGATACCGGAACCTGAAGTCAAAGCTCCTGTAAAAGAACGAAAAATACCTGATCCTAAAATTGAAGCTCCAGAAAATAAACCAGAGCCCATTATCGAGTCTTCTGAAGAGAAACTAAATCCTGATATTAAGTTTCCTGAAAATATTCCAGAGCTTGAAGTCAGGCCTTCTGAAAAGATACCAGAGGAATATATCAAAGCTCCTGAAAATAAACCAGAACCAGTAATCAGTGTTTATGAAAGGAAACCAGAGTTTGAAATCAAATCTGAAAAACAGCCCAAGCTGATAATCAAGGCTGCTGTAAAGATATCAGAGCCTGAAACCAAAGCTGCTGAAAAGTCAGAGCCAGTAACCCACACTCCTGAAAAACCAGAGCTTGAAATCAGAGCTCGTGAAAAAGAACCAGAGCTGATAATCAAGGCTACAGAAAAGATACCAGAGCCTGAAATTAAAACTACTGAAAAAGAGCCTGAGCCAGTAATCAAGTTTTCTGAAAAAATATCAGAGCCTGAAATCAAAGTTCCTGAAAAAGAGCCAGAGCTAATAATCAAGGCTGCTGAAAATATACCAGAGCCTGAAATCAAAGCTACTAAAAAAGAGCTAGAACCAATAATCAACGCTCCTGAGAAGATACCAGAGTCTAAAGTTAAAGCTCCTGGCAGTAAATTAGGGCCTATAATTAAGGCTCCGAAAAAGGAACTAGATCCTGAAATCAAGGCCCCTAAAGAGGAACCAGAAACTGCTTCTGAGAGGAAGACAAAATCAACAAAGCGGAAGGAGGACAAAACTGTGGTGTCTGTTGCTGATCCACAGCTGGCACAAAAGAAATTCAAGGTTAGTGATTAGCAACAGGATGTGATGTTTGCAGCTTATGCTGAAAGAAATAATAATGAAAGACTGAGTAAGTTGGGCCGAGGCATCATTTATTTCGGGAAGTCCATGATAAACATCACTGACATGATTTTTAACCATTTCCATCATCACTGCAAATAGTTCAAAATCAGTTAGTGATGTTTCGAATGTTACACCATTGTCATAGAACTACATGTCACAACTGAAAGTGCATGTATACATGTTTTTCTATTTATCAAGACAACTGTACTCCTTGAGTGGTAATAATGAGCTGCTTTTCGTTTACAGGTTAACGATTGTGAAACTGACACAGCCATGGCACACTTCCAGTCAGTGACATCTGTGAAAGGTACGTCACACATGTCTGTTCATATCCTGGTATCATGGAGTTCATACCCCTTCAAAATATTGCAGAGCCACACTTCTTGACTTTATGTTTGCCTCCATGGAAAGTACATCAGTTCTTCGAGGGGGTTTAGCCATGTCATGTGCCAGTAAATCAGTTAGTCCTGGCATGCTTATTGTTTAGAAACTTGTTCTCTATTTTGTGTAGTTTGTATATGTGTTAACAAATGGCACAACTATGCAGGATATTTGAGCTTGAAGATGCTACCTTTTTATGTGGCATCTTGTAGATATTTCAGGTGGACAATGATACAGTGAGAAGTGTGTGTGGAATTTTTGTATTTCAGATATTCATATTCATATTCATATTCACTTATTCAGTATTCTAGAGCTCCACCAAAGTGGATTTAGAACTTCTCATTGGGTGACAACAGGCGCAGTACAGAATGAGTCTTGACAATAAAATACATATAATAATAATTTATGAATATAATGTATAAATAAGACACATCAAGTTTATACAAAGAAATGTGATCAGCTCATATTAGACAATCAGTGAATACTTATGTAATGTATATAAACAGAACCTCAGAACTAGTACCAATATAATAAGGAATTTTGTAGCGTGGTACATAATTAATGCTTGACTAAGGTACTCTTCCATTGTATAAAATGAATAAGTGTATAAAAATTTTTTCAGAGCAATTTTAAACTTTTTTTGGTTCCCAGTGACATTCTTAATCTCCAAGTGTAAATTATTAAAAATTTTTATCCCTAAATAATAAGCTACTTTTTGA